>UPTG01001066.1_pt1 | contig 20776 bp, 15 predicted proteins | sample 2160121 | NCBI WGS metagenome assembly UPTG01 (sample SAMN06266255, study PRJEB28933) | marine metagenome | isolation source: Columbia River Estuary | place: USA:Columbia River Estuary, USA | collected 2014-07-27
ATCGTTAGCACCTGGACAAAGAAAAACACTTTCTGAGTTTGGAATTAAGGCTCTTATTGGAGGAACTATTGCTTCACTTTTATCTGCAACAATTGCCGGCGCAATTATCGGCTAAATAGTTAATAACTTTTAAAATTATTACAAGCTTCAATTTCTTTAAGATTGAAGCTTTTTTTATTTTTAACTTTATAAAATGACACTAAAATGAAACAATATTTAGACCTTGTATCCCATGTACTAAACACTGGAAATGAAAAAGGAGACCGTACCGGAACAGGCACTAAAAGTGTGTTTGGACATCAAATGCGTTTCGATCTTAGTGAAGGATTTCCAATGGTGACTACCAAAAAACTACACCTTAAATCCATTATTTATGAATTGCTTTGGTTTTTAAAAGGCGACACAAACACCGATTATCTCACAGAAAATGGTGTGAAAATATGGAATGCTTGGGCGGATGAAAATGGTGACCTTGGCCCTGTTTATGGACACCAATGGCGCAACTGGAATAGTGATGAAATTGATCAAATCACAGAGGTTATTGAGACCTTAAAAACAAATCCCAACAGTAGACGTATGTTGGTATCTGCTTGGAATCCCTCAGTACTTCCTGATACTTCAAAATCGTTCAGTGAAAATGTGGCAAATAACAAGGCAGCACTCCCTCCTTGTCATGCCTTTTTTCAGTTTTATGTGAGCGACGGAAAGCTGTCTTGTCAACTGTATCAGCGAAGTGCCGATATTTTTCTAGGCGTACCATTCAATATTGCTTCTTATGCTCTTTTGACCATGATGATGGCACAAGTTTGTGGTTATGAAGCTGGAGAATTTATTCATACTTTTGGAGATGCACATATTTACAGTAATCATATCGACCAAGTAGAAACACAACTCAACAGAGAGCTGCGTCCACTCCCGAAAATGACTCTAAACCCAGAGATAACAAATATTTTTGATTTTACATTTGAAGACTTCACTTTAGAAGGTTATGATCCACATCCACATATCAAAGGAGCTGTTGCTGTTTAATTTAATAGAAACCCTTACTTTTGTGCTCTAATTCACACTATTGAAAACAACAAACCACTCTTCAAATCTCACACTTATTGTCGCCGTTTCTGAAAACGATGTGATTGGAAAAGACAATGATTTAATTTGGCATTTGAAAAATGATCTGAAACGATTCAAAGCACTCACTTCTGGGCATTGTATTATCATGGGACGAAAAACCTTTGAAAGTTTTCCAAAACCCTTACCAAATAGAACGCACATCGTTATCACGAGACAAAAAAACTACACAGCACAAGAAGGTGTTGTTGTCGTCAATTCTTTGGAAGCCGCTATAAAAAAGGCTGAACAAGATACCAATCCATTCATTATTGGTGGTGGCGAAATTTACAAACAAGCCTTAAACGTTGTGGATATCATAGAATTTACCAGAGTACACCATAGCTTTGAAGGTGATACTTTTTTTCCTGTTATAAGTGAAACTATTTGGAAAGAAACCGATCGGATATTTCACAAAAAAGACGATTTACATAAATTTGACTTTTCATATATTACATACAAAAGACGTTAAAAACAATACATAAAGACTTATGAAGGCATATATATTTCCAGGACAAGGAGCTCAATTTACAGGGATGGGATTACCTCTCTATGAAAATTCAGCCGCTGCAAAATCACTTTTTGAACAAGCCAATGATATTTTAGGGTTTGACATTACAACAACGATGTTTGAAGGAAGTGTGGAGGATTTAAAACAAACAAAAGTGACACAACCTGCAATATTTTTGCATTCTGTGATTCTAGCAAAAAGCTTAGGGGACGATTTTCAAGCTGATATGGTTGCAGGACATTCATTAGGAGAGTTTTCGGCTTTAGTTGCTAATGGTACGCTTCGTTTTGAAGATGGATTGAAGCTTGTTTCTCAACGCGCACAAGCAATGCAAAAAGCTTGTGACCTCACAGAAGGAACGATGGCTGCTGTATTGGGCTTAGAAAATGAAATTGTAGAAGAAACTTGTAAATCAATTGGCGAGGTTGTAGTCGCTGCGAACTACAATTGTCCTGGACAATTGGTGATTTCAGGAGCGATTGACGCCATTCATTTGGCTTGTGACGCCCTCAAAGAAAAAGGTGCACGAAGAGCACTTGTACTCCCTGTTGGTGGGGCTTTTCACTCCCCTTTAATGGCACCAGCAAAAGAGCAATTAGCAGCCGCTATAGAAAATACAACATTCCAGACACCTAGTTGCCCTATTTATCAAAATGTAACAGCGATGCCAGTTGTAAATGAAATGGAGATTAAAGCCAATTTAATTTCACAACTAACAGCACCTGTTAAATGGACACAATCTGTTCAGCAAATGATTCAGGATGGTGCGAGTGAATTTATTGAAGTAGGTCCTGGCAATGTACTTCAAGGTCTCGTAAAAAAAATAGATAGAGGAATGAACACAAAAGCAGCGACTTTTGAAAACTAAACGAAATGAATACTAAAAGAATTTTAATACTAATCCTCGTCATATTTAATATTGGTTTGGATCAAGTTTCAAAAGAATACGTACGCAAAAATGTGGTGCCAGGCTCTAGAGCAGAACTTTTAGGATCACAATTACAATTGATGAATGTAGAAAATTCAGGTGCATTTTTAAGCATGGGCAGTAACTCAAATCCGACAATAAAGTTGATCTTTTTACTTATACTTCCCGTAATTGTCTTAGGAACTGTATTGTATTATGTTTTTACCAATAACGCACTTGACAACTTGTCAATTATAGGACTTTGTTGTATTGCTGGAGGTGGAATAGCCAATCTTTATGATCGATTTTTATATGGGTCGGTAACCGATTTCTTGTATATAAATCTTGGAGGTGTATTCAAAACAGGCATTTTTAACAGTGCCGATTTATCTGTAACTACAGGAATGATTTTATTATTGGTGTCGTCTTTTTTAAATCGACCTTCAAAAACTACTGAAGTATAAGTTTAGTTTTTGTAAACAACGCCTTCTTTCATTACAAAAACAACATTTTCAAGTGTAGAAATATTTTCTATTGGGTCTTCGTTGGTGGCAACAATATCGGCCAAATACCCTTCTTTTAATTGTCCTAATTCATCTGCTAATCCAAGAACAGTTGCATTTGTAGTGGTCGCCGATTGAAGTGCTTTCATAGGCGGCATTCCTACTTCTACCATGTATCCAAATTCTTTCGCATTCAAGCCATGCGGAAACACACCTGCATCGGTTCCAAATGCAATTTTAACGCCGTGCTTGTAGGCTTTTGCAAATGTATTTTGAATTTTAGGGCCAATTTCAAGTGCTTTTGGAACTATTATTTCGGGATAAAAACCTTTAATTTTGGCATTGTCAGCAACTGCTTTACCTGCTGTAATTGTAGGTACCAAATATGTCCCGTATTGCATCATTAAATCCATGGTTTGTTCGCTCATTTTAGTACCGTGTTCGATGGTGGTAACGCCACCAATCACAGCACGTTGCATACCTTCATCTCCGTGGGCATGTGCAGCAATGATCATCCCATAATCTTTGGCCGTAGCACAAATTGCTTGTACTTCTTCTAAAGTAAATTGAGGATTTTGTCCATTTTTAGCAACGCTAAGCACACCTCCGGTAGCGGTAATTTTGATGTTATCGGCACCATTTTTATAACGTTGTCTCACTGCTTTCTTAGCTTCGTCAGCACTATTAATAACACCTTGTTCGGGTCCAGGATCACCCATCAAAAGTTTACTTGATCCATTGGTGGGGTCGGCATGACCTCCAGTGGTTGCAATCGCTTTTCCTGCTGTGAAAATTCTTGGCCCTACAATATGCCCTTGATTGATCGCATTTCGCAGTGCAATATTTACACCTGAACCTCCCAAATCTCTTACAGTCGTAAATCCAGACATTAGAGTTTTACGGGCAAACTTTACAGATTTAAAAGCGATATCAGCTTCGTTATCTGTAAATTTATCCATGTATTTTTTTGGGTTGTATTCACTTTCCATATGGACATGTAAGTCAATCAAACCTGGCATAACTGTATTTGATTTTAAATCAATAATAGAATCCTCAGGATTTGCACTGTCAATATATCCATTTAAGATAGATGTTATTTTTTTTCCTGAAACTACAATCGTTTTTTGAGTTAAAATCTCTCCATTTTCAGTATCTACAAGTTTGCCACAATGCAAATAAATATCTTGAGCTGGTAGGCTCAATGAGAACAAAGAAAGTAAAATCAAAAAACAGTTTTTCATAATATATCTATTTATGCAAAAAATTAATAATAGTTGAAGTGATGAAATCTATTTGATCGTCCTCCAATTCAGTATGCATTGGCAATGAAATAACTTCATCAATTAATGTATTTGTTACTTTAAAATCCGCGTCATTATAACGGTCATCTGTATAGGCTTTTTGCTTGTGCAATGGAATTGGATAGTAGACGCCACATGGAATTTCTTTTTCTTGTAGATGTGCTACTAGCGCATCCCTGTCGGCATTTTGTATTTTTAAGGTATATTGATGGAATACGTGACAATCACAGTTATCACAAATTGTTTCACATCCGTTACCCGCTTTTGGAGTAATTATGTTTGGGTGGTTTTTAAAAGCAGCGTTGTATTTTCGAGCGGCAGATTGACGTGCTTTGTTATAAGTATCTAGTTTTGGAAGTTTCGCATCTAACACAGCTGCTTGGATAGAGTCCAATCGAGAGTTAACTCCAACTACGTCGTGGTGATAGCGTTTGTACATTCCATGGTTTACAATACCTCGTATGATGTGAGCTAAGTCGTCGTCATTAGTAAAAATTGCGCCGCCATCTCCGTAACACCCTAGGTTTTTGGAAGGAAAGAAGGATGTAGATGCCACGTGCCCAATTGTCCCAGCTTTGGCTTTTGAACCGTCTTTAGAGGTGAAAGTTGCACCAATGGCTTGGGCATTGTCTTCAATTACAAATAAATTATGAGCTTCTGCTAGTTCCATAATAGCATCCATATTGGCACATTGACCAAATAAATGTACGGGAACAATTGCTTTTGTTTTTGGAGTGATTGCTTTTTTGACCGCTTCAATATCTATATTAAATTTATTGGGGTCCACATCTACTAAAACGGGGGTGAGTCCTAATAAAGCAATAACTTCAACGGTTGCAGCAAAGGTAAAATCGGCGGTTATAACCTCATCTCCTGGCTTCAGACCAAGTCCCATCATTGCAATTTGTAAGGCATCCGTTCCGTTGGCACAAGGAATAACGTGTTTGATACCTAGATAAGCTTCTAAGTTTGCTTGAAATTCTTTGACTTTTGGACCGTTGATGAAAGAAGCGTTATCTATAACTTCTTGAATAGAAGAATTTACAACCTCTTTTAAAGAAGCATATTGACCCTTTAGGTCCACCATTTGAATTTTATTCATATCTTTAAAATTATGTTTCTAAGCAATACATTTTACAATAAACAAAAATACAAAATTAGCATTGCTAAGTCTTAAAATTAATATAAAGAATGTATTTTAGCTACAAATAAAACCTATTGAAACTTTTTTATAACATCATTATTGAACTCGCTGCTGTAATGGTTCGTCTTTTTGGTGGCTTGAATAAAAAAATTCAACAGGGTCAAAAAGGACGCAATAAAAGTCTGAACGTTTTGAAACAAGCGCTTCTTCCCTCAGACAAGGTAATATGGTTACACTGTGCATCTTTGGGTGAATATGAACAAGGCTTACCTGTTTTTGAAGCACTCAAACAAGAATATAAAGGTTATAAATTTGTCATGACATTTTTCTCTCCTTCGGGGTACGAAATCCGAAAAGATAATCCTATTGCGGATGTTGTTGTATATCTTCCTTTAGATCAAAAAGCAGCTGTAAAATCCTTTTTAGATGTTGTTCATCCAGAGTTGGTAGTGTTTGTAAAATACGATCTTTGGCCAAATTATTTATTAGAAATAAAGCGACGGAATATCACTTCTATACTAATTTCAGCACTTTTTAGACCGTCTCAAGCGTACTTTAAATTTTATGGTGGCTGGCTTAAAAATTTACTCTTTACTTTTGATCATATATTTACACAGGACACGTATTCGAAAGTGTTATTAAATTCTATTGGCTACAGGGCCGTTACCGTTTCAGGAGATACTCGTTTTGACCGTGTTGGAGACCAATTAAAAATTGATAATACTTTAGATTTTATTGCGGAATTTAAAAATAATCAAATTTGTGTTGTGGCTGGAAGTACCTGGCCAGAAGATGAGACGCTTTTAATTGATTACATTAATAGCAGTAAAGAAGAAACTAAGTTTATAATTGCTCCTCACAATATGGATTTAAATCAAATTAAATCGGTGGTGAAACAACTTAAAAAACCGACCGTACTTTACTCTAATTATACCACCGAAACGTTAAAAGATAAAACAGTTTTTATTATCGACACCATTGGTCTTTTGTCTAAAATTTATAGTTATGCCAATATTGCTTATATTGGAGGTGGTATGGGTACGAGTGGACTTCACAATACGCTTGAAGCTGCCACTTTTGGACTTCCTATTGTCATTGGTAAAAACTATCAGAAATTTCCTGAAGCAAAGGCCATGCTTTCTAATGGTGGTCTCTTCAGTATCCGTGATTTTGAATCTCTTGAATCTACATTAAGCATGCTAATTAATGACTCTCAAAAAAGAACAGAATCTGGTCAAAAAAACAAAGATTATATTGAAGGCAACAAAGGAGCTTCGGAACTTGTAATGTCTGAACTAAAAACACTGTTCTAATAAATATCTATTGGTATACCTTAACGTAATCAATAATAAACTCTTTTGGGAAAATTGAATCGTCCACTTCTGGACCACCAAAGCTACCTCCAATTGCCAAGTTTAGAATGAGGTAAAACGGTTTATTGAAAGGCCACGTTTTAGCATTTTTAACTTCTGGTGAAAACGTATATACAAGTGCATCATCAATATAGAATTGAATTTGATTGGCATCCCACTTGGTCTTATACACATGAAAGCCGTTTTCTATAGATTCTATTTTAGAGATTCTAGTGTTGATAGACTTACCGAAACTATCGGGAGTGTGTAAAGTGGTGTGAATTTCTCCAGGGTTTTTTCCAACATATTCCATGATGTCAATTTCGCCACAGGCTGGCCATGTGTTTGTGTCAATATCTTGCCCTAACATCCATATAGCAGGCCATAAGCCTTTACCTTCTGGAAGTTGTGCTTTGACCTCAACTGTACCGTATTTAAATTCGAATTTGTCTTTGCTTGTGATGCGACCTGAATAGTAAGTGTCTCCTTGTTTGGTTGCAGAAATAATAAGTTGATCATTAACTGTGGATACATTTTCTTTGGAGTACACTTGCCGTTCGTTATTGCCCCAACCACAGAGGTTTGGACAGCCGTTTCCCAGATCATACGACCAATTATCTAAGTCTAATGTGTCTTCACTAAATTCGTCTGAAAACAAAAGGTTGGTATTGGAACTGTTTTGGGGTTTCAAATATAAAACCATAAACAGTGTTAGGAATACTCGTAAAATCATTTATAATGTAATTTTAGATTGAAGTGTTGTATTTGAATCACCTCCAACAAAGATTGAAAAATCACCAGGCTCTACAATAAAGTTTCCTTCATTATCATAAAATCCAAGTTCCTTTTCTGAAAGGGTGAACTTAATTTTTTTACTTTCGTTTGCTTCAAGACTGACCAATTCAAATCCTTTGAGCTCTCTCACCGGGCGTGTCACACTTGCATAATGGTCTTTGATATAAAGTTGTACCACTTCTTTTCCTGTGAATTTTCCAGTGTTTTTGAGTGTAACCGATACGTTTACTTCATTATCAGAAACAACTTGAGTTTGTAACTCGCTATAGTTAAACGTTGTGTAACTTAACCCATAACCAAAAGGATATAAAGGTGTGTTTTCCACATCTTGATAATGAGACCAAAACACGGTGCTTGGAGTTGGCATTAATGGACGGCCTGTGTTTTTGTAATTATAATATATAGGGACTTGACCTACGGCTCTTGGAAAACTCATTGGTAATTTTCCACTAGGATTGTAATCGCCATAAAGAACTTGTGCTATTGCATTTCCACTTTGCGTTCCTAATTGCCATGCTTCAACAATTGCGGGAAGGTGTTCCTGATGCCAGTTAAGGACTAAAGGTCTTCCGTTATTAAGAACTAAAACAATATTTTTATTGACCTCATAAATAGCTTCTAGTAGGTCTTGTTGAACTCCAGGCAAGCCTAAATCTGTACGGCTTCTAGCCTCTCCACTTTGATAGCCAACTTCTCCTAATACCATGACAACCACATCCGCCGTTTTAGCTACAGCAATGGCTTGTAGAAACTCACTTCTATCAGTGGTGTTTATTTTGAGTTCGTCAATAAACTTGGTTTGACCTAAACTCACATCTGCTCCTTTGGCGTAGGTTAATTGGTTTCCCGTATAAGCTTGCATTCCTTCTAAAACAGATATTGCCGTGTTGTCTTTGGCGGCTATTCTCCAACTTCCTAGGGGACTTGTTTTATCGGATGCTAAGGCTCCAATTAACGCAATTTTTTGGCCTTGTTTTTTAAGTGGTAAGAGTTGATTGTCATTCTTTAAAAGTACGATTGATTTTTTAGCCATATCTAAAGCAGCTTCATGAAAAGCGGGTTGTCCGATGACATCTTTTTCACGTTGCTCATCACAGTATTTGTAAGGATCATCAAAAAGGCCTAATTCAAATTTTACACGTAAAATCCGTTTAGCAGCATCGTCAATATAGGCTTCTTTCACCTTACCTTCTCTAACTAAAGCTGCCAATTCATTGACATACAAATAGGATTCCATGTCCATGTCAGAACCAGCGTTCGCTGCAATTTGCGCAGCATGTTTCCCGTCTTTTGCATGGCCATGTGTTACCATCTCTTCAATAGAGCCCCAATCGGAGACCACAAATCCGTCAAATTTCCATTTATCTTTAAGAATAGTTCTTTGTAAGTTTGTGTTTCCTGTGGCTGGAATTCCGTTGAGTTCATTAAAGGCATTCATAAACGTTCTGACACCTGCGTCAATGGTGGCTTGAAAGGGTGGGAAAATTATATTATTTAAAGTGGATGTTCCTACATCAACTGTATTATATTCTCTCCCAGATTCTGGAAAGCCATAGGCAGCAAAATGCTTAGCACAAGCTGCCAGTGTGGTGTGTTTTGATAAGTCCGCTCCTTGGAATCCTTGAACTCTTGCAAAGGCTATCTTAGAGCCTAAATAAGGGTCTTCACCAGCACCTTCCATTACACGTCCCCAACGGGCGTCGCGTGAAATATCGACCATAGGAGCAAACGTCCAGTTGATCCCTGCCGCAGCAGCTTCTTCTGCAGCGACTTCAGCTGATTTTTTGATGGCTTCTAAATCCCAACTTGCGGATTCTGCTAAAGGAATTGGGCTGAGTGTTTCATAGCCATGAATGACATCAAACCCTATGATTAAAGGAATCCCTAAGCGGGTTTCTTCAACGGCAATTTTTTGAATTTTGCGCACATTTTCTACACCTCTCAAATTGAGCATCGATCCTACGTAGCCTTTGCGAAGATGTTCGTATTTTTTTGCGGCATCACCACTGCTGGGTGCAGGGCCAGTAAGATCCCAAAACCCATTGTATTGGTTCATTTGACCAATCTTTTCTTGGAGGGTCATTTGTTTTAATAAGGCCTCCACTTTTAACTCTATCTCTACCACAGAGGTTACTGAAGATGAACTGGGTTCACGATTATTTGTACTAAGGCTTTGGCTAAAAGTTAATCCAGTCAAGCAAGTTGCTATGAATACTATTAAATTCTTTTTACTCATTTTATTGATACACTCGTATATAATCTACTTCCATTGAATCGGAGGTAAAGTTAGGGTTAATAGCGCCACCATTCGTGCCACCCATTGCTACATTAAATATCAAAAAGAAGTTGGCGTCAAAAGGCATTGTACTGTCTGTTGACATTACAAAATATTCAACGTCATCTACATACGCTTTGATACTGCCTTGTCTCCAATCTATAGAGTACGTATGAAACTCTGTTGGCGTACTTAAATTCATTGGTAGTCCATAATTCGCATTTCCGCCATTATGGTCCCAATGACAGGTTGCTTGTACATATGTTTTGTTTGCAAATTGTTCCATGATGTCAATCTCTCCACATTTAGGCCATCCTACCGAGCTAAAATTAGAGCCTATCATCCATAGGGCTGGCCAAGTACCAGCCATAGAAGGGAGTTTGGCACGAATGTCAATGCGTGCATATTTGAAATCGACTTTACTTTGAGTTGTAATACGAGCAGAAGTATAAGTTCCATTCGATTCTTTGACAGCCGTTATTTTCAAAACACCATTTTCTTTTACAATATTAGTGCTATTAGTGGTATAAACTTGGACTTCTTGGTTACCCCAACCGCCACTGCCAGTTTCATAATTCCAAAATTCGTTGTTGATACTTCCATCACCATCAAATTCATCAGACCAGGCTAATACGTCATTATTTCCAGACCCTTCTATTGAAACAGGGTTAGAAGGGGTGTTATTTTGATACTCATTGTCATCACTAGAAGAACAGCCTTCAGTAGAGAGCCCTATTAAAATTGCAAAAACAAGAGTAAAGATGTTTGATTTTTTCATGATTACGAATTTAATAAAAGTGAAAAAATTTCGTCTCTTTTATTTTAATTTATTTGGTACTTTTTATTTGTTGTATAACACAAGTTCATCTTACTATATTATTGATCTCACATGTAATTCTAATGCATTAGATTGAGACAATTCTATAATACAAAACATCCCCCATAAAACGATATGAGGGATGTTCATTTATTAAAACAAAAGGTTTATGACTATTGTCTTGCTAGTTTGAAAGACCAATGTCCACCACCCGCAACTTCAATATCGAGGTCTAATGTAAGACCATCATCCGAAAGTTCAGCTATGTATGTAATTGTATCTGCTGCATCTGAAGGGCTTGCAATTTCCGCACCATTTACCACTTTAGCTAATCCTAAGTAAGCACCTGCACCATTAATTGTAATAGTTCCTGCGGCCTCATCATAGGTATAAGTCGCTGTCGCTGATCCATCATGTGGAGCTACTGGTGCACCACATTCTTCGCCTGCTGCTCCTTGCCATGCTTCTACCCAAGTTTCTGTTCCTAAGATGTTTTGGAAAGATCCATCAGCACCAAATACATATTCATCATCAAATAAACAAGCTCTTGTTGCTACATCATCAGAAGTGCTTGACCACCAAGATACGTTATTCAATGCTGGACCAACACCAAGTGCTCCAGATTCTGGTGCTAATCTCCATGTACCGTCAAGAGCTGAAGGTACTGGAGGTGCATCTTTTGCTAGTTTGAAAGACCAAAATCCTCCACCTGCAACTTCAATGTCTAGTTCTAGTGTAAGACCATCCTCAGAAAGTGTTGCAATGTATGTAATTGAATCTGCTGCATCAGCAGGGCTTGCAATTTCTGCTCCATTGATAACTTTGGCCAATCCTAAGAATGCTCCTGCACCATTGATTGTAACGGCTCCTGCACTGTAAACATAAGTAGCAGTTGCTGATCCATCATGTGGAGCAACTGGCGCACCACATTCTTCACCTGCTGCACCTTGCCATGCTTCAACCCAAGTTTGTGTTCCTAATACATTCTGAAAAGTACCATCGGCACCAAATATATACTCATCATCAAATAGACAAGCTCTTGTTGCAAGATCATCAGTAGTGTTTGACCACCAAGACACATTGTCTTGCGCTGGTCCTACTCCAATTGCACCTGCTTCTGGCGCTAATTTCCATACTCCTGTTAGAGCGTCCCCTGTTGGAGCTGCTTCTACGATAGTTACAGTGTGTTCTTTACTAATTGTAACGTCACTTTGTCCAGGAAAAGAAGCCGTTACTGTAACCGTGTAAGTGGCTGTTTCATTTGGATAATCATAGGTTACCATTGGACCACTTGTTTGAAATACATCTGTATCGTCATCAGCTGTTGCTCCAAAGTCTACAGTGTATATTGTTCTGTTGTCACCAGGAACTGTTGAGGCTAATACCCCTGTTTTATTCCCTTCAGCATTTAGTGTTGCGATAACAAAATCTAAACCCCCAATGGTGTTTCTCATTTCGTCATCTTCATGACAAGAGATCGTAGTGCTTAATAAAAGCACTAATATCAGATACATTCCGTTTTTTAATATTTTCATTTTATTTGTTTTTTGAGTTTATAATTTTTTAATATCCTTGGTTTTGTCCCCAACGTTCTACTGCGTTTGCTAATTCTAGCTCTATCAATGGAATTGGGAATACTTCATTTTTGCTGGCTGTAAATCCTGGAATTGCAGCCGCTGCTTTGTTGGTTCTAACAAGGTCAAAGAAACGGTGTCCTTCTCCTGCTAGTTCTTTACGTCTTTCTAAATAAATAGCGTCTAATAGATCGCCTTCAGTTGCAGAGAAATCATGACTGCTATCTCCATAAGCTCTTGCTCTTACTTCGTTTAAATAGGTTTCAGCATTGGCGCCACCACTTAGAACGTCTGCTTCTGCTGCCATTAATAAGACATCTGCATAGCGAATAGAACGGTAATTGTTGGCGAAATTTAAAGGATCTGATCCTGCTCTGTCATCGGCTTTACGTGGGATGTATTTTTTATTGAATAATCCTGTATCGTCTCTTCCTTGAGAATACGAATCTTGTTGATCTCTTAAATCATAAAAAGTAACATCTCTTCTAGCATCGGTAGCATCAAATAGGTCATACAATTCTTGTGATGGTAAGCAAAAGCCCCATCCTGTTACAAATTCTTGGTTGTCATAAGGAGATCTTGGTCCACAAAACTTAGGGAAATAACTTCCTTCACTACAGATAATACAATCCCATCCTGCTGGCTCAACTCCAGTGTACTGAATTTCGAAAACAGATTCATCACCATTTTCAGCACTGCTTTCAAATAGGTTTTTGTAATCATCTCCTGTTTTTAAACTGTATTGTGCACTTCCAATAACTTCTGAAAATATAGTTGCTGCATCTGCAAATTTAGTAGCATCAAAAGTTCCGTGGTATAAGTATACTTTTCCTAATAAAGCCTGTGCAGCTCCTTTAGTTACTCTATAAACTTCACTTTGTTCTGCTAGCAAATTAGGAATGGCTTCTTTTAAGTCTTCTTCTATTAGACTGTAGACCGCCGAAATACTTCCAACTCTGTTGATGTCGTATTGTTCACCAATAATAGTTCGTTGGTCTGCAATTCGGCTGACACCATCACGAGTTTCTACTTTTAAAGGTATGTTTCCAAAATGCTTCGCCAACTCAAATGTAAAATAGGCTCTTAAAAAATAAGCTTGCGCTATGATTTGCTCTTTACCATTAAATTCTGTTTTATCTTTAAATTCTAACAAGTAATTAGCTCTGTTTACGCCTGCATACATTAAGTTCCAGATGTCTCTTAATTGGTTGTTGTCTGAAGGTGTATGAATCATTTGATTCACGTTCTGGATCGTTGGTTGATCAAAGTTAAAAGAATCACCTCCTGCAGCATAATCATCAGAAGCGACAACACCAACTAGTACATTCCAAAAAGAGGATTGTAACATGTCGTAAGCACCAATTAAAGCACTTTCATATTCTTGTTCGTTATTGAAGTAGTCATCTGCATTTGGGCCGATTGGTTCTACCTCAATATAATCATCACATGATGCTAAAAGCACAAGTGAAAATACCATTATTGTTTTGAATATTTTTTTCATAATATAATTATTAAAAGTTTAAATTAATTCCTAAAAGATATGAGCTTGCTACAGGGTAAAAGCCATTATCGACACCAGAACCTATTGGGGCTCCATTGCTTGCTGAAGGATCATATCCTAAATAATCTGTAAGTGTGTACAAGTTGTTTCCTGAAATGTAAATTCTAAATTTATCTAATCCTAAACTCGATAATACTTTCGAATTAAACGAATATCCTACTTGAACGTTTTGCAAACGTAAGAACGATGCGTCTTCCACATAAAAATCTGAGAAAAAACCTGTGTTTACAGATGCACCTGACACAGCTCTTGGCACTGTATTGCTGGTTCCTGCTCCTTGCCATCGGTCTAGCATGTAGGTTCCTCTGTTGGCGTATAAATCTGTACGCTCATAATCTCTTATCATATCGTTTCCTATAGAAGCAAAAGCATTGGCGCTAAAGTCAAAGCTTTTATAAGTAAACCCAATATTTAAGCCCATAGTTATATCAGCTAAAGGATCACCAAGGTTTGTTTTATCTTCTGGATCAATGTATCCGTTGCCGTTAGTATCTACAAATTTTAAATCTCCTGGCTCTGCGCTTGCATGATAAACGCCTTCTGGTGCGTTGGCGTTGAGAACATCAATTTCTGCTTGTGTTTGGTAGAGTCCATTTGTTTGGTATCCATAAAAATACCCCATTGGCATCCCTGCTTGCATACGAGAAGTTGTTATGCCAGTTCCAACTCCAAATTGACCGCCATTCACAATTCCATTTCCTCCAACGTCAACAGATAACACTTCATTTTGTAGGGTTGTAAAATTGAATCCAATATTAAATTTGAAATCGTCACTTAATTGATCGTTATAGTTGATACTAAACTCGACCCCTTTATTTTCAACAGAACCAGCATTTACAATTGGTAAGGCTGAACCTGGAGCCGCTGCACCTAATAACCCAGAACCGTCTGGAGCAATGAGTAAATCTTCCGTTATTTTGGAATAAATGTCCGCAGAAATAGATAGCTTGTTGTTAAATAGAGACGTATCAAAACCAATGTTTTTAGATATTTGCTCTTCCCACTGAATGTTTGGATTTCCAATGAGACCAATGGCAACACCATTAAGTAAGTCAGGAATTCCAGTTGCATTTCCTGGGTCGTAGGTCGCTTCTCCTGTTAAAAGAGATGTAAATCCAAATAATCGAATTTTATCATTTCCAATGACTCCGTAACTGGCTCTTACTTTAAGGTTGTTTAACCATGAACTGTCTTTTAAGAAATCTTCTTCAGACACGTTCCATCCAATAGATCCAGAAGGGAAGTAACCGTATTTATTATTTGGTCCAAAAGCAGAAGAACCATCTCTTCTCATGACTGCAGACAGCAAATATTTTCCTTCATAGTTATACTGTACTCTTGTAAATATGGATGACAAACGTTTCTCAAAAACATTGTTACCAACGGCAATTTGAGATGGTACGAATCGTGGGGTTATAACTTCCATATCCCATACACTTTGGTTTGGATTGTTGGAAGCTATTGATGTTGTTCCTTGGTATCCATAAAACATGCCTTCTTCATGAGAAAAAGAGGTCCCTAATAAAACAGTTAAATTATGTTTGTCGTTAAAGGTGTTTTCATAGGTGATATAGTTATCCCAAATATAGTCATCATAGTCTGCACCATGATCTACAACTTCATTTCCAGTTGTATCACTTGTTCCATAATCTACTTCTGGTATAAAGCTATCGTCTCTTACATTGGCGTGATTCATTTGAAGTTTTGAACTCACTGTGAAATTATCGAGGAACGTATAATCTATTCCGAAGCTTGCACTTATTTTAGCGACACGACTTGTGTTGTAGCTATTTTGTATTTGTGCTAACGGATTTTTGATTTCTATCTGTCTGATGTCTTCAACTAAGGAATAGTTTCCGTCGGCATCTGTTGTTGCTAAGTTTGGATTGATATTGACTGCGTTGTATAAGACTGCTCCAATGCCTCCTTCTGGGAGGTTGTTTTTTTCTGATACTGTATGGAGTGCTGTCGCTGTTAGTTTTAGATTATCTAAAATGTTGTATTGATAATTCAGTCTAGCAGTAAGTCTATTAAAATTAGATTTCCCTGAACCTACAATTCCGTCTTGATCCAAATAAGAGACTCCAAATGAGTAAGCTGATTTTTCTGTACCACCACTCGCACTTAAATTTACGTTAGAAATGATTGCTGTTCTAAAAACCTCATCTTGCCAGTCTGTACCCGTTTGTGGATACACAAAAAACTCAGGGTTCAAAGGGTCATTTACAGCATCGTTTACGTAGATGGCAAAATCTGTTGGGTTTAATAAATCCAGTTTTTTACTAGTTTGTTGGATTCCTGTATAGGAGTCAAATTGAAATTTTAATTCCGAATTTTTTCTTCCTGTTTTCGTTGTAATTAGAATGACACCGTTTGCAGCTTGAACTCCGTAAATACCAGCGGTTGCATCTTTTAATACATTGATACTTTTGATGTCGCTTGGATTGATAGCAGATAAGTCACCCACTCTTATTCCGTCAACTAGAATCAAAGGTGCACTGTCTCCGTTAGTGGATACCCCACGAATTCGAATGTTCGAACCGGCACCAGGCGAACCTGAACCTGAAGTTACATTAACACCAGCCACTTGGCCTTGTAAGGCTTGTTCTACTCTAACTGGGTTTAGTCTTTCAATAGCTTTAGGCCCTAAAACGGTAACAGCTCCTGTGACTTCTTTTTTCTTCTGAGTTCCGTATCCAATCACCACAATCTCATCTAGAGTTTCATTGTCTTCATCTAAAGAAACATTCATGTTTGCCGATGCTGGTAATTCTTTAGTTTCAAATCCTATGTATGTAAAGACTAAAGTTGCATTGGGTTGTACGTTGGTGATGGTAAAATTTCCATCGAAATCAGACACTGCACCTGTACTAGTGTCTTTAACTATGACATTAACTCCTATCAAAGGGAGGCCGTCAGCGCTTGATTTCACTGTACCGCTGACTGTTGTGTTTTGAGCAGTTGCTGTAAGAGCAAAAGCCAAAGTTAACAGTGCGGAATAAAATATTTTTTTCATAAATATTGGTTTGGATTAGTTTTGAGTAAATTTACAGTAACCAATTGCTAATTCTTTAAAAATTACCGCTACAAAAAACATACAATTCATAAAATGTTTGTAAAATTTAATAAACCCCTTCTTTTTAAGGTTAATGGTTGCGGTTTTTAAAACAATAGTAAATTAGAAGTTCTAAAAAAAAATACAAATGTAGGGTATATGTATGGGTAAAAAAGAGGCGTGTAGGGTTATTATATTTCTAAAATATAATTTGTTAAGCTGGATTCATGGGGTAAATCCATTTTTTTACGCAATCGGTATCGTTTGACTTCTACACTTCTAGGTGAGATATTTAGGAGCGGTGCTATTTCTTTGGAGGACAGATTCAGTCGCAGGTACGCACACAAACGCAAATCGTTAGGCGTTAGTACAGGATGTTTTTCTTTGATGAGTTTAAGGAAGTCCTTGTCCGCATTGTTAAATGCTTCTTCAAATAGTTTCCAGTCGTCAGTATTGTTAAGATTTTTATCAATAATCTTAATCACTTTTTTGATGTCTTGTTGATTGTCTTTTTCTTTCAATTCACTTTTTATACTGTTCAAAAACTCGTTTTTCTTTATCAGACTCATCGTAGAAACCGCTAACTCTCGATTCTTACTTTCGATATCGAGTTTTAGTTTTTCATTTGTTAACTGCATAAATTTCTGAGAGGCTTCAAGTTCTTTAAGTGCAAGTTGCTCGTGAGACTTTTGAATGAGTTGCTGTTGTTGTTTTCTGTAGTGTCTTTTGTATAGGTTATGAATTAGAATCCATAAAACAATAAAAATAACTGCATAAAGGGTTACTAAAGTATTAGAAAGATACCAGGGACGGTTGATGACAAAAGAGTAGGAAGCAGTATTAAGGGTTTCTGAATTTCCAATTTTTCCTTTGACTTTAAACTCATAACTCCCGTAAGGCAGGTTTTCGAATACTTGTTGGGGTTCGGATTGCCATTCAGACCAAGAGTTGGACCACCCGGTTAACTTATAAGAATATTTTTTGCTAACCTCATTGTCGAAATGTGGAATGCTGTAGTTGATATAAATATTATTACTTTCGGAGTCTAAATTCGCTGGAGATGTGAAATCGAGTTTAAATTTGTCTTCATTTATTTTACTGGCCTGAACAGAGTTAATTTTTAAATTATAAAGATGGTTTGGTTTTGAGGTGTTTGAGTTAAAAATAAAATAGCCATAAGCAGAGCCCAAAAGATATTGATCTGAGTCAATTTTGGTAAGATTTTCAAAACCAGAAACGACCTTTTTAAAGTTTGAAATAGCGATAGGGATGATTTCAACTTTTGGAGTTTGTGTGACGCTTCCAGCGCTAATTATTAATATATTGTCGTCTGCAAAACACCATTTTAGGCCTTCAGAATCTTTGACGTCCATGATGGTGGTTCGAGTGGCATATTCATTTAAGATTTCCTTGAAAGGTTCTGATTCTAAGAAGGATTGATCTTTTGTATTGAAATTATAAACATCTTGAGAGGAGGTATAGTAATAGTTTTTAGAGAATTTAAAGAAGTTTAAACCATTACCTGTGATGATTGGAGTAATATTTGAAACCTCTGAGACCGCTGTTAAGTCTTTATCCAGAGTGAGTTTGAATAGACCTCTTAATTCATGGTTTACAAAAATTTGATCTCCAATGTATTGATAAAAACGACTTGCAATATCAAATCCTTTAATTTTATTTCTGTACCTCCATTTTCCTTGAAATTTTTCTAAAAGACTTAATCCATTATAATTTCCTTGTAATATGATATTTGGGGTTCCTTTTAAAGGTTTAAAATCCCATGTTCCAAGAGATTGACCTATGGTGTATTCTACTTTTTGATTTTTAATTAATATGGTTCCACGATCATGTCCACAAAAAATTTGATCGTCAATAACCTTAAGATTCCATACTTGTCCATTAGTACCCTCAATAAATGAAAAGTCCGCATCTGTATCTCTGCGTTTATAAAATAGCCCCTGATTTGTTCCTAAGTATAGATAATTCTCATGTACTACAGAAGTATAAACGGTTCCAATGGCGCCTTTTGTATCATTATAAACGACAAACTGAGAAGAAAGGTTTACATGGCTTACCCCAATATCTAACCCTAACCATAAGTTGTTTTGGTAATCTTCATAAACAGATAAAACTGTATTATTACTGAGACCTTTCTCAAAATTAAGATCATATTTAAGGTTTCCTTGTGGGCTTAGGTGGTAAAGTCCGTTGGAAACAGTTCCGATCACTATACTGCTATCTTTTAAAATAGTGGCACTGTAAATTGTAAGCGTATTGAGGTCAACTTTTGGATCTATTTTCCAAGGGGTTAGTTTGTTTTTTTTCAAAAAATAAAATCCATTAGAAGCCGTTATAATTAGCAATTGATCCTCAAGTTCAAACACTTCAACAAGATTGCTCGATACTAACTTTGGATGGTCACTAACAAGTTCCACATTGCCATCAATTATTTTATACAACCCGTTATTTAACTGGTTAAAAAATAAAACTCCGTCAACCTCAAAGATATTTGAGATGACTTGGTCAGATTCTATAAAAGTTGTTTCTTTTGTAAGTTCATTGACTAAATAAATTCTGGAGAGAGACTGAAAGATCAACCAATTATCTAGTTTCATTATATCCCAAAACTGCTCATCTTCAACGAGTTCAATATTAAATTGCTGCACCAAAGAAGTGTATTCCAAAATGCTTTTATTGTTCCGTTTCCAAACACCAAAATCCATATAACTTCCTGTATATATCAGGTTATTAATTGCCTTCACTGATCTTACAATAGATTTATCAGGAACCGGATAAAGCTTCCAGTTTGTACCGTCATACTCCAATAATCCAGAATTATTGGCAAAATACATAGTTTGGTCCGAAGTCTGTGAAATACTCCAGTTTTGATTTTCAGCTACATAAGTATCTGGATTGTATGACATTACTGGCGGATGCTCTTGTGCAGAGACCACAAAAGAAGCCAATAAAACTAAAATATACCTAGTGATTTTCATGATCAATTTAAAGGCACAAGATAATGAAAATTTGAAATCTTAGCTAATTCAGACAAAGGATAGCATCAGATTTACTTGAGCAGTTATTATGAAATGGATCTAAAAAAAGATTACCTAATGTTTAAAAAAGAAACTAAGTCTTCTTTTCGACGTTTGGCAACAGGGAGAATAAGGTTTCCAACAAGCTCACAATTGCTACCATCGGCATTGTTAATATTGATAATGTACTTTAGATTTATCAAATATTTTTTATGAATTCTGAAAAAATACTTTGGAGCTAAGATTTTGTCATATTCTCCAATATTTTTGGATACAAAAAAAGTGGTTTGATCCATCAGATGAATAATCGTGTATCTACCATCAGACTCAAAATACAGAATATCATCAATCTTAATAAAATCAATTTTTTTAGTAGATGGTATTGCAATAAAATTATAGTCGGAGGTTTTGGTTTTAATAGACGTTTTTAAAGATTCAAGTTGCGGGATGGTTGTATATAATTTATTCTTAAGATTGACTTCCAGAGCTTGTACAGTTGTCATTAAATCTTTTGGGTCTACTGGTTTTAACAGAAAATCAATAGCGTTAAACTTAAAAGCCGTAAGTGCATACTCTTGAAACGCTGTTATGAATACTACAGAATAATCTTCGTAATTAATACCGTCAAGCACATCGAAGCCTGTGCCATCTTGCATAACAATATCTAAAAAGATAAGATTCGGTTCTAAGTCATTGATTTTTTGGATGGCATCTTCAACGGTAGTGCAAATACTTATCACTTCAATTATAGGACAATACTTAAAGTCATTGTGAAAACATGTCAAAGATCAGCTCTCAATTTATTTTTTTATATCTTTAGAACATGAAAGATTTGAAAT
>UPTG01001071.1_pt1 | contig 20708 bp, 17 predicted proteins | sample 2160121 | NCBI WGS metagenome assembly UPTG01 (sample SAMN06266255, study PRJEB28933) | marine metagenome | isolation source: Columbia River Estuary | place: USA:Columbia River Estuary, USA | collected 2014-07-27
TGGGCGAAGCGTTTATTACTTATATGTCTGGCTGGAAGGGATTTGTTGGCTGATTCAGGCAAGGTTTATGGCTGGGCACTGATTAACGGCACCACAGTTAGCCGGAAAAAAGTTAGCCAAACAATAATGAGCAGCATAATAATCAAAAGCTGTGCTGCCTGCGTAATAACGCCATGCAGTTAAATTGGCTCGATGAACAGACACCCAAGCCCAAGCGCCTCTCTTCGGGCTTCCCTGAGAAAATGGTGCTGCTTGACCTTGAGACCACCGGTGGCAAGGCGATCTATCATCGCGTTATCGAAATTGGGTTGTTGGTGATTGAAAACGGTGAGTTAATCGAAAAATGGCAGAGCTTTGTCGACCCTGAAATATCACTACCTCCTTTTATACAGAGGCTGACTGGAATCAGCCCTGGCATGCTGCAGGGCGCGCCCAGATTTGCCGACATTGCCCAAGAGCTGCTCAGCAAATTAGAGGGTCGCACATTGGTGGCCCACAATGCGCGGTTCGATTACAGCTTTTTGAAGAACGAATTTGAACGGGCTGGTATCAGTTACAACGCCAAACCGTTGTGCTCGGTAAAGCTAAGCCGCAACCTCTACCCACAGTTTAATCGCCATGGCCTGTCCCATATTATTACCCGCTTTGGGCTGAGCATAGAAAACCGCCATCGCGCGCTGGACGATGCCGAGATGATCTATGGATTCTTTAAAAAGTCATCGGCGCTGTTTTCTGATGAGGAAATTGAAGCAACCTGTACTGCAATACTTAAACGCCCTGCGCTACCCATAAAACTGGATGCCAAAGAAGTGGAGAAATTACCCGCCTCGCCCGGGGTTTATTATTTCTATGACGACAAAGGTCTGCTGCTGTATGTGGGCAAGAGCGTGCACATTCGCAATCGGGTGATGAGCCACTTTAGCTCTGACCATAAAAATCCTAAAGATCTACAGATGAGCAGCAAGATAGCCCATGTGGATTTTGTGCAGACGCCCTCAGACTTTGGCGCCCAGATTCACGAGAGCAATCAAATCAAGGCGTTGGCACCTATCTATAATCGCCGCCTGCGCAAGAGCAAGAAACTTTACCAGTTTCGCACCCACACTGATTCAGAAGGCTATCTGCAGCTGGGAATTGAGAGCATAGATGTAAATAACCCAGCGGCGGACGAAAATTTCGGGCTTTTTCGCTCTACCCGTCAAGCCAGTAAAAAAATAGAAAAACTGGCCGACCAGTATTTTCTCTGTCATAAACTGCTTGGTCTTGAGGGCGATAGTCGCAATAACAAACCCTGCTTTAGAGCGCAGCTCAATAAATGTTTTGGTGCCTGCTGCGGCAACGAGTCGTCTGATATTTACAACCAGCGTATGCAGACAGCCCTAAAAGATTATCAAATCAAGATATGGCCTTACGGGGACGCTATTTTGATTGAAGAGCGGGATGCTCAGAACCCAGATGCTCGCTGTTTTCATCTGGTTGATCGCTGGCGCTATCTAGCCAAGTTGAAGCTGATCGATGACCTCTATGATCATGGATTCCAGCTCAGCGCCGGCCAGCCACCCAGCCAAAGCCCCCCTCAGCAGAGCGAACCAGACACCGAGAGCCGCTTTGACTTAGATGTTTATTTTATTTTGGTGCGGTTTATAGTGGATCGAGACAGGGCCGCCATGAATAACCTGCATATCCACCCTCTAATGCGTCGACCTGACGAATATTGCGACTAGCAGTTAAAAACGTTTGACCCCAACAACCCTTCAATACAAATCATTACATTAGGTTATTCTAATTTAGAATATTCTAAAATATACTTGCTTAAACAATCAGTCCAAGAGTCTAACTATGCCCAACCCATTGACCAACAATGACCTCGAACAACTGGCCGAGCACGCCCAGGAAGCTGCGTTACTGCTTAAGCAGCTAAGCAACCAGCATCGCCTGATTATTCTCTGCTCTTTGATCGATGGCGAACTCTCGGTGACCGAGCTTAACAGTAGAACCAACCTTAGCCAGTCCGCACTATCCCAGCATCTTGCATCGTTGCGCAATGCTGGACTGGTGCAGACCAGGCGTGAGGCTCAGACTATTTTTTATCAACTTCAGGGCAATGAAGCGATTCAGGTAATTAGAGTACTGAAATCTATCTACTGCCCCTAATATTTAACAGGCTATTGAGAGGTATAACTATGACTATTACCAATATTGCCGCGGATGCATTTCAGCAGCTACAACAGCCCAGAGTACTGGATGTGCGCACCTATGCAGAGTTCGATGCGGAAGCGCTTGTGGGCGCCGCCCATTTTCCCCTGCAGGACCTGGACCACAGCAGCGTAAACCAATATCTGGTCTCTGCGGGTCATCAACCAGAGCAGCCTATCTATTTGCTCTGCGCCGGTGGTGCCAGAGCCACTAGAGCCGCCCAGCAGTTGCAGGACCATATAGACAGCCCATTGGTGGTTATCGAAGGTGGGCTAAATAGCCTAAAGCAGCAGGGGCTTACTCTCCAGCAGGGCCAGGGTAAAGTTATCTCACTGGAGCGTCAGGTGCGCATTGCCGCCGGGCTGTTGGTGCTGATCGGCGTGGTTCTTGGAACCTGGTACAGCCCCTGGTTCTATGCACTTTCAGGGTTTGTCGGTGCTGGCTTAACCTTTGCTGGGGTTACTGACACCTGCGCCATGGGCATGGCTCTGGCACGCATGCCCTGGAACGGTAAGGTTCAATGATGCAGAGAGCCAAGCCCCTAGTTTCAATTACCTCTTGGTTAGCTTTTTCTGCAGCGCCATGGTTTCTTGAGTTGCTTTAAATACGGTCAACTGCGGGTTGGCCTGGCCGGTGCGGCCTATGGCATCGATCTGCCCATAAAACCAATATTGCACGGCAAAGCCAGCCATAGCGCGCAAAGTTTTGAGTTTGCCCAAAAACTCTAACCAGCTTGGAAACAGAGAGAGCTCATTTTCGAAGCGGGGCAATTCGTCCAAACCTGCCATCAGTTGCTTGGGCGCATCGGTCATTACACACATAGGGCGGCCCAGACCCACCACGTCGGCGCTGCCACTCTCTAGGGCCTGCTCCATTGCCAGGCGCTGACGGAAGCCGCCGGTGACCATCAGCGGGATACTGACTTTTTTCTGCATGGCCAGGGCAAAATCCACGAAGTAAGCCTCGCGCACCATGGTCGATTCGGCCACCTCCTGCTTTTCCTCTTCCTCCATTCCCTGCAGACCCAGCAGCTTTGGCTGCTCGTAAGTACCACCGGAGATTTCAATCAGGTCGACACCGGCCTGCTCAAGCCATTGCACCACTTGCAGGCTGTCCTCAAAGTCAAACCCGCCCTTCTGGAAATCAGCACTATTGAGCTTAACCGACACCGGGAAATCTGGCCCCACTGCCTTGCGCACTGCAGCTACCGCATCTAACAGAGCACGGGCGCGATTGGCCAATGTGCCGCCATACTGATCGGTGCGCAGATTGCTGCGCGGGCTTAAAAACTGGCTGAATAGATAGCCATGGGCAGAATGCACCTGAACACCAGTAAAGCCAGCAGCCTTAACCGCTGCTGCACAGACAGCAAAGCGACGTACAATCTCGGCAATCTCCTCTGCGGTAAGCGCGACCGGCTCACCAAACTGACCACCGGGCAATCCCAGCTTAACCGCCGAGGGCGCCTTGGGAGTTTTGTTGATAATTTTTTGCGTTTGACGACCCGCATGACTGATTTGCGCCCAAAAGTGGTTGCCATTGCGGGTGGCGGCCTTTGCCCAACTCGCTAGTGCCGCCTGCATTTCTGGATTGGGCTCGGAGTCAACAATTACATTGCCCGGGCGCTCCAGATGATCTCTATCTATCTGAATATTGCCCGACAGCAACATGCCGGCACCCCCATCACTCCAGATACCATAGAGGCGCTCCAATTCCGGGGTGGGCACTCCCTGGGCAGTGGCCAGACCCTCGGTCATCGCAGCCTTGGACAGGCGATTAGGCAAAGTGGCGCCACAGGGCAAGGTTAAAGGTTGAGCAAGTAAGTTTGTCATAGGATAAATTCTTATTATTAGGTTTAGTTAGATCATAAAGGTGACTTGCGGCGATGGCTAGTCCAGTTCCACAAACTACCTAGCAGAACTCCTTGGTCTAATTCTGGCCTTTACCAGCTGAGCCTAGAAATAGACACTAAAGTCTGAATCTGGTGCATCTGCTAGACCCAAAAGGAACAGTATGGAATTTCTACATTATCGCGATCTGGCCAAAACTGAAACTGAGTTCCCTATCAGTGTGGAGTGGGGCCAGGGCCGCAGTATTTTTGGCGGTCTGACCGCCGCATTGGTATTGGTGCACATAGAATCCAACCATGATTTGACCGGCCGTGATCTTCGCACTGTCAATATCCATTTCTGCGGAGCGGTAATAGCGGAGGTACCCTGCGAATTTCGCCATCGAGTGTTATCCCAGGGAAGATCTGTGACCCAAATTGAAGGGCAGCTGCTGCAGGCGGGTGAGGTCAAAACCGAGATAGTTGCCTGCTTTACCTCCGATCGTGTCTCCGCTATTGGCATCGACTTTCCAGCCAAACAGTTCCCAGTGGCGGTGCAAGACACCAGTGAGATGGCATTCACATTTAAACAGGGTTCGGCACCTCATTTCGTCGGCTATTTTGATCTTCGCCAGACCAATGACAACCTACCCTTTACCGGCTCAGACCACAGCCTGATTACCGGCTGGATGGGTTTCTCCAAGCCCAGCGAAACACTTAATGATGCCAGTATTCTGGCACTGATTGACGCATGGCCCCCAGCTATACTGCCCATGATGACCAGCAGAGCACCCAGCAGTACCATTACTTGGAATATTGAGTTTATGCATCCCAGAGCAGCCCTTGAAGTCGAGGATCTGCTCTATTACGAATGCATAGCCATTCAGGCTGGTCATGGCTATGCCCATACTGAGGGGAAAATTTACCATCCCAACGGGCAGCTCCTGGCATTAAGTCGCCAAATGGTGGGTGTTTACGATAAAGTGACCTAATAAAGCTGCACAACAATAAATAATAATAACCAGGTGAGGCACAGGATGACCAAACCAATACCCAGCGCTCGCCAGCCTCTGGCGGGGCTAGAAGTAGTAGAACTCTCCAATATGATTACCTGCTCATTGGCGGCTCAGACCATGGCTGCCCAGGGAGCCAATGTCATCAAAGTTGAACCCCCTGTGGGTGGCGATCAGATGCGTCCCCTGGGAACTCAGAAGAGTGGGGTCTCCGGATTTTTCCATAACTGTAATCGCGGCAAGCAGTCCCTGGCCATAGATCTTAAATCTGACGCCGGTGTTGAAGCGGTGAAAAAACTTGCCGCCAACGCCGATATCTTGTTACACAACTACCGCCCTGGTGTAATGGACCGTATAGGTCTCAGCTCTGCGGTGCTGCGCAAGATTAATCCCCAGCTAATCTATGTGGCGGTCAGCGGCTTTGGTACCCAGGGCCCTATGGCCGACTTCCCCGCCTTTGACCATGTTATTCAGGGTATGGCCGGCTTTACCGACCTACAGGCGCCAGATGACAACAGGTTTGACTTTATCCGCACCTTTATCTGCGACAAAGTAACAGCTTATACCGTTGCTCAGGCAGCCACTGCGGCACTGCTTGCAAGGGCAACCACTGGTGAGGGCCAGCATATTGATATTTCCATGCTACATGCCTGTATCGCCTTTATGTGGCCAGACGGCATGATGCACAGAACCTTAAAAGACGATGACAGATTTACTATGTCGCCGGGCTCGGAATATTTCCAGACGATTAATTACAGCGATGGCGCTGTTGCGGTCGCGCCCCTGAGGGATAACCATTGGGAAGCATTGCTGCCCATGCTCGGCTATCCAGAGTTATTGGGCACAGCGCCCTATAATTCTGTCCCCGCGCGGATGACCAATATGCGCGAGGTCACCCAGGTGCTTAAAAATCCACGCCTAGATATAGGTGTAGAGGCGGCAATGAAAGTTCTGGTCGCCGCAGATGTGCCCTGCGCACCCTGTGTACAGCGGGATCATCTGGAATCCAGCGAACAGATAGCAGCCATTGGCGCTCTTGAAACCTATGTCACCCGAGCAATGGGGAAATTAACTGTGCCTACGCCGCCGGTGCAATTCGAAGGCGCGCCAGCATCCCAGGCTGAACCCAGTCCATTGCTGGGCCAACACAGCCGCAGTATTCTGGCGGAACTGGGCTGGAACAACGATGCTATTGACGAAATGATCAGTTCAGGCGCAGTCGCGGAAACGCCCCTACCCTGATGATGGCCGGAGCTAATAGAGCGAATGCCCTTAGAACCAGGTTCCTATTTTGGCTGGTGCTATTGTTGTCGCCTTACTCCTCAGCCAGCGGCTTTGATCTAAATGATCAATGCCCCCCAAGCTTTGCCCTTAGCAGCGACAACCAATGTCAGTTACGCAATCTCTACCAACTTTATGACTCCCTGCAGGGTCAGGGACTTGGGGGTCTAAAAACCGCCCTGCCCCATCACCGCGATGGCTTTAGCCCGCAACAGATTGATCTGGGCAGACTATTGTTTTTTGACCCCGTACTGTCGGGCAATAAAGACCTGTCCTGTGCCAACTGCCATAACCCGGCCAAGGGCTTTAGCGATGGTATGGCACGCAGCGTGGGCGCCAGTGGTCAGCTGCATCCACGCTCAGCCCCCACCCTCTGGAACAGCGCTTTTCTTAAGTCATTGCTGTGGGATGCACGGGCAGATAGCCTTGAGCAGCAGGCTTTGGGCCCATTGTTTTCCGAATTGGAAATGGCCAACACCCCTGAACAGTTAATGGCCAATCTAAACCAGGTGGACGCCTACCCAGAGCTTTTTACCCAGGCCTTCCCCAACTCTGAAGATGCTATGGTGATCGCTAATATCACCACTGCACTAACCGCCTTTCAAAGTTCGTTGATCAGCCTCAACAGCCCCTATGACCGCTATGCTCATGGTGACAGCAAGGCGCTTAACCCAGAACAGCTCGAGGGGCTGAATGTATTCCGCTCATTTGTAGCTCGCTGCTCCCAGTGCCATACCCCGCCGCTGTTTACTAATCAGCAGGTCGCAGTTATTGGCACCCCAGAACCAGAGGGAATGCCCAGAGATATTGGTGCTCAGGCCACCTTTGGTGCCGAGCGGTTAAGGGGTGGTTTCAAGGTGCCAACCCTGCGCAATATTGCACTCACTGCGCCCTATATGCACAGCGGAAGATTTGCTACATTGCGTGAGGCCACAGAGTTTTATACCAAGGGTCGCGGCCATGCCGTGCCTGAGGGTGAGGAGTTATTGCTGCACTGGCATATCTCCGAACCCAACCTGACCGCCACTGAGTTGGATCGGCTAGTGGATTTTATGGGCGCATTGAGCGATGAAAGCTTTATGCCTGAAATCCCCCAGCAAGTACCTTCGGGACTGCTGCATTAAAGATTGATGTAATAAAAATGATCTCACCTGTAGATCAGGAGAATAATAATGAATAATAAAATCAAAATCGTACTTGTGATTATTATCTTTGCCGGCGGCTGGATTCTCGGCAGTAATAACAATACTGCTCCGGTTATCACCAGCTCTATGGGTGGTGCCAGTTACTCCGGAGGCTACCAGCCTGAAGCGCAAGCTGCTGTGCAGGCTGAGGGTGCGGTCGCCCTGCGCACCGAGCAGGGCCAGATTCATCTGGTTAAGGATGGCGATTCTATTCAGGCTGCGATGGAAGCGGCTCAGCCTGGCGACACCATTCAAGTTATGCCCGGCATCTATTCAGAGACTGTGTATATAGATAAAGACGATATTCACCTGCTGGGTGTAATCCAGGAAGGCAAGCGCGCCACAATGGATGGCCTGGGCAAACTCAACGATGCCATTCTCTACTCTGGCAACAATGTGGTGATCGAGAATTTCCGCATTACCAAATACAAAGGCAATGGCATTATGGGCCAGGCCGGCAATAATTTTGAGATTCGCAACAATGTGATTGTAGATACCGGCATCTACGGCATATTCCCCCAGCTGGGTACCAACGGTCTGGTGGAACACAATGTGGTTTCAGGTATTGAAGATGCGGCCATCTATATAGGCATGAGTGACAATATTCATGTGGCCTACAATGAGGTATTCGACAGCGTGGCTGGCATCGAAATTGAAAACAGCCGCCATGCCATTGTCGAACACAACAATGCCCACAATAATACAGGCGGTATTCTGGCCTTTGTCACCCCCGGCCTGCCGATTAAAACCACCGAAGATGTGATTATTCGCAATAACTTTGTGCTGAACAACAACACCCCTAACTTTGGTGCGCCTGGTTCTATTGTCTCTGGCATCCCAGCTGGCACCGGGATTCTGGTGATGGCCGCCGACGATGTCATTATTGAGGGCAATATTATTTCCGGCAACAAAACCGCCGGCATTATCGTCAATGACCACAGCTTTGCCACAACCATTACCATGGATGTGGAATCGGACCCCAACTCCGATCGCACCATGATTCTGGACAATGTCATGCTCAACAATGGCTACGACACCATCGCCGAAGTTAAAGCCGTAGCTCTGACCGAACTGCACACTGGTCTGGTGGATATAGTCCATGTGGGCTCCAGCGAGGGCAGCTGCATAGTCAACCGCCACCGCTACAGAGCCGTGGGTATTGGCAACTATGGGGACTGCGACTTCACTAACACCGACAGCATAGATAACTACCTGGTGGCCGGCGGCGCCGATCGCCGCGTGATTCACCCGTCGGAACGCGGTGAGATTGCCTATCTGGGTGTTTGCACTGGCTGCCACAGCTATACAGGCCGACTGATTGGGCCCTCTGTACAGGTTATTCAAGCCATGTATGCGGGCAACCCTGAGGCACTGGTGGAATATATCAATGCGCCAGTAAAAAAGCGCGATAACTTCCCACCTATGCCGGCACAGAACTATCTGGATGCTGAAACCCAGATGGCTGTAGCCACCTATATGCTGGCCCTCGAAAAATAGCAGCCATAAACCTGTTATGGCTTGCTGAGGTCAGAGTCCGAATCTTATAACCAATAGCCTGACTAGGCCATTGGGGTATTTGCCTCTATTAACAGCTCAACAAACTTCTGTGCTGGCGAGGACAGTGCCTGACGGCGGCGGGTGAAGATACCCACCTGGCGCTCTATGCCACCATGGGATATAGGTACACAGATAGCCCCAAGCGCCTCCATCTGTTGCTGGCAGAGAGCTGGAACCACCGCCACTCCAGCACCTGCGGCGACCATTGCGCCCACCGTGGTCAGCTGAAAAGCTTCAAAGATATGTGGCGGTTTGCGGCCGGCCTCGTCAATAGCATTATCAGTCCAGCGCCTGGTGCTGGAGCCGCGATTTAAAGATACCAATGTATAACTTAGCAAGTCAGCAAAGGCGACCTCAGCATCTGTTGCAAAATGGTGCTGCGGGGGCAGAATGGCGATAAATCGATCATTAAATAGAGGCTGGAAATCAAGACCATCCATACTGTCCGGCTCAAAGGTAATACCCAGTTCTACCCGCCCGGACTGCACCGCACTGATCACTTCCTCCATCACAATATCCTGTACATTGATATTGATATTGGGAAAGCGCTGAACAAGCGCCACCAATGTGCGGGGCAAGCAATTGCTGGCAAAGGACGGCATGGCGGCGATACTCAGCTTGCCCCTCTGCAGCGCAAATAGCCCGCGCAGATCCTCAAAGCCCTCATTCCAGTCCATTAGTAAACGGCGAGCCACGGGCAGAAACTCTGCACCCTCTGGCGTTAACACCACTGAGCGCGTCGAACGGGCAAAGAGCTGGCCCCCCAGCGACTCTTCCATCTTGCGAATAGAGGCACTGAGTGCGGGCTGGGAGAGATGCAGATGCTCACAGGCTTCGGCAAAACTGCCCGCCTCAGCGATGGCGACAAAACCGCGCAACTGTTTAACACTAATATTCATCAGTAAAATTATTATTCCATTTTATCAATTAATTAATCATTTAATACTATTTGAGTTAATTATAGAGCTAGGGCAACCTAGGTCAATTACCCATTAATGAGTCTCAACCATGCAAGCTTTATGGCAGCCCAGTGCTGAACAAATCGACAACAGTCATATGCGACGATTTCAGCAGCAGCTTGAGTCCAACTTAAACCTCAGTTTTGGTGATTACGAGCAGCTACACCGCTGGTCTATCGACAGCCCAGAGCAGTTTTGGGAGCAGCTATGGCACTACACAGATATTCGCTCGTCACAGCCCTATACCAGCGTACTAAAGCATGGCGATAGGTTTCCCGGCGCCCAGTGGTTTGAGGGTGCAAAGCTTAATTTTGCCGAGAACCTGCTGCGCAATCGCAGTGATAAAACTGCCATAGTTGCCCGCCTGGAAAATGGCGCCCGCCGCACATTGAGCTACAGAGAACTCTATACGCAAGTGGCCCAGCTGGCCGCGGCACTGCGCAGTGCCGGGGTAGCAGCAGGTGATCGCGTAGCGGGCTTTATGCCCAATGTCCCAGAGACTATTGTGGCCATGTTAGCCACCAGTAGTATTGGCGCTATCTGGTCGTCCTGCTCGCCGGACTTTGGTATCAATGGGGTAATGGATCGCTTTGGTCAGATCGAACCCAAGGTGCTATTTGCCTGCGATGGTTATTATTACAATGGTAAAACCATAGATTCCACTCAGCGTATAGGACAGATCTGCGCCAAAATAGACTCTATAGAACAGCTGGTTTTGGTAAAGGTCACCGAGGCAGTAACAGATATTCCTCAGGCAATGGATTACGGCGATTTTCTGGTAAAGGAAAACACTCCAAAACTGCAATTTGAGCAGCTGCCCTTTGATCACCCTCTCTACATTATGTATTCCTCAGGCACCACCGGCGCCCCTAAATGTATTGTTCACGGTGCAGGCGGCACATTACTTCAACAGCTTAAAGAACAGCAGCTACACAGCAACCTACAACCAGATGATGTGCTGTTTTATTTCACCACCTGCGGCTGGATGATGTGGAACTGGCTGGTGGCAGGCCTGGCCACTGAAGCCAGTATTGTGCTGTTTGATGGCTCGCCCTTTTACCCGGAACCCAGATCACTGATTGATATGGCCGAGCAGGAGAAGATCAATATATTTGGCACCAGCGCTAAATATATTGCCGCACTGGAGAAGGCCCATGTGGTGCCCAGAGAAAGCCATCAACTGGCAAGTTTAAAGGCCATACTCTCCACTGGCTCTCCGCTCTCCCATGAAAGTTTCCAGTATGTTTACCGGGATATTAAAGCCGATCTCTGTCTGTCCTCTATCTCTGGGGGCACAGATATTCTGTCCTGCTTTGTGCTGGGCAATCCCACGCTGCCGGTCTGGGAGGGTCAAATTCAATGTCGCGGTCTGGGTATGGCTGTGGAAATATGGGATGAACAGGGCCGCTCTGTCACTGAGCAAAAAGGCGAACTGGTGTGCGTTAAGCCTTTTCCCTCAGCACCTATCTATTTTTGGAATGACCCGGAGAACAAAAAATACCTGAGTGCCTATTTCCAGACCTATGCCAATATTTGGGCCCATGGAGACTACGGCGAGATCACTGCTCAGAATGGAGTGATTATTCACGGCCGTTCCGATGCGGTATTAAACCCGGGCGGTGTGCGCATTGGCACCGCAGAAATTTATCGCCAGGTGGAAAAGCTGGATGAGGTAGTGGACAGCATCTGCATTGGTCAGTACTGGGACGATGATGTGCGAGTGGTATTATTTGTTGTGCTGCGCCAGGGCCTCAGTCTCGATGATAAACTGATAGGCAAAATTCGCAGCAACATCAGAAGTGAAACCACTCCCCGACACGTGCCCGCCAAGGTGATTGCAGTAACAGATATTCCCCGAACTATAAGCGGCAAAATTGTCGAACTTGCAGTGCGCAAAGTAGTGCATGGGCAGGCAGTCAACAATACGGATGCACTGGCTAACCCCGAAGCTCTAGAGCTATTTAAAGATCTTCCAGAGCTGGAGAATTAGATAGAGGTAGACAATACTGATTGCCTAATCCATCAATATCCCCTACTGTCGCTGCTGCTTAAAAAAACCAAACTAGGGTAGCTTACAATGACCAGACAGATTCTCGATAACAACCATATTCACCCGGCTGTGCAGGCAACGGTTAACAACAACCATGCAGATATAGTGGCAGAGGTGCAAGCTGCTATCGCCAATAATCAGATTGTAGTTGTGGGTATGGCCCAGAATCCCGCGCCCAAAAGAGCGCGCAAACAGCTGGACGAGCTGGGACTTGATTACTGCTATCTGGAGTACGGTAACTATTTCAAACTCTGGCGCAGACGCAATGCACTGAAGATGTGGAGTGGCTGGCCCTCGTTTCCGATGATTTTTGTCAAAGGAGTACTGATCGGCGGTTCCAGTGATATGCGCGCACTGATCGAAGCTGGCGAATTTACCCAGCTTTTAGATTAGTAGCTCCTGAATTAAAAGCTCCTACACCAAAAGCTCCAGTCAATCATACTGACCAAGCTTATTAATTCTAATAACCGCCTGCACCTCATGCACATAGACTTCGCGCAATTCGGAGTAGTGCAGTAGATTTTCGGCCAGCAGATGGCCGGTTACCTGCTGCTGCGACTCTCTGAGTTGCGCGCGACTAGCTCGAAGATCGGAATAGGCTCGGTGGGAATTAATATTGCGCATATAGGCATTCACCGCATTTGCCACAGAAGCAAACTTTGCTACCTCATGATTACTACCAGCGTTGCGGCGCAGCGGCACCAGGCCACAGCCTTTTTTGTAGCACCACTGGCCAAACAGATTATTGCCCTGCACCGCAAAGCGCGAAGTGCCCCAGGCAGATTCTATCGCGGCCTGGGACAGAGCCAGTGAGGCTGGTATCTTATCCACTCGCAGCAATAGATTTTCCAGCAGCTGAGTATTTTCGGCGTCGGGCTTGAGGCCGTATTCACTGGCAAACCGGCTGAGCTTTTTGCGCTCTGCGGCAGATAACTCAGCTTTGCCCGCCAGTAGTTCAAGCTCCGCTCGCTGCTCCAATGTCTGCCTGTTGCTCTCAGTGACCAGCGGCAACATATAGTCAAAAAACGCAGTTTTTTTCTGCCGTACATCCTGATACTGACTGAAGTCAGGCAGGGGAGCAGAGCCGCTCTGGGGAATAATTACAGCCCCCAGAGCACCGACTAATATTAGGCTGCGCAGCCACCAGGACTGTATTGCGCGCCGCCAAAATCTAGGCTGAGTCATGGTCTGGTACTCCTCAGGATTCGGCCAGGAAATCCTGGCTGCTGTATGTCACCATCGGCAGACCCATAAACTTTTTGCGCGCCACTAGTGGCAGATTTTGCACTACTAGCTGCGCTGTCCTCAGGGCAACTGCCTGTATCCATAAAGGTTAGCGCCGCGGCAAATCTGGCCTCTTCAGGATCACCCAGAGCATGTTGCAGATCATCCTCTACTAGGCAACCACGCACATTAGCGGCGGACATGTCGTCGCTATCCACTGGAATAAATCCATCGGAGTATTCTCCAAAGCCTTTGGCATTAGAACCTTTAAACTGAATGGTGAAATAGGTGGTGCTGCAGTTATCTATACCGTAAAAGCCATAGGGTTTACCTCTGGTGTTGGCACCAATCAGAATCACTTCCACATCAATGCCCCGCAGGCCATTGATAAAGGCTTCACTGGCGGAAGCTGTGCCACCACTGGCCAACACAAAAACCCGTGACATATTGAGCTTGGGTAGTGGGCTGCCCTCCTCAGCCGAAAATCCAGCTGCGGTTGAAGGGAAATAGGTCGGCGCCAGATTGCGCCCGGTAATCGGGTTGACCGAGGGATACTTATCGTTAAATGTGGTCTCTTCGAATATGCGCCCAGAGGCTGCCTCGCCGGCTACCATAGAAGCTAACTCCGCAGCTATATCAAGATAGCCACCACCGTTGTAACGCAGATCCACCACCAGCTCATCAATATTGGCTTGCTTTAACTGATTGACTGCCGTGATCAGTTGCTGCTCTGCAGTAGCAATATGGGAATTAAAAGTCAGATAACCTACCTTGGTTCCATTGTGATCAACTGTTTTTACATTCTTCACTGGCTGGCTGGTGATCTCCATACTCTCCATCACCACAGTTCTTGTCTCAGTGGCGCCTAGATCTCTGACCACAAAAGTATGGGACTCGCCCAGTTCGGAGGGAAATAAGCCTGCATTAAGAGTATCGGCAGAGCCATCCTCAACCGCCGCACCATCGACCGATACAATCACGGCACCGCGACTAACATTATTATCCGATGCAGCTGTGTTGGGTTCATTAAATGCAACTACCAGACTGCGCGGCGGCGAGGTGCTTACAAAAGCTAACTCCCAGCCATAACCGGCAGAAATTCCAGACTGGGATAATAGCTCCCACTCCTCGGTATCATAGGTAAAGTGGAATTGATCTTTGGGATTTCCAGTCTCGGTCAGCGCATCGGTTTTCATCAACTCAAAGTATTGGCCCGTACTGTCTATAGTTCCCGGGTCAATATCATCGAGCTCTCTGTACCAGAGATAAGTGTCATTGCTATAGGATCTAATCCAGAAATTTTCGTCGGTGATGCTGCCAACCCGATCACCGTAGGCAGAATCTGCCCTGGGGTTTGCACAAAACCCTTCGAGACTGCGAGCTGAGTCATACTGACCCTCAATCCAGCCTGAGGATGGAGTGGTAGCTGTGGAACCCCCTCCAATCGCTGCGGCCACAGGCACTGTAATATTATTGCCTCCACCGCCTCCGCCACAGGATGTGACGACGGATAGAGCTGCTATTGCCCCGTAGATTCTCATTGATGACCCCCAACTGGACATCAGGTAGATGTCCAAAACTCTTATGATTATTGATACCCAGTGGTTAAATTAACCCGATCACTGATGAGATTCAAGCTCTCACTCAATGCTCAACTTCCTCTAGTCAATATAAGGGTTCCCTGTTAACGTGCAGGCTGCTAGGGGGAAATAGTGGAAAATAATAATAAAAATCCCAGTGCCCACAAAGAAATCGGCTTCTGGCGGGGCTGGTCTATAGCTGTAGGCTGTGCCATTGGTTCTGGCGTGTTTATGATGCCCACATTGCTGGCACCCTATGGCATGCTCGGGTTGGCCGGCTGGTTGATAGCCGGTGGTGGCACCTTACTGGTGGCCCTATCCCTGTCGCGCCTGGTGCGGCGCATTCCAAAAATTGGCGGGCCCTATGCCTATGTGCAAGCAGGGCTGGGGAGTTTTGCCGGGTTCCTGATTGCCTGGACCTACTGGATCGCCTGTATAGCTGCAGTCTCAGGCATCGCCATTGCCTTTGTAGGCTATCTTGGCGTGTTTGTGCCCCAGATCACCGACTCCAGAATACTGTCTCTGCTCTGCGCACTGGCGCTGGTATGGTCTATTGTGATGCTTAATGTGCGCAGCTTAGAGAGCAGTAGTCGTTTTCAGCTGGTATCTACCCTGATAAAAATACTGCCTCTGTTATTTATGATTATTCTCGGCTTTAGCTTTATGGAGCCCGCTAATCTGCCCGAGGTCAATCCCACCGACCTTCATCCGGCAGCCCTGTTGGCCACAGTGACCACTCTGGTGATGTGGTCCTTTGTGGGCATAGAGACAGCTACTGTGCCTGCAGACAATATGGTCGAACCGGAAAAAACCATTCCCCGGGTGTTGGTGGCTGCAGTACTCAGCATACTGACAATCTATCTACTGGTCAGTATGGCGGTTGCGCTGCTGGTTCCGGCAGACGAATTAATGAATTCAACTGCACCTTTTGCGCTGGCCGCCAGTAAAGTTATGGGGCCAGCAGGCGCTGCTCTGATTACCCTGGGTGCCCTGGTATCAACCCTGGGCTCTCTCAATGCCAACACATTGACCGCTGGTAATGTGGCACTGGCTGCTGCTAAAGACAATCTACTGCCAGAGCAGTTTAAACGCCTGAGTGACAGTGATACGCCACAATTTGCCTATATTGTGTCTGGATTGTTTATCAGTGCACTGTTAACTCTCAACTACACCAAAGGACTGGTGGCCGCGTTTACCTTTATGGCTATGCTGTCTACCCTGTCTACATTGATGGCCTATGCCTTCTGTGCAGTTGCAGAGTTTTACTTTTTAAAATCTGATCAGCCCGGCCCTGAGCGCACCCGCGCCATTGGCCTATCTATAGCGACTTTCACCTATGCGTTTTTTGCCATTTACGGCGCAGGCTGGGAGATCGTTTTTTATTCCTTTATGCTTATCCTTATGGGTATGCCAATCTACGCACTAGTCAAAAAATAATAAGAGAAAAACCATGGCCAATTTTGATGAATACTCGGCACTCAGTCAGGTTGCTATCCGCAGTGCTGCCAATGCTTTTGTTAGCGATGCCAAATTGGAGCAGGAGTGGCGCCCGCTGCGCTTTCATAACAAACCACAGATAGAACAAGCACTAGTGGAATACGCTGACTTCCGACAATTGCTGGTCAGCACTGGAGCACAGCTGATTGATCTGGAGTCCGCAGATAATCTGACTATCGACAGTATTTATACCAGAGACAGTATTCTAATTAGCCCCAATGGTTTAATTCTGTGCAATATGGGCCGCGCCAGTCGCACCCCAGAAGCCAAGGCAAATGCCGCTGCCTATCAAGCTGCGGGGCACAGAGTCGCAGGAGAAATATGCGCGCCAGGCACGTTGGAGGGCGGTGACTTTATCTGGCTGGATAGACATCATGCTGCAGTAGGGCTTGGCCCGCGCACCAATGCCGAGGGCATAAGACAGCTCAAAGAGCTGCTGGGCCCGGATGTTGAACTGCATGAGGTGGAGTTGCCCGCACCTGATCATCCAGACGATGTGCTGCATCTTATGTCGATAATCTCACCCATAGATCAGGATTTAGCCCTGATATACAGGCCCTTTATGCCCGCCAGCTTTATCCAGTGGCTTGAGACACTGGGCATTGGCTTTGTTGATGTGCCGGAGGAGGAATACCTTATTATGGGCTGCAATGTGCTGGCTGTTGCCCCGCGCCGCGCCATTATGCTGGAGAATTTGCCCGGCGTTAAAATGCGGCTGGAAGCGGCGGGATGCCATGTAACCACCTATAGGGGCATGGAGATAAGCCGCCAAGGGGAAGGTGGGCCCACCTGCTTAACCAGACCACTTGTCAGAGGTTAAGTGGGTAGAGCTTAAATTCGTTCGATCAGCAGTGCGGTGCCAATACCGGCCGCACCGCTGGTAGCTACCACGCCTGTCTGCAGGTCTCGCCGCTCAAGTTCATCAATCAGCATGCCCAGCATAATTCCTCCAGTGGCCCCCATAGGGTGCCCCAGAGCAATCACCCCACCATTAACATTTAGCCTGTCTGCCCCTATATCCAGGTCCCGCTGGCATTTAATACTGGTAGCGGCAAAAGCCTCATGAAGCTCAAACAGATCTATATCAGCACTGGTCAAACCCTGATCTAACAGAAGTTTTGCAGTGGCGGCGGCGCAGCCGGAAACCACCTGCAGCGGATCATTACACAGAGTGGTGGCAGCCAGAATTCGGGCGCGGGGCACCAAGCCCTGCCCCTGAAGTGACTTATCACCCAACAATACCAGAGAGGCAGCATCTGCCATTGCTGGAGAATTGCCCGCCGTATGCACATGGGAAATTGCCTGCAGGCTGGGATGCTCAGTCAGTTGCAGAGCATCCACCCCAGTGGCTCCCAACTCAGCAAAATAGGGTTTTAGCTGAGCCAGATCCTCTGGGCCAAGTTCTGGGCGAATGCACTCATCCTCATTCACCCAGCAATCTTTGACTGGGTTATACACTGGAATAATAGATTTAAAATATCCTTGGTTGCGAGCCAGAGCTGCGCGCCGCTGGCTTTGCAGTGCAATCTGATCCACCTGCTGGCGACTGATATTATTCAGCGAAGCAATCAGATCTGCACCACTGCCCATCATTAGCATACGGTTATCCAGCGCCAGCGCCCCATCGGCAAACATAGAAGCCTGGTCGGATAGCATGGGAACACGGGACATCATTTCAATCCCCCCAGCTAGGGTACAACTCGCCTGGCCCGTATTGATTTTCATGGCGGCAATATTCACCGCATCCAGCCCCGAAGAGCAAAAGCGGTTGATGGTCATGCCTGGAATAGCATCTGGCCAACCCGCATAGAGCAATGAAGTCTTGGCAATATTGCCTCCCTGCTCACCCATCTGCGTAACACAGCCCAACACCAGATCTTCAACGCTGTTTTTATCCAAAGCAGTGCGCTGTTCCAATGCATCAAAGAGGCTTTTTAATAATTCAAAGGCGCTAATATCTGCCAGGCCACCATCGGATCGCGCTCGCCCTCGGGGAGTGCGAATAGCCTCATAGATTAGCGCTGGCTGCACTAGTTAACACCCAGTATCAGGCTGACACAGGTGGTAGTGCTGCCCCCCAAATTAAAAGTGGCCATATTTTCTGCGTTTTTAATCTGGTATGGCCCAGCGCGGCCAGTCACCTGGTTGGCGCAGTCCAGCAACATGCGAATACCTGTGGCACCCACAGGATGCCCCAGCCCGATCAGGCCGCCACTGGCATTGATGGGAAAATCTCCGTCCATGCTAATACGGCCCTCGGCAATCGCCTTCCAGCTCTCCCCGGGCGCGGTTAATCCAATATGGTCTATAGCCATATACTCTGTGATAGTAAAGCAGTCATGGGTTTCTAAACCGTCCAGATCTGTTACATCGGCAAAGCCTGCACGTCCCAGGGCATCGGTCATAATCTGTTTAACATGGGGAAATAGCATGGGGTTGCCGGCGCTCAGCGCCAGCTTGCTATCCAGACTAATTGGCGCAGAGCGGTGCCCCCAGCCTTTGATACGCGGAATATCCTCAAGCTTTAGACCGTTTTCGGCGGCATAGTCCCGGGCAGCTTTTTCGCTGGCCAGAAAGACACAGGCGGCACCATCGGTAATCTGCCCGCAGTCCATTTTGCGCACCCGACCCTCGATCACCGGGTTGTACTGGTCATCATCGGTGTAACTCTGGGGTTGAAACTGCCAGTTTCTCGACTGGGCATTGGGATTGCGACGGCCATTATCAAAATTAATTTTGGCGATGGTTTTTAAGTGGTCGCAATCAATACCATGGCGGGCATCATATTCATCAATAATTTGATTAAACATATAGGGCCACGGGAAATCGCAATGGGTCGCTTCCATACCTTTCCAGGTGGCGGCACCCAGATATTCGGCGCCCGTCCGACCGTCCACATTACGCATAAATTCTAGCCCCAGCACAGAGGCCAGGTCATAGTGGCCGGCTTCTATATCGCGCATGGCACTGAGCAGCGCAATGGAGCCTGAAGCACAGGCTGCTTCATGGCGACTGGTGGGTATAGAGGCCAACTCGGGATAGGCTTCGGCAAAAAAACCGCCAATTAATCCCTGACCGGTAAATAGGTCACCGACAAAATTGCCCACATGGCCCACTTCAATTTGCTCTGGGCTGATACCGGTTTTAGTTAGGGCGCTATCCAATGTCTCGCGGAACATATCGTAGATACTCAACCCTTCCCGCGCCCAGTTGCGGGCAAAATCAGTTTGCGCGCCGCCCAACACATAAACAGGTGCACTCATTATCCTATCTCCTTAATTCGTTGCTCCACCGCATCCTGCAACAGAAACCGCTGCACCTTGCCCAGCGGGTTGCGCGGCAAGGCAGTAAATAGCTCTAGGCGCTCGGGTAGCTTAAATTTGGCGATGCCCTGCCCACTCAGGTACTCAGCAATAAGCTCCAGGCTGGGGGGCTCAGTATCCGGTGCAACTACCACACAGGCACATATCTTTTCCCCCAGTCGCTCATCGGCGTAGGCACACACAGCCACCTCGGCTGAATTGGGCAAACCCTCCAGCAAAATATCGATTTCCATGGGCGAGATTTTCATACCGCCACGATTGATAATATCTTTGCAGCGACCGGCAATGCGATAAAAGTTGGGCGGCACTGCGCTATCTTTAGCTCCATCCGCAGTTCCATTCCCGGCACATAATTCCACCAGATCACCGGTGCGGAAAAAGCCATCCTCGGTAAATACTTCGGCATTGTCCGTGCCCAGATAGCCGTCAAACACCGTGGCACCGTCAAACAATAATTCGCCAACTTTACCGGCCTCGGTAATTTCTTCGCCAGTATCTACATCCACTACCTTGCTGCGGACAATGGCGTTGACCTCGGAATCCCAAGCCTCTATGCCAGCTCCAACCCGGGGAAACATGGTGGCGCGCTCTGTGGCATCGGCGGCATGCTGGGGGGTACAAAAAAGACTAATGCCCTCATTGGAGCCATAGAAGTTAATCACCTCTACACCATACTTCTGGCCAAAGGTCTCAATCATCCAAGGAGCCAGTGGTGCCGAGCCCGAGCCAATGGAGCGCAGCTCAGAAAAATTAAACTGATTCCACATTGCCTCATTTTTTGCCAGCTGATTTAGCACCGCAGGCGGGGCCACAGTAAAGGTTATTTTTTCCTCCTGCAGCTGGGTTAAAAACAAGCCCGGGTCCAGAGGGTGATGCAAAATAATACTGCAGCCCACTAACATGGATGGGTAAAGAAAGGCCCCCACCGAACCCATATTGACCATGGGGAAAATATTGAGAAAGCGATCACCCAACTTATAGTCTGCTGCCTCTACACAGCAACGGGAGGTGGCAAA
>UPTG01001077.1_pt1 | contig 20668 bp, 17 predicted proteins | sample 2160121 | NCBI WGS metagenome assembly UPTG01 (sample SAMN06266255, study PRJEB28933) | marine metagenome | isolation source: Columbia River Estuary | place: USA:Columbia River Estuary, USA | collected 2014-07-27
AAACACTGCGTTACTGACCAGAGTAGAGTGACGACTTCCGCTTTAGACCAACGCTGACCAGATGATCGGCTTTGGTGGCTCGGCCCCTGTCTCGCCACGTTTTTTACTGTCGATGGTCCATGCTGCCAGAAAGTTAATGCGAGAGTGCTGTCGGTTAAAGCAGAACTTCACGAAGTCATGGATGAGCTCTTTGATGCCATAAAGCGCGTGGCAGACTTATGAAGTGTGGATGCGAGTATCCGCGAGTGGCGACTGAGCTGTGCTCACTCGCCGTTTCGTGATCCCGCATCCGATTTTACCGCGCGGAAAGAGGTCCCTTTATCGGGCTCGTGCTCTTTGGGCAGGCCCAACACTTTTTCGGCAATAATGTTGCGTTGGATCTGGTCAGTGCCGCCGCCGATCGAGTTCATATACGCTTTGGCCGCATCAAAGTTTGCGTTCGCTGGGTCAGCGTTATTTGGACCATCCAGCAACGCCGCCGGACCCAAGAGGTCCGTCGCTATGGCGGCCTCTCCGTGTTGAATACGCGACATCGCCAGTTTACTCAGAGACATCAGCGACAATGAGCCGTTAGTCGTCATGTCGATCTTGGCGCGCTCATTGTTCAGGCGGTTGACTTCGCGGTATGCGAGCGCCTGTGCAAGTCGCTGTCTGATGACTGGATCCTGAAGCCGATGGGTTTTTGCCGCCAGTTCCAAGAGGGGCGGGCGACCCTTTGCCGAGGTGCCGCGGCGACGCTCAGTAATGCCCTGTCCCATAATCAGTCGCTCGTACGCGATTGCCGTTTGGAACGACCCCCAGCCCTCGTTGAGTTCCCCGATTATGAAACGCTCTGGCACCATCGCATTCTCAATGAAAATCTCGTTGAACTCAGACTCGCCCGTAATTTGATTAATCGGGCGAATCTCAACCCCCTGCTGTTTCATGGGAAACAGAAAAAACGTAATTCCGCGGTGCTTGGGGACATCCCAATCCGTGCGAGCCAACAGCATTCCGTATTCGGCTTCTGCTGCATTCGACGTCCAAACCTTTTGACCGTTAATAATAAATCGCTCGCCATCTCGTTCTGCTCTGGTGCGAATGCCCGCAAGATCAGATCCCGCGTTTGGCTCGGAATAAAGCAAGCAGCAGATCGGACCCGTTAGAAGCTGGGGGAGCATCTCGCGTTTCAGCGCGTCGCTGCCGGCTTTGAATACGGTGATTGCCCCGAGATGATAACGATCCAGCCCCGCCCCCGATGCTTTGCGCTCGGCAAAGGCTCTTTCTATGGCTTTGCACTGGGCAGGCTTCATTCCCAGGCCAAACCACTCCTTAGGCCAAGAGGGTACCGCCAGGCCCGCATCGAGCACCTTTTGATGCCACAGTTGTTTGTCCCCGTCGGGATCGTCAAGCGGTCGACGATGTTGAGTGTCCCAATGAGCATCTAGCCAGTCGAGTACGGCAGTGCTTAGTGTCTCTGGCGAGGCATCAAGATCAAAGTCGCTCATGCCGCGGCCTCCCAAGCACTAAGGTAGGCTTCCCGGTGCAGATCAGAGTCACCAAACATAGAGAGCGTTGCCCGGGCGCGCCGCCAGTAGAGGTGCGCGACGTGCTCCTGTGTATAAGCAATACCGCCATGCAACTGTATCGCCTGCGCCGAAACATCGCGAAAAGCGTCATTACAGAGAAATCCTGCTAACGCCACAGATTGAGCAGTTTGAGGCGCTTTCGATGCGAGCGCCTTCGCGGCAGCCTGCGAGGCGCTGGTGGCAGATTCCAACTCCAGAAAGAGATCTGCTGCGATATGCTTGAGTGCCTGGAACGAACCGATGGGGCGACCGAACTGGTATCGGGTCTGGAGATAGTCGACGGTCACCTCGAATATGGCGCGCGCTGCCCCAGTCTGCTGGGCCGACAGTGCGACGATACCCTGCCACCTTGCCTGCTCAAGATCGTCGTCGCGCCATCCCGTCAGTTCGATAAAGGGGACATTAGCCAGGCTGACTTTTGCTGGCCTGAGCGCAGGATCATTGGCCGTTTGATTTTCAATGGTGTAGTCGTGATCGCTGGATATCAGAAGGCATCGTGTTTGGTTACCTGAGTAAAGCGCCAGCAACAAAAAGTCGGCGGAGGCCCCATGCATCACGAGTGATACCTCGCCCGACATCGTCCCATCTGCCTTTATCGCGAAACGACAATCGGGGTCTCGAAAAGGAACAATGTCCGCATTACCACCGATGGCAATGGTGGCGGTGCCCTGAGGGATGCGAGTGAGTATTTTTCGTGTTTCATCCGTCATGTCGCTGGATTCGAGCAACGCCGGCGCGATAACGCAGGTTTCTATAAATGGCACCGGTAACAAAGAGCGGCCAAGCGCCTCTGCGACCATCGCAGTGTCAATAGCACTGCCACCGATACCGCCAAAGTCTTCGCTGATGGCGATGCCGAGCAGTCCCATCTCAGCCATCTTTTGCCATACCGCGCGGTCATAGCCGAGGTCGCTCTGCATCCCTCTGCGGAGCGTGTCTTCGCCCGCTTCCGCTCGCAGGAACCGCACCAGCTCTTCCTGAATGGCTGTTCGTTCTGATTCTTGGATCGCGCTCATGACTCTCCTACTGTCAGTCCCCACTGGCATATTTGCTTGCCGTGATAGCCAGACCTCAGTGTGGGTCTCCTAGCAAGTGACGGTTTTTAACATAGACCTGACATTAATTGAGCCGCCACTCCGAAGGACGGAAAGAGCACGCAGCATACTAGTAGTCCATTGTTATTTAACGCTTTGAAGTTGGTCGGTGTGAGAGGATTTGAACCTCCGACCCCTTCCTCCCGAAGGAAGTGCGCTACCAGGCTGCGCCACACACCGAAGCATGCACGATATCAAACTGAAAAATAGCGTGCACCGATTTTAGCGAGGTCAGTAAATACCCGCCCACTGCGCAATACCTTGGCTGAGCAAGCTAAAACCTGTCACCACTGCGATCAGGACAATGATCAAAAAAACAGGGCGAAACGGTCTTCGCTCAACCGAATTGACACCACGCGCCAAAAAACCATCTACCCGGCTCTGGTCTTCCTGAGACAGCGGTTGCGAAGCTGTCTCATCACTGGGTCGGTTTGCATCGGACATATCAAAGAGCGGCTTGAATCGAGATTCCTCACTCTAAACCTTGGCGCATCCAAGACCAAGTATTTCTCATCAGCGCCCCGTTTTGACTGCGCATAACGCACGAGGATGTTCTCTCGCTAGTCTCGGTGGGGCACGGTGAGCAACAACGAACTGAGGGCCCGCTTTCAACGATATGACCGCCACAAACCGCCCGTCAATCAAGACAATAAACGGTGGCGCACTCGGCACGCCTGTCTGCTCGACGCACATGAAGCTTTGCCATTACAGCCATCGGATTCTACAAGCTGCCTTAGGACACACGGCCAAGGCCATTCAATGGCTTGCGCCCGCTGTTTGTGTCCTCTGTCGACAAACGCACCCCGCTACTGAGGCGATATGTGATGACTGTGATCAACGCTTACCGCGCAATCAGGCCCCCTGCCCCCGCTGTGCCCTGCCCTCCGCCGGCATGACCTCGACAACCACCCTCAATTGCTGCACGCGCTGTCTGCAGCACCCGCTTTATTTCTCTCAGACACGCGCACCATTTTTAATGCAAGGGGGCATCAGAGACCTTATTCATCTGTGGAAATTTCAGTATCAGCCCCAGCTGTCTCCCTTACTCGCGTCGTTGTTTATACGGGAGGCCTTTACCCCCACGGACTTACCGCGCTCCTCAGTATTAATACCGATACCCACTCAGTGGCGTCGTCAGCTACATCGCGGCTTTGACCACACCAGAGTCCTGGCACAAGCAATCGCTGCAACACACCCTCACTCGTTAACGGTCAAACCTTGGTTACGTCACACCCGTTCTGGTGCCACTCAGCACCGTCTCAGCCGTTTAGCTCGCTGGCGCAACCAACATGAGCGTTTCGCGGTCAGCGCAAAGATTCAGGGCTGTCGCGTGGTGTTACTCGACGATGTTATGACCACAGGTGCCACGGTTAGCGCGGCAGCCGAAACCTGCCTCGAAGCCGGCGCCAAACAGGTCACGGTATGGTGTTTGGCGCGAACGCCCGAACCGGGCTCCCCCCTTACGCGGTACCATGGCGGCCTGTGCAATGGGGAGACCCATCATGAACCATCCCTACGAAAGCCTAACGCCCGATAACGTCATTAGTTGTGTGGAGTCCATCGGATTGCTCGGCGACCTCCGCATCTTGGCGCTCAACAGTTACGAAAACCGCGTCTATCAATTTGGGTTGGAGGATGCCGAACCAGTCATAGCTAAATTTTATCGCCCCGGACGCTGGAGTCGTGCACAGATCCAAGAAGAGCATGACTTTACTCACGAACTCACTGCAGCAGAGCTCTCCGTCGTGGCGCCCATGAGTATCAATGGGCAAACCTTGCATGAAGCGGGGGGGTACCTCATCGCCATCTTTCCTCGTCGTGGTGGTCATGCTCCAGAACTCGATAATGCCGACCATCTTTTGGGTCTGGGCCGCACTCTAGGGCGGATGCACGGGGTGGGACGCGCTAAAGGTTTTGACGAACGCATCGACTACTCGCTGCAGCGGTGGTTAGTCGAGCCAATTCGTTACCTTGCAGAAAACTGGATACCCGACGAGCTGCAGCCCGCCTGGAATACTTTGGGCAAGGATCTGATCGAGCGCGCCAGCGCGCTGATGAACGATTACGATCCCCAGCAGGGTATTCGGCTACATGGCGACTGCCACGTGGGCAATATTTTGTGGCGCGACGAAACGCCGCACTTTGTCGACTTAGATGACTGCGTGACTGGACCCGCTATTCAGGATCTGTGGATGTTTTTATCGGGCGATCGCAATCAGCGTGAACGTCAACTGTCGGAGCTGATTGCGGGCTATGAGGAATTTCAGGATTTCGATGCGCGCGAGGTGAAGTGGATCGAAGCACTGCGCACCGCACGCATGGTCTACTATAGCGCCTGGTTGGCACGACGCTGGGATGACCCTGCTTTTCCTGCGGCTTTTCCTTGGTTTGGCCAACAACGGTATTGGGCTGATCAAATTCTCGCACTCAGAGAGCAGTTATCGCTATTGGAAGAGGCTCCGCTAAGGCTTTTATGACTCAGCGCTCGCGCCGGGCCCGCGGATACAGCAGCGTCCAAAACCAAGTCCAAAACGTATTTTTATTCAGCACATAGTGGTCCAACTCTTTGAATTGTTGTGCCGTTTTAGCGGGGTCTGCGTACAGATCGGAGCGGGTATAACGCTCGACATCGGGGTCGAGTGCCTTGATCACCTTAGCGGGATTACCCGCCACGACGACATTAGCAGGCACATCGCTGGTCACGACGGCCTGGGCCGCGACGATACTATTATCGCCAATCGTCACCCCTTTTAAAACGGTGGCATGGTCGCCCACCCACACATTGGCACCCAGATACACGGGGGTGGCTTCGTCAGCGCGATCGATACGGTCATACAAGCCATGCCAATCTGAGTCAGTGATATAAGCGCCATTGGCGAGCATGCACCCATCGCCCAAGGTAATACTATCGCTGGCGCTAATGCGAGACCCCGGACTCATGAGACAAGCATTGCCTAGGGTAATCTGACCCTCACCGGGGGCGCGACCCCAGACACCAATCTGCACTCGCTGACTGGCGGTGTTGATCGCGGTAAACGAATGTCCAATGGCGATATTGGGTCCTGAGATATCCACGTACCAAGGCGACATGATGTTGGCGTAGGCCCCTAGTTGAACGCATCGAGGCCTGACAAACCAATCGATCCACCCGTCTCGCATCACAAGATAAGCCCGTTTAACCCAGTAAGGGCGGAGATCCTCTCGCACCGATGTCGTCCTTATCCGTAAAAAATGTCACAGCGCGGTATGATGGCAAGGTGAATTCAACTGCGCAAACACAACTGTCCGACACCCCACCTAGGGCCATTCAGACCCAGCAGGCGTCTCCCCATTCAGACCTAGAGCGCATTGTACGCCACCACCTGGCGCACCCATGGCGAAAACCGTGTCCGAGTCATACGCAGCAAGCTTTTGAACAACTGCAAACACGCTATCAAAATGACCCCCGGCCCCTCATCTTAGATTCCTACTGCGGAACCGGCATGAGTACTGCGGTGCTAGCCACTCAGCACCCAGAGGCTCTCGTGGTCGGCATTGATCAATCGGCATCTCGATTAGCCAAGCATCAAGTGCTGGGTCACCAGAATTATCTTCTCTTACAAGCCGAGGCGGAATCCTTTTGGCGCTGCTTGGTTGAGGCAGAGATGCCATTAGTCGCCCATTGGATGCTGTATCCAAATCCTTGGCCCAAGGCCTCCCAGTTTAGGCGCCGGGTTCATGGTCACGGTGCTTTCCCCCTACTGGCCCAACTCGGTGGCCAGCTAGAAATGCGCAGCAATTGGCAGGTGTACGCAACGGAATTTGCACAAGCAGCCGATTTGATCGGGTTATCAGGCACCTTAGAAACCTTTACGCCCGATCCACCGCAGACCTTGTTTGAACGCAAATATCATGAGCGCGGGCATATGCTTTGGCGTTTCCAAGGGTCATTCTCCCGCTAGTATCCGGTTAAAACCTGATATACGCTCCGCTTTCGCTACACTTATCAGCACTGTGGGTAAGCCCTGTGCGACAGAGCGTCAGATCATGACTGCAACACAACGCGACAATATTAAGCAGATTGAGCAGGGCGACCCCATCTGGGCGCGCATTCGTCGAGAAACACGCGAGACTGCCGCGGCAGAGCCCATTTTGGCCAGCTTCCTGCACGCGACGATTCTCAATCACGATGAACTAGAGTGTGCTCTAAGCTTTCATCTTGCAAACTTACTGGGCAGCCCCACCGCACCGGCGATGATGCTTCGTGAGGTCATTTTAGAAGCGCTGCAAGATGACAGCGGTATACGAAGCGCTATCCGCGATGATCTTAACGCCATCATTGATCGTGACTCCGCCTGCCATGAACTCTATCTGCCGTTTCTGTACTTCAAAGGTTTTCAGGCGCTGCAAATTCACCGCATTGGCCATTGGTTGTGGACACATAACCGCAAGCCTTTGGCGCATTTTTTACAAAGCCAAATGGCACGGCAGTTTGGTATCGACATTCATCCTGCTGCGCGCTTCGGTCACGGAATTATGCTGGACCACGCGACAGGCCTTGTCGTCGGCGAAACTGCCGTCGTCGGCAATCGCGTGTCGATCTTGCAGTCCGTAACGTTAGGCGGCACTGGAAAAGAAGACGGCGATCGTCATCCAAAGATCGGCGATGGCGTTCTCATCAGCGCAGGCGCCACGATCCTAGGCAATATTTATGTTGGCGAGGGTGCCAAGGTTGGAGCTGGCTCAGTGGTACTTCAAGATGTGCCGGCACACACCACGGTGGCGGGTGTCCCCGCAAAAGTCGTTGGCAAGCCGACGTCTAACTCTCCCGGACTCGATATGGATCATGCGATCCCTGAGCCTCAGTGGTAATCGGGCGAAAGCGCCACCACCGCATCGACCATCGCAGCAACATGATCAGGATTAATGCCTGGCGTGATCCCGTGCCCTAAGTTGAACACATGACCGCTGCCCTCTCCGAATGAAGTCAGAATCTGTGCCACTTCCTCTCGAATACGCTCAGGTGAGGCATTGAGTAGCGTCGGATCCATATTACCCTGCAAGCACACTCGATCGCCCACTCTCTCCCGCGCGGCACCAATGTCTGTAGTCCAATCCAGCCCCACCGCATCCGCGCCACAATCGGCAATGGCTTCCAACCATTGACCACCGCCCTTGGTAAAAACGATCACTGGTACCTTTCGACCATCCGCCTCTCTCGGCAGCTGCTCAATAATCTCTGTCATGTAGCGCAAAGAAAACTCGCGATACGCGTTATGACTCAATGCCCCGCCCCAGGTATCAAATATTTGTACCGCTTGCGCGCCACTGCGAATCTGCTCACTCAAATAAGCCGCCACTGATGTCGCTAACTTGGAGAGCAGCTGATGCATCAGCTCGGGCTCATTGAAGGCCAGTGACTTCACTTTGGCAAAATCTTTACTCGAGCCGCCCTCCACCATGTAAGTCGCCAAGGTCCAGGGGCTGCCAGCGAAACCGATCAACGGAATACTGCCCTTGAGCTCCTTGCGGATCAGCGATACTGCATCCATGACATAGCCGAGCTCGCTCGCGGCTCGCGCCGGATCCAGTGCATTTATTTCGGCCGCGGTCGAGATGGGTCGTTCAAAGCGAGGACCCTCCCCCTCCGAAAAGTACAGGCCCAATCCCAGCGCGTCTGGCACTGTCAAAATATCAGAAAACAAAATAGCCGCGTCCATGGCATACCGCCGTAACGGCTGCAAAGTCACCTCACAGGCAAGTTCAGGGTTCGTACATAAGTTCATAAAGCTACCGGCTTCGGCCCGTATCTCCCGGTACTCTGGTAAGTATCGGCCCGCCTGGCGCATCATCCAAAGCGGCGTTCGATCCACAGGTTCACGTAGCAGTGCACGCAGAAATCGATCGTTTTCTAAGCTGGCCATGTTGTCGACTCTCTTCTCATATTCTTAGTGTTTAACGCAGTGTCGGTCGTATCGCAGTTCGCAAAAACGCGAGCCCAGTTAATGCCTAGACTTCGAGGTAATCCAAAATGCCCTCAGCCGCCTGCCGGCCTTCCCAGATAGCGGTCACCACTAAATCGGATCCACGTACCATATCACCCCCGGCAAAAATCTTTGGATTTGCTGTCTGGAATTTGAAGGCTTGGTGTTCCGGCGCAATCACGGCATCCCAATCGTTACAGGTCACACCGACCTCGCTGAACCACTCCGCTGGGTCGGGCTGAAAACCAAAGGCCATGATAATCGCGTCGGCTTCGATCACGACCTCACTGCCGGGCACTGGCTCGGGCCGTCGCCGGCCATCAGCGCCGGGTTCACTGAGTTGTGTCTCGACCACCTTCACACCGATCGCCTCACCAAAGTAATCCATCACTTCAACGGGTTGTCGATTAAACAAAAACTGGACGCCTTCTTCTTTAGCATTTGCTACTTCACGACGTGACCCAGGCATGTTTTCTTCATCGCGGCGGTACACACAGTAAACGCGGTCAGCTTGTTGGCGAACCGCTGTGCGAACGCAATCCATCGCGGTATCACCACCCCCGAGCACCACCACTGTCTTCTCTTTCAAATCAATAAATTCGTCGGGGTCTCTCGGATAATCCATCTTTTCGTTGACGTTAGCGATGAGATAATCGAGCGCCTTATGCACACCGGGAAGATCCTCCCCTGCAAAGTCACCCACCATCGCCTTATAAGTCCCCATCCCCAAAAATACAGCGTCGTAGTCGGCAAGGAGCTCTTCGATAGTGACGTCGCGACCAATTTCAGTGTTGAGCTGAAACTCAATGCCCATGCCCTCAAACACTTCTCGGCGACGCTGCATCACCTGCTTTTCAAGCTTGAACTGAGGAATCCCAAAAGTCAGTAAGCCACCAATTTCTGGGTAACGATCAAAGACGGTGGCCTTCACGCCATTGCGCGTCAGAATGTCAGCGCATCCCAGTCCGGCGGGACCTGCACCAATAATCGCTACTTTTTTATCAGTAGGGATAACGTTAGACAGGTCTGGGCGCCACCCCATTGCTAACGCGGTATCGGTAATATATTTTTCTGAATTACCAATTGTCACCGCACCAAAGCCGTCGTTCAGCGTGCAAGCACCCTCACACAGTCGATCTTGCGGGCACACCCGACCACAGACCTCGGGCAAGGTATTGGTTTGATGACTCAGCTCTGCGGCCTCGAACAAATTGCCCTCTGCTAACAGCTTTAACCAGTTCGGAATAAAATTGTGGACGGGACACTTCCACTCGCAATAGGGATTGCCACACTCTAAGCAGCGGTGTGATTGTTCAGCGGCTTGGACTTCAGTAAAAGGATCATAGATTTCCACGAACGCTTCGGTGCGGGTCTCCATGTTCTTTTTACCCGGGTCTTTCCGATCAACATCCAGAAACTGAAATGGGTTTGCTAAGCGCGCACTCATGTGGGGTATGCCTCAGTCTGTCTCACGCAGTCGCGAGAGGAGTTGATTAATGTCGGCCGCCTTGGGTTTGACCAACCAAAATTTACCGACGTAGTCTTCGAAATTTTCGAGCAGATGAGCGCCCCAAGCTGAGTCAGTTTCGTCTACAAACTCGCGGATATTGTCACGCAAAAAGTGGCGATGAGCTTCCATAGACTCGGCGGCTACGCGATGAATTTCGACTAATTCGCTGTTATACCGATCAATGAACGCGCGATCTTCGTCTAGGACAAAAGCCAAGCCACCGGTCATACCCGCACCAAAGTTGACGCCGGTCGGGCCCAGTACCGTCACAAGCCCACCAGTCATGTATTCACAGCAGTGATCGCCCGCACCCTCAATTACGGCGTGAGCACCTGAATTGCGCACCGCAAAGCGCTCACCCGCGACACCTGCCGCGAAAAGACGCCCACCGGTCGCACCGTAGAGGCAGGTGTTGCCGATAATGCTGGTGTGTCGACTTTCAAAGCGGCTGCCCCGGGGAGGGGAAACAACCAACTTACCTGCGGCCATGCCCTTACCGACGTAGTCATTGCTATCGCCCTCGAGGTACATGTGCAGCCCGCCGGCGTTCCAGACGCCAAAACTCTGCCCCGCGGTACCGGTCAACCGAATGGTAATAGGGTTAATTTCCATCCCCGTATTACCGTGCCGTTTCGCAATTTCACCCGACAGCCTCGCACCGATCGAGCGATCACAGTTGGTGATGCTATAGGCGAATTCGCCACCACTCCCGGCGTCGATCGCAGGCAGAATATCGGCAATCATTTGATTCGCCTTATCGGCGGTGTCGAACGGATCGTTACTGTCGACCTGACAATACTGCGGCTGATCTGTCGCCTCTTCGTCAACCCACAGAATTGGGTCTAGATCCAAGCTCTGTTGTTTCGCGGTCTCGCCCGGAAGGCGTTCTAGTAGATCAACCCGACCGATTAAATCCTCCAGTTTGCGGACACCCAACTTGGCGAGCCACTCTCGGGTTTCAGTGGCCACAAAGGTAAAGAAATTCACCACGCGCTCGACGTCACCGACGAAATGCGTTTCCCGGAGCTGCGCGTTCTGAGTTGCGACACCGGTGGCACAATTATTGAGATGGCAAATACGCAAATATTTGCAGCCCATCGCCACCATCGGTGCGGTACCAAATCCAAAACTCTCTGCACCCAAGATGGCGGCTTTCACCACATCGAGCCCAGTTTTCATTCCGCCATCGGCCTGCAATCGCACCCGACCGCGCAGACGGTTACCGCGCAGTGTTTGCTGCACCTCTGCAAGACCCAGTTCCCATGGTGAGCCCGCGTAACGGATAGAAGTGAGTGGGCTAGCGGCAGTGCCGCCGTCATATCCAGAGATAGTGATTAAATCGGCGTAGGCCTTTGTCACACCGGCAGCAATGGTGCCAACGCCGGGTTCCGAGACCAGCTTTACCGAGACCAACGCGTCAGGGTTCACTTGTTTTAAGTCGAAAATCAGCTGCGCCAGATCCTCGATAGAGTAAATATCATGATGCGGCGGTGGCGAAATGAGCGTCACGCCGGGAACCGAATAGCGCAGCCGTGCAATGAGTTCATTGACCTTGCCGCCCGGCAGCTGACCACCCTCACCGGGCTTCGCCCCCTGGGCGACCTTGATCTGCAGCACCTCGGCGTTAACCAGATAATGCGGTGTCACACCAAATCGGCCGGAGGCGATTTGCTTGATTTTCGATACCCGGTTAGTGCCGAACCGACGGGGATCCTCTCCTCCCTCGCCGCTATTCGATCTGGCGCCAATTTGATTCATGCCCATAGCCAGCGACTCGTGGGCTTCAGGCGAGAGCGCACCGAGAGACATGCCTGCCGAATCAAAGCGGCGGAAAATAGCCTCGATCGGCTCTACCTCCTCGAGGGGCACAGGCGTCTTGGCAAGCTTGAGCGTCAGCAAATCTCGCAAGGCGGCCACCGGCCGGTCATTACAGTGAGTGGCATAAGCTTGATAGTCACGATACTCGCCGCTCACAACCGCAGATTGCAGACTCATGACCACATCTGGGTTGTAAGCGTGATACTCCCCCCCATGGACGTACTTGAGGAGGCCGCCTTGGTCCATCGTCTTACGACGAGATCGGGCGCGGCTTGCCACTTGCCATTGATCTTTTTCTAACTGCTCAAGCGACACGCCACCGATCCGAGACGTAACGCCTGTGAAGGCAATATCTACCAATTCACTATCGAGGCCAACAGCCTCAAACAGCTGCGCTCCACGATACGAATTAACGGCTGAAATGCCCATTTTGGACATAATCTTGAGCAGACCTTTGTTAATCCCTTTACGAAAGTTTTTCTGGCAGACCTGGGGGTCACCCAGCAACTCATTGCGCGCTAGGAGGTCTTCGATAACGCTATAGGCCACATAAGGATAAATGGCAGTTGCACCGAACCCCAACAAACAGGCCACGTGGTGCGAGTCACGCGCGCTGCCTGACTCGATCACCAGGTTGCACTCGGATCGCAAACCCACTCGAATCAAATGATGATGCACCGCACCCGTCACTAGCAGGCTGTGTATCGGTACTCGCGTTTCGGCAATCTGTCGATCTGATAGCACGAGCACTTGAAACCCTTCGCGAATCGCGGCCTCTGCACTGGAACACAGTGCTTCCACTGTTTCACGCAAATTAGATTTACCCGGATCATAGGTCGCATCGATCACCGTGCTGCGCAGTCCCGCCTCTGACAGCTCGACAATTGTCTGGAACTTTGCCTGCGACAAAACGGGCGACGTCAGGCTTATGCGCTCGGCATGCTCCGCAGACTCGACGAACACGTTACGCTCCAGCCCCAGATCCACTTCCAGTGACATCACAATGGACTCACGCAACGGATCGATGGGCGGATTGGTCACCTGCGCAAATTTCTGACGGAAAAACTCGTAGAGCGAACGCTCCTGGCGAGACAGCACAGCCATTGGCGTATCGTCGCCCATTGAGCCGACTGCCTCGTTGCCTGACTCCGCTAAAGGCCGCAGTACTTGATCCCGCTCCTCGAAACTGACCTGAAACATTTTTTGATACATATCGAGCTCTGCACCCGATATCGCGGCTACCGCCTCGCCCGCAAAGCTACCTGAGATGAGTCGGGCATGTTGCCGTAACCACTTTTTATAGGGCTGTCTCGTCTTAAGTAGCTCGTCCATGTCCTCAGTGTGAAGGACCTGCCCGGTTTCGGTATCCACCACTAAGATCTGTCCCGGACCCACCCGCCCTTTGGCAATGACTTGCTCGGGCCGATAACCATGGGTGCCAATTTCTGATGCGACGGTGATGAAGCCATCATCGGTCGTCACCCAGCGCGCCGGGCGTAATCCATTTCGGTCCAGCAAGCAGCAGGCGTATCGACCATCCGTCAAGACAATACCCGCCGGGCCATCCCAGGGTTCCATATGCATCGCGTTGTATTGGTAAAAGGCTTTGAGATCAGGATCGATGCCTTCAATGTTTTGCCAAGCCGGGGGAATCAGCATTCTCAGGGCGCGCGGTAATTCAATACCGCCAGTGGTGAGGAGCTCGAGCATGTTATCTAAGCTCGAGGAATCCGAACCCTCGGTGTTGACCAACGGCACCAGCGATTGCAAGTCAGGTAGGAGTGGCGAGGCCAGCTTGGGTGTGCGAGCTCTAGACCAACTGCGATTACCTTCAATCGTATTAATCTCGCCATTGTGTGCCAGCATACGAAACGGCTGCGCCAGCGGCCACCGAGGTAGCGTATTGGTCGAAAAACGCTGGTGGAACACGCACACTGCCGTCTCAAGCGAGGGGTCGTTGAGATCCGGGTAAAAACGCGCGAGATCGGCTGGCATCACCAGGCCTTTGTAAGAAATAACACGATCAGAGAGGCTGCAAATGTAGAAATCGGGATCGTCGACGACCGCCATTTCTGCGCGTCGGCGCGCCGTGAATAGTTTCCCTAAGCAGTGCTCGTGATCAATACCCGTTGCATCGACAAAGACCTGCTCGATCTGCGGTAATTGGTCGAGTGCGATTTCACCGCAGACATCTGGCTCGACTGGCACTTCGCGCCACCCCAATACCGAGAGACCTTCAGCGCTCAGGGCGGACGTCATGGCCTCACGCGCCTGCTTCTGAAGCACGGGATCCTGACTGAGAAACATCATGCCGACCGCATAATGATCGCCGAGATCAGTGCCCAGCGTCTCCTTGGCCTGAGCGCGCATGAACGCATCGGGCATCTGTAGCAATAATCCGCAGCCATCGCCTGTTCGACCATCTGCCGCAATGCCACCGCGGTGTGTCATACAGGTTAACGACTCAATCGCCGTTTGCAGCAGGCGATGACTGACCTCGCCCTTAATGTGGGCGATCAAACCGAATCCGCAGTTATCCCGGAATTCTTCGGGGCGGTAGAGGCCTCGCGGCGCTGTCGCAGCGCCGGCGTCCGATGTTAAATCATGAGTCATAACACGTTTCGTCTGTGGACCAGCCAGTCAAGCCGGCGAAACGACCCCACACAGGGCCAGAACAAAAGGGGACGTAGTGTACACGCCCTAAAAGGAGCGCTCAATTGCCGTTATATTCGCCGATCAAGCGTCGATTACGCTGGCAATGTCTTCTAGTGAGACGTCTTCGGTCACACACGCTTTACCCAACTCGGTGAGTAAAATATAGCGGATTTTACCCGCAGTGACTTTTTTATCGCTCGCCATGGCATCTAGGAAGCCAGCTGCAGTCAGTCCAGCGGGCGGCGTAACGGGCAAACCGACCTGCTGCTGAAACGATAAGAGCTGATCGACCACGTCTGATTCGAGATCGCCTCGGCGTTCCGAGAGGCGCGCTGCAATGACCATACCCGCCGCGACGGCTTCGCCATGAAGCCACTCTCCGTAACCTTCATTGCGCTCAATCGCATGCCCAAAAGTATGTCCAAAATTCAAATGGGCTCGCACGCCTCGCTCCTGCTCATCCTCCATCACAACAGCGGCTTTAATCGCACAACTGCGCTCAATGGCCGATGCCAAAGTCGGTATATCACGCGCCTGCAACGCACTGACCTGAGCCACCAACCAGTGAAAAAAAGCGGCGTCACGAATCAGACCGTACTTAATGACCTCAGCCAGTCCTGCGGCATATTCTCGATCCGGCAAAGTGGACAAGGTGTCGAGATCGATGATGACGTGTTCGGGTTGATGAAAAGCGCCGATCAGGTTTTTGCCCATGGGGTGGTTAACCCCCGTTTTACCACCCACCGACGAATCAACCTGGGCCAGCAGGGTCGTCGGTATCTGAACAAAGTCCGCGCCACGTAAAAATAGCGACGCGGCGAATCCGGTCATATCGCCGACAACACCGCCACCAAGGGCCACAAAAAGACTTTGGCGTTCGTGCCGATCCGCCAGTGCGGCATCTAAAATCTGCTGCACTGAGGCCATCGATTTGTGCTGCTCACCGGCAGGCAAGGTAATGTGTGTTAGTCGGTCAAGCGCTGGTAGCGCCGACAGTAAACGTTCTGCGTAGAGCGGACCGACCTGGTCGTCGGTAACCAATACCACGCCTCGCGAACCAATCACCTCCGCCCACAGACGCCTGTCAGTCAACAGCCCTTTGCCAATGGCAATAGGATAACTACGATCTTTGCCCTTATGGCTTCCGCCATCGGCACCAAGATTAACGTCTACTGTATGAAACTGTTCCGACATCGATGGATCGCTCTCGAATAATCATCATGAGGGGCTTGAAGGCAGCAAATTGCGCTCGACCAATTGCGCTTGGATTTGCTTAGCGACTTTTCTGGCGTTACCCGACCCCCCCGACACAATGACGTCTGCCAGCGCGCGATACAGCGGCGCTCGCTCTGCCATCAGCCTGGCAAGCGTCTCCGCGCGGTCACCGCATTGTAGCAAGGGGCGGCCTTCGCCTGACCCTGTTCTTTTCCTTTGCTGCTCGACACTCACATCAAGGTAGACCACCAATCCCGAGTTCGACATCAATGTGCGATTTTCCTCACTCACCACTGCGCCGCCGCCGGTTGCAATCACCGCCTGGGGGCGCTGAGCAAGATCTTGAAGCACCGCACTTTCACGGCGTCGAAACCCAACCTCACCCTCCACGTCAAAGATCCAGGGGATGTCGGCACCAGAACGAGCCACAATTTCTACGTCTGAGTCGATAAAGGGGCATCGCAATAATCCTGCCAGATGCCGACCCACAGTCGATTTTCCCGAGCCCATAGGGCCCACCATAAAAAGCCGGAAGGCTTTAGTACTATCGAGCACCGTCAGTTCACCAAGGCTTCTGACAAAATTCTAGGCGTAATAAAAATGAGCATTTCCGTTTTTTGTTGTGTGTTGGCAGTGCTCTTGAACAAGTTGCCGAGATAGGGAATATCGCCAAGCAGCGGGACTTTTGCAACCTTAACCAGTTCTTCATTTTTAAAGACACCGCCCAACACCACGGTTTCACCGTTCCCGACAAGCACCTGCGTTGTCAGCTCCGTGGTATCGATAGTGGGAATAAATCCACCGTTACCACTCGGTACCAACGCACCCACCGAATCCTGATTGACAATCAAATCGAGCAAGATGCGATCATCCGGTGTGATATTCGGTGTCACATCCAGTTTCAAAACCGCCTCCTTAAACGCCGTTGTCGTGGCGCCCGACGCGGCTCCCTCTTGATACGGGATTTCAGTTCCCGACTTTATACTGGCCTTCTGTTTATCACCAGTAATCACCTTTGGTTGCGAAACCACCTCACCCTCGCCGGAGGCTTCCAGCGCTGAAAGCTCGGCAGTGAGAAATAGGTCAGTGGAAGTAAACCCGACTGCAAACCCTGATGTCGCCTCAGCAACGCCCAAGTCGACCAGCGGCGCGGTGGGCATGGCAATCGGGTTAGCGCCTCCGATCAACTGATTGTTGAGGCTCGTCACACTGGCGGTATCCCCTGCTACCGAGGTAAACCGGTCGGATCCTGCATTGAGGTAACCCCCTCCCCAGCGGATGCCAAGTTGCTCATTGATATTGGAAGATGCAATCACTATGCGCGCCTCAATCATGACCTGACGGATAGGAATATCGACCTGCTCAATCAGCGCTCTGATCTCCGCCAGCTTGGCCCTGGTATCCGTGACAACAATCGAGTTCGTGCGATCATCCACGACCACCGAACCCCGCTCAGAAATTAAGGCCCCCCCCTCTTCTGAACCCGCTTGAAACAGCCCGACAATATTGCTCGCCTTTGCATAGCGGATACGAATAAATTCTGATTGCAGGGGCGCGAGTTCTGCTATTTGTTTATTGGCTTCAATTTCCTGGCGCTCCCGCTCAGCCAGCTCTTGGGTGGGCGCCACCATTAACACATTACCTATCTGGCGACTGTCGAGACCGCGAGTTTTGAGCACCAAATCAAGCGCTTGATCCCAGGGGACATCATCTAGCCGCAACGTAATACTCCCCTCCACAGAGTCTGAGGCCACAAGATTTAGCCCAGTGAAATCAGCAATCAGCTGCAGTACCGACCGGACCTCAATACTTTGGAAATTGAGCGAGATACGATCACCCGCATAATCAAACTGATTGAGACGATCCCGCTGCTCCTCCTCGTTGAGTCCCGTTACGGCAAGGGTGTAGGTATTGCCCGTTTGGTAAGCTAGATAATCGAATAGACCAGTTGCACGCAACGTCAGCCGGGTGCCTTGCTCGGTCGTATTGACTTCGATGCCCTGTACTGGCGTTGCGAAATCAGTCACGTCAAAACGCCGAATCAGCGATTTCCGGACACCCGTGTGACGAAACTGCAGCGTGATATTGCCGCCTTCGCTGAACACGCTCGCCGTGACGCCCGGATCACTTAAGCTCAGCACCAACAAACCCTCGCCCTTAGCCGATCGCCGAAACGCCAGATCTGTTATTTCCGAGACCACTCGCTCGACTCGGTCAACATCGGTTTGCAAGATACTACTGGTGTCCTGCGCATCCACGTCGACCGCCTCGACCTCCCCGCCCAGCTGCAGTGTCAGCTGGTCACCCGACACCACCGTGTGAAACGGCAGTAGCTCAACAAGATTGATGATCACGCGAGTGCGGTCCTCGGATTCGAGCACTAACACACTGGTGGCGTTGGCTTGCGGAAGCTTGAACCGCTTTTCTCCCAGCATGCTGCGAGTACCCGGCAAATCCAACACCACTCTGGCAGGCTTCTCGATAGCATAACTGTCGACCTCCGCTAAAAAGGGCTGATCGAAGGTTAACGTCACCGCAAGCTGAGACCCAGGCTGAGGTGTGAAGGCAATTTTTTCCAGTATCGCAGACTCTGCTGACATTGCCGTCACACACAGCAACAGGCAGCCAAACACGTAACTCAACCCCCTCAGCACCGGTAAAGATCGCCCTCTTCTGGCTGCGCTTTCCATTGCGTTATCTCCTTCGCTCACATCCCTGTGAGCTCAATTGTTCTGGGTCGCTCCACCCAGCCATTCTCAGTTCCATCCGAGACGATTTCGGTCACCACAACAAAAGCGTCACCCATTTCAACAACACGACCATGATCACGGCCCAGAAAACTGCCGAGCTGAATCCGGTGGATCCTGCCTTCCGGGTCCTTGATCAAACTCCAATTAAAGTTGTCTCGCTGCAAAGTGCCCACCATAGCCAAGGTATCTAACGAAAAGCGCTCCAAATAATCTTTTGTCCGGTTCTCATCAGGGCGCACCATCGTGGGCGCCGATAAGGCCGCGAGCTGCCGGGCGTTCATGGGCCGATCAAATGGACTGCGTAAAGTCGCCGCCGCATAGGCAAACGCCTCGTAGGCTTCAAAGGTAGGAATGGGTTGAACAACACCGCCCGGCAGCGCGCGCTTCTCATCCATAAAGTCGTCTAAGTCGGTGAAACTGCGGTCTGCACAAGCCGACAACACCGCGGCCATCAACACCGCTCGGATCGCGAGACGAAGCGGCGCAAAGCGATTATCCCGCATCGTCGTCTTCCCGATAACGATAAGTTTTTGCGCGGATTTTCATCTCGAGTAGGGGCGCGCTGGCGTCGTCTCCGAGGATCTGAAAATCGTGTAACGTGACAATACGAGGCAAGCTCGCCATACCAGAAATAAACGCGCCTAAGTCGTGATAAGAGCCGGTGGCTTCAATAGCAATGGGCAACTCAATATAAAAATTTTGTGTTTGCTCATCTAAAAGATCAATACGATTAATACGAAGACCATTCAGCTCACCTTTACCCGTAATGTCCTCGAGCAAGCCTGGAACCTCGGTCTGAGAAGGCAATTGCGACACTAAAACACCAAAGCGCGTCTCCATCTCTATCAATTGCGCCCTATAAAGATCCAAATTAGCGGCTTCAAATGCTTTGGTTTCAAATGCCTGCTTCAATTCCTGTTCTGATCGCTCGGCATCGGCCAACTGCTGATGGACGTCTCCAATATGAAGATAAAACCCGATGGCGATCGTTACGCTGTATAGCAATGCCATTGCCAATGCTTTTGCCCAGACGGGCCAATTACCAAAATTGTCAAAATCAAGGGCAGTCAGATCCAATTCAGCCAGATCAAACTCTCGCAGTGTGCGGAGCAGGTCTGTTCGATTCATAACGGTTGCTCAACGGCTTCTTCTGGCAGCTCAATGCCCACTGACAGCGTAAAGTGGGTCGCCTGTGTGCCGTAGTCGGGGGTTGCCTGCACCGCATCTAAGCTCGGCGCTTGCAGCCAACGCGACGCCTCCAAACGGCGCATGAGACTAGAGACTCGGTTATTGGATTCAGCAATGCCCTCAATAGAGACGAGCTGAGCATCGGTTTGCAGTGAAGTATAAAAAACCCCCTCGGGCACCGTTCGGACCAGCTGATCCAACAGCCTTACAATGACTGGCCGATTGCCCTGTAACGCTTGTATCACCCTCATACGATCTATCAGACGATTGCGCTTGAGCTGCAAATCTCTGATCTCAGCGACCTCCTGATCAAGCAGTTTAATTTGGGTGGTCAATTTCCGGTTACGCGTCTCTTGATGAGCGATCTGACCGCTGACTACCGCATCCCAAAGCCAGACTGACAGCACAGCGAAGAGCGCGGCCCCACACAGGCCAGTCAAAAACTGCTGGCGACGCGCTTGGCGACGCGTCTCACGCCAAGGCAACAAGTTGATATTAGCCATCACTGAGTCTCCGCATCGCCAAACCGCAGGCCACCATCATCGCTGGCGCGTCTCTTGCCAGCGCTTGTGCGTTGACACGTGCAGCCACAGACATACCGGCAAAAGGATTGGCAATGATGGTGGGGGTAGATAGGCGTTTTGAGATTCGTTCTGCAAGGCCCTCCATCACCGCGACGCCGCCACACAAGACGATGCAATCAAGCTCAGCATATTCGCTCGAGGAAAAGAAAAACTGGAGAGAACGACTGATTTGCGATTCAACTGCCTCCAGGAAAGGCGCTAACACCGCCTCGTCATAATCGTCAGGTTCACAACCATCCGGTAAACCGCCCTGCTTCTTCGCACGACCGGCTTCTTCGAAAGAGAGTCCGTAGCGACTCATAATGTCATCTGTCAGCTGCATA
>UPTG01001086.1_pt1 | contig 20571 bp, 22 predicted proteins | sample 2160121 | NCBI WGS metagenome assembly UPTG01 (sample SAMN06266255, study PRJEB28933) | marine metagenome | isolation source: Columbia River Estuary | place: USA:Columbia River Estuary, USA | collected 2014-07-27
TAATTTTTGGAAGAGTGTATATGCCTTGTATTTATTGCTTGCCTTATCTCCACTTCTAGAGTTAACAAACTTTGGAATGAGTTTTTCTATAGGATGGTTGTCAATAGATCTCATTGCTTTTGGCTTTCTTATTTTACACTTAGGCTTTAACCCTTTAATTGTCAAAAATTTAATCAAACAAATTTCAGGACCAGCCGAAAGTAAAAACACGTTGTATCCCAAAACGATTACGAAACTTGAAAAGCGTTTTGAAACTAAAACAAAAGCTCAACTTCAATACATTTCAACGAGCACCGACTTTTCTCCTGAAGCGCATGTTGCTGCTAAAAAATTACTAGATATCAAGATTGAAGAATAAACGATTTCGTGTTAATCTTCGTTATTCTTTAAACTCCCACGCTGGCAGGGATTTTCAATCCGTGCTGCGAATAAGTTAACATGCCACACTAAGCTATTTGTTTCCTAATACTATTTGGACACCAGTTACAAACTGGCGCCAGCCCAAGCTCTTTAACTGGGTGCAAATCCGCGACAGCGAAAGACTGCTACCCTTTAAAAATATTTTAAACAAAAAAGCCCGATGCAATGCATCGGGCTTTTTACTCTACTTGTCTTTTTTCTAAGTATCTAGAAGTTTACTCAACAACAGTCCATTGATTATCTGCCAATAGAGGCTCTGCCTGTTTGTACTTCACTTCTTTTTCTTCGCCCGTGGTTAGGTTCTGAATTTTAACCCGTTCGTTTCGACCGTACTGTTTTTCAGTTTTAATTACCTGCTTTGGTTTAGGTGGTCTTTGCGGCTGATTAGGTTGTCCTTGCCCACCGCCACCTTGTGCGATTTCTTGGGCATCAGAACGACTTGTCTGCAAACCACTTAAATCTGTTTTCTGCTTCACAGGCGCCTGCCTCATTTGAGAAGGATCAGGATGTGGTAAATCACCTTTCATCAAGAAAGAAACGATTTCCTTATTGGTTGCATCCAACATGTTTTGAAACAATTTGAAAGACTCGAACTTATAAATTAACAACGGATCTTTCTGCTCGTATTGTGCTCCTTGAACATTCTGACGTAACTCGTCCATCTCACGTAAGTGCTCTTTCCAGCTGTCATCAATAATGGCTAAAACAATACCTTTTTCAAAGTCTTTCGTTAATGTCTTTCCTTCAGAATCGTAAGCATCTTTTAAGTTCGTTGCAACCTGCATCGACTTCACACCATCCGTAAATGGCACAACAATATTTTGGAAATTATTGTTCTTGTTGCTATACACATTCTTAATTACCGGGAAAGCAACTTTAGCGATGCGCTCGGTCTTTAATTGGTATGCCTCAATAGCCTTATTGTAAACAAAGTCTGTAACTTCATCCTCGTTTTTCTGATTAAAATCATCCTCATTGATTTCAGAATCTAAAGCCAAAACGCGGTATAATTCTAACTTGAACCCTTGGTAATCTTTAGAAGGTTGAAACTCTGACACAATGCTTCCGCAGGTATCATAAATCATATTTGAAATATCTACAGACAAACGTTCTCCAAAAAGAGCATGGCGCCTTCTTTTGTAAATCACCTCACGCTGAGAGTTCATTACATCATCATATTCCAATAAACGCTTACGTACACCAAAGTTGTTTTCTTCTACTTTTCTCTGTGCTCTTTCAATAGATTTCGAAACCATTCCATGCTGAATCATCTCTCCTTCTTCCAAGCCCATTTTATCCATAATACCTGCGATTCTTTCAGAACCGAACAAACGCATTAAGTTATCTTCTAGAGATACATAGAATTGCGAAGAACCCACATCTCCTTGACGACCGGCACGACCTCTTAACTGACGGTCTACACGTCTGGAATCGTGTCGCTCTGTACCGACAATAGCTAAACCACCAGCAGCTTTTACTTCATCAGACAATTTAATATCTGTTCCACGACCAGCCATGTTCGTTGCAATGGTTACTGTACCTGGACGACCAGCTTCAGCAACAACATCTGCTTCCTTCTGGTGTAATTTTGCATTCAGTACTTGATGTGGAACTTTTTGAATTTTCAATGCCCTAGAAAGCAATTCTGAAATTTCAACAGAAGTTGTACCTACCAAAATAGAACGGCCTTGTTCACGAAGTCTCACAACTTCTGCGATGACCGCATTGTATTTTTCTCGTTTGGTTTTATAAACCTGATCTTGAACATCGTCTCTTGTAATCGGACGGTTCGTAGGAATAACAACAACATCTAATTTATAGATTTCCCAAAGTTCACCCGCTTCAGTTTCTGCAGTACCCGTCATACCAGACAGTTTGCTATACATACGGAAATAATTCTGCAAGGTTACTGTAGCATAGGTTTGCGTAGACGCTTCAATCTTTACATTTTCTTTTGCTTCAATGGCTTGGTGAAGACCATCAGAGAATCTACGACCGTCCATAATACGACCGGTCTGTTCATCAACGATCATCACTTTGTTTTCCATCAACACGTATTCCGTATCTTTTTCAAACAACGAATAGGCTTTCAACAACTGATTCATGGTATGAACGCGTTCGCTCTTCAAACCAAAATTAGTCATCATTTCTGTTTTCTTAACCGCTTTTTCCTCTTGATCTAATTCAGATTTTTCGAGAACGGCAATTTCAGAACCAATATCTGGAAGCACAAAGAAATCTGGCTCCGTATCATTAGAAATCAGCTCAATTCCTTGTTCAGAAAGGTCTACTTGATTTTGCTTTTCGTCAATTGTAAAGTAAAGCTCATCGTCAATAATGTGCATGTTTTTACTTTGCTCTTGCATAAACAAAGATTCCGTTTTTTGAAGCAGCGCTCTTACGCCATCTTCACTTAAAAACTTAATCAATGCCTTATTTTTCGGTAATCCGCGATAAGCACGTAAAAGATGCTTGCCACCTTCAGCACCATCTTTTTCTGCAATTAATTTTTTAGCCTTAGATAATTCGCCTTGCACAACTGTGCGCTGCGCCTGCATTAATTTTACTACGTACGGCTTTAAGATGTTAAAACTTTCACGGTCTTTATCTCCATTTGGCGTAGGACCAGAAATAATTAATGGCGTACGGGCATCATCTACTAATACAGAATCCACTTCATCTACAATAGCGTAATTGTGACCACGCTGAACCAAATCTTCTGGGTTACGAGACATATTGTCTCTCAAGTAATCAAAACCGAATTCGTTGTTTGTGCCGAAAGTAATATCAGCTAAATAGGCTTGTCTTCTTTCTTCAGAATTCGGTTTGTGGCGATCAATACAATCTACGGTTAACCCGTGAAATTGATAAAGTGGTCCCATCCATTCTGAATCACGTTTCGCGAGATAATCGTTCACCGTTACCAAGTGAACACCTTTTCCCGTTAAGGCATTTAAATAAACCGGTAAAGTTGCAACCAATGTTTTTCCTTCACCTGTTGCCATCTCAGCAATTTTACCACTGTGAAGTACATAACCACCAATCAACTGAACATCGTAATGCTCCATATTCCAGGTAACTGGTGTACCAGCAGCGTCCCAAGAATTTTGAAAAATGGCATCTTCGCCATTAATGCTTACATGAGGATATCTAGCTGCAAGTTGCTCGTCCATTTCTGAGGCGCGAACAGTAATTTCTTTGTTTTCATTGAATAGCCTTGCCGTATGTCTAACCACAGCATAAGCTTCAGGTAAGATCTCTTCAAGTGCAGCTTCGTTCTTATCGTAGGCTAGTTTTTCAAGCTCATCTACTCTTTCATAAAATTGCTCTTTCGCAGCAAAATCAGTTGTCGCATCAATCTTTACTTTTAGCTCGGCAATCTCTTTGTTTTCAGCTTCGCTACTTTTAGCGATTATCGCTCTAAACTCTTGAGTTTTAGCACGTAATTCATTGGCAGAAAGCTTAGCAATTCCAGGTTCAACCGCTTTAATTTTATCAACTATGGGACGGAGTTCTTTCAAATCTTTAACAGATTTGTCTCCAAATATTTTCTTTAAAAAATTTAACATGTCGTCATGTCTTTATCATTCATCAACAAGGCTCGCAAAAATAACTTTTAAGGGCTTGCTGACTTCATATTTAAGTGCAATATCTACTAACGAAAAAAATGCCACAACAGGCATTTAGACAAAGTGTCAGAATTGAAGCTAAAAGGCTTTGGTTAAAGCGTTGGCAAAATTAAAAAGACAAAAAAAAAGCCACCCTAATCGGCAGCTTCATATTTCGTTTTTAATATTCGTCTTCGTTCCAGAGGAAATCTTCCTCTGTAGGATAGTCTGGCCATATCTCTAGAATATTGTCATAAGCCTCTCCTTCGTCTTCTTCTAACGCCTGTAAATTCTCGACAACCTCAAGTGGTGCTCCAGTTCTGATGGCGTAATCAACCAATTCATCCTTTGTTGCTGGCCAGGGCGCATCACTCAGATAACTTGCTAATTCTAAAGTCCAATACATCGTTAAACTATCAATTTTAATTTCTGCAAATGTAATTTTTTTACTCTCTTTTCCAAGCCCATAAAATTATTCTCAGTGACCCCTATTTTTTAGGAATCCACGGAATCTCTTTAACCTCTTTATTGTGAGCAAAATAGCGAGCTAACACAAATAAGAAGTCAGACATACGGTTTAAATACCTTACATATATTTCATCTAATTCTTCCTTTTCGATTAACTCTACAGACCATCTTTCTGCTCTTCTGCAAACCGTTCTGGCAATGTGGCAATAACTTACTAGCACATCGCCACCAGGTAAAATAAAAGTTCGCAGTTGAGGCAATACTTTATTCATTTCGTCAATCTTATCTTCTAATGTCTTTATGGCAGAATCCTCAATCTTCGGCAAAGGAATAATCTCTTGATCTTTTTCTGAAGCTAGATTAGAGCCTAAATCGAAAAGCTCTACTTGAATGGATCTTAAAAAAGTGACCATTTCCTCATCCTCACACATGTCTCCAATCAATCCAATCCAACTGTTCAGCTCGTCTGTAGAACCATATGCATGTAGGCGAACATCATATTTAGAAACACGAGTGCCACCAACTAATGATGTTGTTCCCTTGTCTCCGGTTTTGGTATATATCTTCATTTTCTAAAAATCTACTCTTAAGACAAAGAAAAACAAATAGCATTACAACTTAACTCACTTCTCTTAATTGTAAGTGAAACTGAATAGCTGAAAACTTGTTCGAGGATCATCCAGATGAACTTAGTGAAATGAACAGGAAGTTCTTTTTTAAAAAAAAGCCTAGACCTTTTTGGCTTGAAGACAAAAAGTACTTTCTTTCGATCAAGCCACTAGGCTTTTTCATTTCTCTTTGCCTTGAAGCAAAAGAAACGAAACAAACACTTTCGCAGAAGCTTCAGCGTAGGCGCAAGAAAAATTCAAGGCTCACAAATAAAACCTAACCTGTTATTCATAAAGTCCAACCTCGGTTGGATGATCTCTGAGGCAAGCTCAGAACTTTCCAATCTCGCTATAGCTTTATTTCAACCAGAACACATATTATTTGAAGGCCTGTCTGTATTGTGGTTTCGTTGCGTTTTCATTATTTGAAAAATGACAATCAAGAAAATAAAACCACATTTTTCATTGCTATGAAATTACTTCATCGTAATATTGCAATAAATTAATAAAGCGATGGGATTAACAAAAACAGATGCGTTTACAAAAAGTCAGAATCAAGTTTCGGCTATTTGTAAAGCTTTGGGCCACCCTGCCAGGATTGCCATAATAGAGCATCTAATTTCAACCAATAGTTGCATAACCGGAGATTTAGTTGAAGTACTTCCTCTTTCTCAAGCGACAGTATCGCAACATTTACGAGAACTTAAAAATGCTGGAATTATTCAGGGTACCATTTCTGGAACAAGCGTAAACTATTGCATCAATTCAGAGAATTGGAATAAAATTGCCTCAACCTTGAGTTTAATGTTAAGAAGCTATAACCCCACGTGTTGTTAACTTAAAAATTTGAAGCGTTATGAAAACGGAACAAGAATTAAAAGACATCGTTAAGCAATCTTACACTAAAGTTGCTGAACAAAGCAAAGATTATAACCTTGCAACATGCTGCGGCACCACTCCTGTGAGTGATGAAAACTACAGCATTATGGCTGAGAATTATGAAAAGTTAGAGGGATACAACGAAGATGCCGATTTAGGCTTAGGTTGTGGATTGCCAACTAATTTTGCAAAAATAAATGAAGGCGACACGGTAATTGATTTAGGATCTGGAGCCGGAAATGATGCTTTTATCGCAAGACATGAAGTTGGCGTTTCTGGAAAAGTTTTAGGAATTGACTTTACGCCTGCCATGATTAACAAGGCGAGAATAAATGCAGACAAGCGAGGATTCAACAATGTTGAATTCCGACAAGGAGACATTGACGATATGCCTGTTGCCGAAAACTCTGCAAATGTTGTGGTGAGTAATTGTGTATTAAACTTGGTTCCTGACAAGCAAAAAGTGATGAATGAAATGTTCAGAGTCTTAAAACCAAACGGTCATTTCTCTGTTTCTGACATTGTGTTGAAAGGAGAATTGCCAGACACTTTACTAAACGATGCTGAAATGTATGCGGGTTGTGTTTCTGGCGCTATTCAAATGGATGAATACCTGAAAGCTATTGAAAACGCAGGTTTTAAAAACATTCAAATTCAAAAAGAAAAGATTGTTCAGTTACCAGATGACATTCTTCTAAAATACTTAAGTCCTACACAAATTGAGGAAATGAAGGCACGTGAAACTGGTATTTTTAGCATTACTGTTTATGGCGAAAAATCAAATTCGGCAGAACCCGTTGCTAAACTAAAGCTGAATTTAAAAGAACTACAAACCGAAGACAACGGCTCTTGTTGCGGCCCTTCAGGATGTTGCTAAAATAGACACAAGACAATTAGATATGAGACACAAGACTAAATGTCTCATATCTAGTATCTCAATACAGAAAAATGAAAAAACGCCTCAAGTTCTTAGATAGATATTTAACCCTTTGGATATTCTTAGCCATGGCCATTGGCGTGGCTTCTGGATACTTGTTTCCATCTATTTCGGGAAGCATTGAAAGTATGTCTAGTGGTACCACAAACATTCCCATTGCCATAGGTCTTATTCTCATGATGTATCCGCCTTTAGCAAAAGTGAATTACAAAACCTTACCAACGGTTTTCAAAGACACTAAAGTCCTTACCCTTTCTTTAGTTTTAAACTGGGTAGTAGGTCCAATTTTAATGTTCGCATTGGCCATTATCTTTTTACGAGACCAACCAGAATATATGATTGGATTAATCCTAATCGGTTTAGCGCGCTGCATTGCCATGGTTATAGTATGGAACGAATTAGCTGATGGTAGTCGAGAGTATGCGGCAGGCTTGGTTGCCATAAACAGTATTTTTCAAGTGTTCTTTTACAGCGTTTACGCCTGGTTTTTCATCACCTATTTATTGCCATTCTTTGGTTTTGAATCTTTAGAGTTAAACATCTCTATTGGCATGATAGCCGAAAGTGTAGCTATCTACTTAGGTCTTCCATTTTTTATGGGAATAATGAGCAGGGTAATCTTGATTCGTGCGAGAGGAGAGGAATGGTATAATACCGTTTTTATTCCTAAAATCTCACCAATAACCTTAATTGCTCTGCTGTCGACAATCGTTCTAATGTTCAGCCTCAAAGGCGAAATGATTGTAGAAATACCTTTCGATGTAGTCAGAATTGCTATTCCATTGCTCATTTATTTCATTGTGATGTTCTTGATTAGCTTTTTTGCAGCCAAGAAAATGGGGGCCGGATATAAAGAGAATGCGTCTTTATCTTTTACCGCAACAGGAAATAATTTTGAACTCGCTATTGCTGTGGCTATCGCTTTATTCGGATTAAATTCAGGACAAGCTTTTGCGGGAGTTATTGGTCCATTGGTAGAAGTACCTGCACTAATTCTATTAGTGAATGTAGCCGCTAAATTGAAAAAGAAATATTACAACAAAGCATGAAAAACATTTTAGTCCTGTGCACAGGAAACAGCTGTAGAAGCCAAATGGCGCATGGTTATTTGAAACAATTTACAGAAGGTAAAGCAACCGTTTATAGCGCTGGAGTAGAAACACACGGCCTTAATCCTAGAGCCGTTTGGGCAATGAACGAGGATGGAATAAACATCTCGACTCATACTTCTAACCATATTGACGAATACAAAGCCATTGATTTTGAATTGGTCCTGACGGTTTGTGACCATGCAAGAGAAGCATGCCCATGGTTTCCAAGTGGGGCTCAACTTATACACCATAGTTTTTCAGATCCATCTAAACTAAAAGGGACTGAAGATGAAATAAAAGCAGCTTTTAGAAAAACGCGTTCTGAGATAAAGGCGTACTGCAAAAACCTAGCAGAAAAAGTCTAAATATGGAGTTTCGGCAAATAGAAAACAACTCTTCTGCTGTTGCCGAGCTACTCGAACAAAACAATCTCTCTCGTTCTGGATTGACAGATAATAATGTCTTTTTATTTGCTTTATTCAAAGGTGATGAGATATTAGGTGCTGGAGCCCTAACGGTAATTGATACATTTTCAATGCTGCGAAGTGTCTGCATTAATAAAAAGTACCAAAAGAATAGATTGGGTTCTGATCTCTGCGGTCATCTGTATGAAAAGGCACAGGCGTTGGGCTTGAAAGATATTTATCTTCTCACAGATACCGCAGAAGGCTTTTTTGAAAAGCAAAAATTCGAAACAATAATTCGAAAAGAATTACCAATTATTCTGGAACAAAATGTATTAGTTCAGAATGCATGCTCCACAAATTCAACAGTTATGCACAGGAAGCTTTAGTGTTTCTTCTTCTTTTTTTTGTGTTTGGGTTGATAATCTAGACTTGACTGAAAATATTCTTTCCAAAGAATAACGACCAGTGACTTACCTTCAATATCCCAACTTAAAATAATATTAGCGTCACTGTCTGTTTCACTTTTTGGTGGAAGTGCTGAGCCTTCAACAATGACATCTTTGTCGTTTAGATACAATTGATTCAGCATGAACTTTTTATAAGTCGCATCGTAGAAAATTACCAGTCGTTCATCCGTAATTGTGAAATCCATGTTTGAACTATGTAAAAATAACTCAGCCGTTACTTTAGGCTCCTCTATTTCACCATCGTTATAATTAAACATCATTTTACCCGTCTTTGCTATGTAATCGGGGTTGCTATTGTGAGGATGATTCTTCCCCAATTTTAACCCAGCATTTGGGCTAGTGTTAGGAGTTGAAGATTGCGCAAAAATGAAAAAAGAACAAAAGGTAAAAAGGGTTAAAAGTGAAGTCTTCATGCCCAAATCTAAGATTTTATAACCAACAATATCTTTTATTGAAACTTCTAATCTCTGATTCTATCCGCTTCCATTTTCAACTCTTCCAACATTATACTATCAGCAGAGCTCAAAGGCAATTGATTTGGGCGCAATAAGTTTGGTGATTCGATAGGATTCGCACTCAAATCGAAAAGTGATTCATTAAGATTTTCAAACAAGATGTATTTATGAGTACTATTTCTTATGGTATAATCAGAGGCTCCAATTTCTCCTATTTCAGAATAACTAAAAAAACGAGCACCTTGAACTCCGTTTACGGTATTCCAAAAACTAGTGCTTGTAGAAGGCACCCCTCCTTGTAAACTTGATGCTCTAACTATTTCTGAAATAGTGGCAAACATATCGACCGAACTCACTAAAGCGTCTTCCCTTGCTTGTACTCTGGTCAATCCAGCACCAGAAACCACTAACGGCACATTAATCCCACCATTGTAAACAGAACCTTTCGCTCTTTGCGATATATACTCTTGAACAACTTGGCCTGGAGTACCGTTGTCTCCAATAAAAATAATAACAGTGTTAGCCTTATCTTCAGGAGATAAACTATTAATCAACCTTCCCATTTCATGATCCATCGCTTCACACATAGCAATATAATATGGCAACGGATTGGCATCAATGCTTGCCTGGTCTGAAGGTAATGCCCCTTGACTATGAAGACTATCAGCTGGCAAGTGAAATGGTGTATGTGGCGCATTGTATGCCAACCATAAAAACCATGGTGTGTCTTGATTTTTTACCCACTCAATAGATAGGTCAGTCAACTTAGAAGTAGAATATTCGGTTGACGTTGACGTCTGACCATTCTCTACTAAACTCCAATTTGTGTAGCTCGGAACACCTCCAGAAAGTATTCCAGCAAAATAATCTGCTCCCGCTGTAATTGGATGACTCGCGTCCTTGGACAAGTGCCATTTACCAATAATGGCCTGGCTGTATTTCGAAAACGTTCCCTGGGTAATATGTTGTTGCACTGTATATTCTGATTGAGAAAGCACATCGTCTACTTGAAGCACATTGGTTTGATGACCGTACTTTCCTGTTAACAATGTAGCACGCGTAGGTGTGCAGACTGGACTAGACCAAAAATTATCAAAGGTCACACCTTCGCTCATTAGCCTTTCAAGATTAGGCATAGAAGGTTTTATCGTCCCGAGCGGGTAATTCGGGCAAGCGTCTAATCCAAAATCGTCTGCTATTATAAAAAGCACATTAGGCGGAGTAGTACTTGGAGTAGTTCCTGTAGTCGGTTCCTTTTTACATGAAATAGACAAAAAAGAGAGAATTACTAAACTGAGAACAGGTAATTTCATTTGGGCACGTTTAGGTTTGGACTGATAAAAACCGAAATAGTTTAACCATACTTAGTTTAACTCATCAAAAAAGACATCGTTGGTCATTTGCTTTTTATAATCCCTTTGCCAACGAATTAAACCTGCCACAGATAAAATTGTTAGAAGACCCGAATAGGCCGCATAGATGTAAATTTCTTTGGAAGCATATAAGTAAATGGTCATTAGGTTGAGCACAATCCAATACACCCAACTACTCAATATTTTATGAGCCTCTAAAAAACTTGCCACAAAACTAAAACTTGTGGTAAAAGCATCGAAAAAAGGACTTTCAGCATCGCTTTGCGTTGAAAAGAAAAAACCCAATCCCATTGCGCCAAGCGCACCCGTGCATGCGGCAATGACATGATTTATTAAAGTCCACTTTTTAATCGGAATACCTTTTTGATCTTTAGTGTGCCATTTAACCCAACCGTAAATACCAACCCCAACATAAAACGCATAGAGTATAGATTCAGAATATAATTTAGCCTCAATGAAAATTACAATACTTAGAAGAGAACCTAAAATGCCGAACAGCCAGCACCATATATTTTGGAGCATCATTAACACCACAAATACCAAACTGAGCAAGACGCCCAAGATTTCTAAATATCCCATAGAAAGCCAAAATAAAAAACAGAAAACCGAACGAAATCAATGGAATAATAAGCGCTCTTTTTTTCTTGCATATCCGCACTTTCTGGCGCAGCGTTCACAGCCTTGTTCACATTTTTTTGGATCATTCTGGTTAATGTCATCTCCTTCATCTAGCTAATAAACAGCTAGAAACATATTTTAGAAGAATAGCAAACTCCATTTGAAACTTAATACGCTCTTTCCGTTCTACCTTCAACAAAATACATAAAAGCTTTATTCACCACGCGATTCCCACCTGGCGTGGGAAAATCTCCTGTAAAGTACCAGTCGCCCGGATGGTCAGGGCAAGCTTTATGCAAGGTGCCAATCGATTGGAAAATGATTTCTAGATCTGCTTTCATTTCTTTTGGTCGAAGTATTTCAGCAATTTTTATAGAAATCTCTTCTGGTGTAAACGGATCGTAAATTTCTTTCACGAAATTCTTTACTTCAGAATCTGCAATACCTACTTGTGCTTTTGCTTTTTCATACACCTCTTGAACTCTGCTTTCCATGCCTCTGTCTTTCAACAAAGCAATCGCAGCTCTAAAGGCAATAAAGTCTCCCATTTTAGCCATGTCTATGCCATAACAATCTGGGTAACGAATTTGTGGCGCAGAAGAAACCACCACTATTTTTTTAGGGTGTAAGCGGTCTAAAATCCGAAGGATAGATTGTTTCAAAGTTGTGCCGCGAACAATGCTATCATCGATCACTACCAAATTATCTTCGGGTTTAACGATGCCGTAAGACGTATCGTAGACATGCGAAACCAATTCATCTCGGGAAGAATCTTCAGCAATAAACGTTCTCAACTTTACATCTTTCCATGCAATCTTTTCAACGCGCAATCTTTCGCCTAATATTTCGCGTACGGTCTCAGCACTCAGCTGACGGCCACCATTTAAGATGGCATCTTTTTTCTTTTCGTTGAGGTATTCTTCAAGACCATCTTTCAATCCGTAAAAAGAGAGCTCGGCTGTATTCGGAATAAAAGAAACAACAGTGTTCCGTGTGTCGTAATCCACTGATTTTAAAACGCGATTAGTTAAGCTTCTGCCTAACTCTAAACGCTCTTTATAGATGTCTTTGTCGTTTCCACGTGAGAAATAAATGCGCTCAAAAGAGCAGGCTTTATTTTCTAGAGGTGCATTAATTTCATGTAAATCGTACTGACCATCTTTCTTAACGATCAACGCGTTTCCTCTCGGAATTTCATGAATCGTTTCAATGGGAACGTTAAAAGCCGTTTGAATCACTGGTCTTTCTGAGGCTACCACGACAACTTCATCATCTGCGTAATAAAATGCCGGACGAATACCGTTAGGATCTCTCAACACAAAAGCATCTCCATGACCAAACAATCCCGCCATAGCGTAACCTCCATCCCATTTTTTGGATGCATTGATTAAGATTTCAGGAATATCTAAAGCTTTGGCAATTTTGCCAGAAATATCTCTTTTCTCTAAACCTTCATTTTTGAATTTAGCATAGAGTTCTTCATTGGCCTCATCTAAAAAGTGACCAATTTTTTCCATTACGGTAATGGTATCTGCTTTCTCTTTTGGATGTTGTCCTAAATCAACCAATTGATCAAACAACTCATCTACATTCGTCATGTTGAAGTTTCCAGCAACAATCAAATTCCTGGTCATCCAATTATTCTGACGCAAAAATGGGTGACAGGCTTCGATGGCATTTTTGCCATAGGTACCGTAACGCAAGTGGCCTAAAAATAATTCACCAGAAAATGGAGTGTTGTGCTTCAGCCAAATTGGATCTTTCAGCTTTTCAGGATCGCCTCCTGAGCGGTCTTGAAACGTATTATTTATATGCTGAAAAATTTCTTGAATGGGCTTCGGGTCGATAGACCTTTTGCGACTGATGTATCTTTCACCTGGAGCAACATCTAATTTAATGTTGGCGATACCAGCACCATCTTGTCCTCGATTGTGCTGCTTTTCCATCAACAAATACATTTTGCTGAGGCCGTAAAACGCTGTACCGTATTTTTCTTGGTAATAAGTCAGTGGCTTGCGCAATCTTACCATTGCTATTCCACACTCGTGCTTGATGGGATCACTCATTTGACGCTCTCCATAAGTTAAACAACCTACGTTGTTTGGTTATTGTGAGCGAACAAATTTAGTAAAGATTAATTGGTAATGACGTAATTCTTTTGGCGCAAATTCTATGTATGACTAGCCCTTCAAAGACTTTGATTTTAACCACAAACTGTTCAACACAACAGTCAATGAACTAAAGGCCATAGCTCCCCCTGCAAGCATAGGGTTTAGTAAAAATCCGTTTAACGGATACAGTAAACCTGCCGCAATTGGAATGGCGAGCACGTTGTAGAAAAACGCCCAAAACAGATTTTGTTGAATAGTTTGGGTAATCTGTTTTGACAATTTTATGGCTTGATGCACTTTAGAAATATCTCCGTGCAGCAACGTAATATCTGCGCTTGCCATGGCGACATCCGTGCCGGTACCCATTGCAATGCCAACATTGGCTAAACTTAAAGCCGGTGCGTCATTCATACCATCGCCTACCATGCCCACTTTTTTACCTTGGGTTTGGTAAGCTTCAACCATTTCAAATTTATCTTTTGGGTGCAGACCGGCCTTAAACGTTTGTATGCCCAAAGCCGTTGCAACAATTTCAGCGGTTCTTTCATTATCTCCGGTTAAAAGAACAATTTCCAAACCTAGATTTTGAAGATGCTCAATTTGAGCTTTGGCTTCTTGCTTGACTTGATCAACAAGCCCTGCGAGAAGTGCCGATTCTTGGTTATTTTTTAATTCAATAATTGTGGCGCCAATTTTCTCAAATTCTGAAAAACCCTGCTCGCGCCAATCTTGAGTTTCATTTTTTGTCGGTCTCCCAACACACCAGAGCTTTCCATCAATTAAACCGGAAACGCCCTCACCCGCTTGACTTTTAAACTGTTCTACCTCAAGCGTTTTTACACTCGAATACTGTGCAACAATCATTTTTGCAATCGGATGTTCAGATTGCTTTTCAAGACTGACTAAAACAGATAGGAGATCTTCCTTTTTAAAATTAGGGTTAGAAAACGCAGCTATAATTTTAGGTTTCCCTTCTGTTACCGTGCCTGTTTTGTCGAGCATTAAAACATCGAGCTGACCTGTGTTTTCTAAAGACTCAGCATTTTTTATCAAGATGCCATTTTTTGCGCCTTTGCCAATCCCCACCATAATGGCGGTTGGGGTGGCCAAACCCAAAGCACAGGGACAAGCAATGATGAGGACCGTAATAAAAATGGTAAACGCATTTATGCCTGTAGGTTGTGGACCTACGAAATACCAGATGAAAGCTGCAATGCTGGCAATAGCAATAACAATCGGCACAAAAACGCTCGAGATCTTATCCGCTAATTTTTGGGCTGGCGCCTGAGAGTTTTGTGCATCGTTTACCAACTGGATGATTTGTGCCAATTGCGTTCCGTTGCCTGTTCTTTCCGTTTTTATCAATGCCGAACCGCTTTGATTTATCGTTCCTGCAGCGACTGGATCTCCTTTTGTTTTTTTAACGGCTTGAGGTTCGCCTGTCAACATACTTTCATCGACATACACCTGGCCCGATTCTACACTTCCGTCTACAGGAATCTTCTCTCCCGGCAAGAGTTTTATAACATCACCTTCTTTTAGATCTTCAATGCTAATTTTTTGCTCGCCAGTTTCAGTCACCAACACTGCTTCTTTAGGCTGAAGACCCATTAACTCTTCAATGGCTTTTCCGGTATTATTTTTTGCGCGTTCTTCTAAATAATTCCCCAATAAAATCAGAGTAATTATAACTACAGCCGATTCGTAATACAAATGTGCTGTACCTAAAAAACTAGGGAAAAAGGTTACGATTAAGGAGAATATAAATGCCGAACCCGTGCCCATCGCAATAAGCGTGTCCATGTTAAATTGACGGTGGCGAAGTTTTTTAAAAGCGCTGACGTAGAACTCTCTTCCACTGTAAAAAACAACAGGCAAAGTCAGTACAAGCATTGTCCATTTTTCAAATGGCAAGCCTTTAAAAACCATAGACAATAAAAACACCGGAATGGAAAACACGAGAGCCACCCAAAACTTACGTTGCGTTACTTTTAGGAAAGCTTCTTTTTCGCGTTTCGTTTTCTCAAGATCTATAACTTCAGCTAAATCATAGCCAATCGCCTGAACCGCATTTTGCATTTCTGCAAAACCAACTTTGTCTTCTTGAAAACTAACTTGTACCTGACCTGAAGCATAATTTACTTTTGCATCGTCTACCCCTTCGGTAAATTTCAGCATGTTTTCCACACTTCGGGCGCAAGCTGCACAAGTCATGCCCTTTACGGGATATGTATTTTTCTGAATGGACATTAATTCAAAGAATAGCCCATCATTTGGACCACTTCCTTAATTTTTTCTTCTGAGATAAGCGATTCATCAAAGCTCACTTCGGCTGTATTTTCTGGATAGTGAACATCTACCGACTCAACACCTTTCTGCATTTTAATGATGTTATTGACTGTGCCCGCACATCCGTTGCACGTCATTCCGTTGACCGTAAATTTTTTAGAAACCATTTTCAATTTTTCACAAAGATATCTACATCTCACCCTTTTGGCAACATACATTACAAAGTCTGCATATTCTATGTTGGCTTGGGCCTTTCAACTAAATTGCAGCAAAATCTAACCAGCATGAATGTTGAAGAGTTTAGACTCTATTGCCTTAAAAAATCTGGTGTCACAGAATCCTTTCCGTTTGACGAGCACACCTTAGTTTTCAAAGTGATGAATAAAATGTTCGCCTTAACGGGATTGAAAAGCGAGGATTTTAGAATCAACTTAAAATGCGATCCTGAAAAGGCCATTGAACTGAGAGAAACTCTGGATTATGTTTTACCCGGCTATCATATGAGTAAAGTACATTGGAACACCATTGTTTGCAAGCATGCCTTAGACCATGAGATTAGAGAATGGACAGACCACTCTTATGATTTGGTTGTGGCGAGTTTAACAAAAGCTCAAAAAACGGATTTAGAACACCTTTAAACGTTAGACATGCTTAAAAAAATTGCCAGTTACTTTTTTCAAGGCTTACTTTACATCTCCCCCATTGGGGCCACTATTTACGTCTTGTACAAAACATTCCATTACATCGATACGCTGATCGAGTTTCCTTACCCTGGCATTGGCTTTGCCCTAATTATTTTGGGAATTACTAGTATTGGCCTTTTGGGAAATTACCTCATTCAACTTCCCTTGTTTAATTACTTCGATAGAAAGCTCGAAAAAGCGCCTCTCGTTAAATTAATATACAGTTCGGTAAAAGACTTGATGAAAGCTTTCGTGGGTAAAAAACGGAGCTTCAATACACCTGTTCTGTTAAAGGTCTATGACAATTCAGACATTAAACGGCTCGGTTTTATAACCGATGAAGCCACTTCTCTATTAGGAAATGAGAACAATTTAATAACCGTTTACGTACCTCATTCTTTTGCCATTTCTGGACAACTTTTTTTAGCGCCTCCAAAAAACATAGAACGCGTTGAAGGGAAATCTTCAGACATAATGAAATACATTGTTGCGGGTGGTGTTGCCACGCACAAAGATGACGAAACAAACATTCATGATTAAAATAAACGACTTAACGTTCAAGCCCTTTTTATCTGAAACGAAGATTTTAGAACAAATCAAATCGCTTTCGCAGAAAATTGAAAAAGACTACCGAGACAAAGCACCTTTGTTGATTTGTGTATTAAAAGGAAGCTTCATGTTTACTTCTGAAATAGTGCGCAACTTTAATTTTGATTACGAAATAGCTTTTGTACGCGTGAAGTCTTACGATGGAACTAAGTCAGCCAGCGAGGTAAAAGAATTTTATGGCCTTGATTCTGATTTAAAAGATCGACATATCATTATTCTAGAAGACATTGTAGAAACAGGCTTTACGACACATTACTTAATTGGTAAAATGGAATCTGAAAAACCTGCCTCTATTGAAATCGCAACATTACTGTTCAAACCCAAGCAATTAAAGTATTCTGATTTACCGATTAAATATGTCGGTTTTGACATTTCAAACGAGTTCGTGGTTGGTTTCGGATTAGACTACAATGAAAAAGGCCGAAACTTGAGAGACATTTATCAGCTAAACTCTGATTTAAGCTAATCGTTGCCGCCTAACTTGTATAATATGCTGTTGATAAAGCTCATTACAAAAGAAAAGACTATTGCCCACAGCCAGCTCGTTACGGTAAAGCCGTCCACCCAATTTTGAGCTAACATTATTACTGCTGCATTTATAACCAATAGAAATAGGCCTAAGGTTACGATAGTAAAAGGAAGCGTAATGATGATTAAAAAAGGTTTAAGCGTCACATTTAAAAGAGCTAAAACAATAGCCACCACCAATGCAGACATAAAATCGGCAATGACAATACCAGGAAGTAACCAGGCCGTTGCAAACACACTTAACGTGTTTACCATTAAACGCAAGAGTAAACTTTTTGGTTTTTTAGATTCGTATTGAGCTTCCATAGAAATGTTGTTTACTGTCGAAAATACAAAAATGATTAAGCTAAGCTTTGCATTTTCACAAGCTTGTGGTATGTTCCTTTTTTATCGAGCAACTCTTGGTGTCTACCCCGTTCTACGATCTCTCCATTTTCCATTACCAAAATTACATCGGCATGCTGAATAGTAGATAACCTATGCGCAATGATTAAAGATGTTCTGTTTTGCATTAAATGATTTAGAGCCTCTTGCACTAGCTTTTCAGATTCTGTATCTAAAGCCGAAGTCGCTTCATCTAAAATCAGAATTGGAGGATCGCTTAACAAAGCCCTGGCAATACTCATTCTTTGCTTTTGCCCACCACTTAATTTGTTTCCGCGCTCGCCAATGTTTTGGTCATAGCCAGATTCCATTTTATCAATAAACTCATGGGCATTTGCCACTTTCGCGGCATTTATAACTTCCTCTAACGGTGCATCAGGGTTTCCTAATGCGATGTTATTCCGTATAGAATCATTAAATAAAATAGACTCTTGAGACACAATGCCCATAAGTCCTCTTAGATTCTTTATCCCAACAGCTTTAATATCCTTCCCGTCAATAGCAATAACGCCTTCAGAAGAATCATAAAAGCGCGGAAGCAAATTAGAAATCGTTGTCTTACCACTACCAGAAGAACCAACGAGCGCCACCGTTTTCCCCTTCGGGATGGAAAAATTGATATTCTTTAAAACCTTAGTACCATCTTTATCGTATTGAAAAGAGACATTTTTGAATTCTATTTCTTTTTCAAAACTGTTCAACGGCTCTGGGTTGGCTAACTCTTGAATCGGATTGTAGGTATCTAATATTTCTAGAATTCTTTCAGAGCTTGCGTTTCCTTTTTGAATATTGAAAATACCATCTGTAATCTTTTTGAAGGACGGAATAATCATGTAGAAAAAAGCAATAAAGGAGATTAAAGAACCTTTAGACATTTCGCCAGCAAACACTTGTTTACCCCCAAACCAAATAATGAGAAGCACAACTGTTACGCCAAGCGTTTCGCTAATAGGCGAAGAAGCGTCTTTCTTTCGGTTAACTTTATTCATTAGACGCGCAAAAGTTGAAGATGACTTAGAAAAACGACTTTGAGCCGTCTTTTCAGCATTAAACGCTTTTCACCTACACCATTTTCAAACACAATATTTACATGAGTTTGGAATGGCATACTTGGTAGAGGTAAATGAGAAATAAGAGACATTACCACTTAACCTTGTCAGCCCAGTAAGCTGCAGACATCTTGCCCTTCTTAATGTTCTTGGCATGACGAGCCTTAAAGCTTGCACGTTTTTTCTTCATCTTATCAGATTCACCAGCCTTAGGTTTACCTGCAGTAGAAGCACCCTTCTCACCGAACTTAATATACTTATACTTACCACCTTCACTAGCCATAACGTGGTGAGACTTACCACTGCTATCGTTAAGGCGTTGAGCTTTGTTGACTCCTTTAAGCCCTACAGCTTTCATCTTGTTCTTGACTCGTTCAGGTATAGCCATTTACTACTTACCTACCTTCTTTTTAGCTTTAGAAATAAGTTTTTTAAGTGTAGCAGCTTCTTCTTTGTCTAAGGCTGCACCTAAAGCCCTCATATAAGAGGATGCAGAATTTGAAGCTTCAGTATCCATGAGGATAAAATTTCCTTTAGCTTGTTTAGCGTTAGATTTTTTTCCGTCTAATTTATTAATAGATGCGTTATTTGTTCTATTAGAAAGTTTCTTTTTTACTTTAGCTAGTCTTTTTTCATCTGTTTTATGTTTTTTGTTTGCTATATTTGCAGCGTCCTCAATTTACGGAAGAATTTACGCCAGTTCAATTTTCAAATACTCTAAAACAGTCAAAGTTTTTTCTACAAGTGGTTCCCGGTGCATATGTTCAATTGTAATTATTTCTCTTGGGATAAGACAAACTTTTGGAATGTTTTATTTTGATTTTTCAGTTGATTTAGATATTACGCTTTCGCAATTTGGTTTCGCAATAGGTTTGCAAATGTTTTTGTGGGGAGCCTTTGCCCCATGGTTTGGAGTTATTACAGATAAATATGGAGGACACATTGCTGTATTTATTGGCTTTATATTTTACCTACTAGGAATTCTAATGCTTGTTTCAGAGTACAATACCGGACTTTATTTTGTAACAGGTATTGGTGTGTTAATAGGTGTAGCACTTGGAGGAACTGCAATTAGTATTCCAGTTTCTGTAGTAGCAAAACATTTTCCACAATCCAATAGAACAGCAGCAATTGGTATTGTTACAGCAGCAGGGTCTTTCGGATATTTTATTTCTCCAGTATTCACACGATATTCACTCGTGGAATATGGGTGGGAGAATACACTCTTAATATTTGCAGCTTTTATATTGATAGGATTGATACTAGCTTTTTTCTTGACCACACCAAATGATGTTGTTGGTGGAATAGTTGATGATGATCAAACTGCCATTGAGGCTTTAAAGGAAGCTTTTAAAAGCAAAAGCTATAATTATCTGACATTAGGTTTTTTTGTTTGTGGGTGGCATATTGCTTTAGTTGCAACTCATATACCGGTTTATATTAATGACCGAGGTTTACCTGAGTGGTGTACGGTTACAATTTTATCAATGATTGGTTTATTTAATATTGTAGGAACATTAACATCTGGATACCTAGCTCAAAAATTTAGTAAAAAGTTAATTTTAAGCTCAATTTATTTAGCAAGAG
>UPTG01001088.1_pt1 | contig 20543 bp, 16 predicted proteins | sample 2160121 | NCBI WGS metagenome assembly UPTG01 (sample SAMN06266255, study PRJEB28933) | marine metagenome | isolation source: Columbia River Estuary | place: USA:Columbia River Estuary, USA | collected 2014-07-27
TATGCTCCAAAATCTTAGGACCTGCAATATTTCCATCTTTGGTAATATGACCAATTAAAATAACAGGCGTATGAGTTTCTTTAGCAAATTTGATGAGCTCTGTAGTCGTTTCTCTTATTTGCGAAATGCTTCCGGGACTGCTTTCTATATAATCGGTATGCAGTGTTTGTATGGAATCAATCACCACAATATCAGGGTTCAATTCTGCTATTTGAGAAAAGATATTTTGTGTTTTGGTTTCGGTTAAAATATAGCAGTTTTCAGAATCTGGATGAATTCGTTCGGCACGCATTTTAATTTGTTGTGCACTTTCTTCACCCGAAACATACAATGTTTTATAGGGCAATTGTAAGGCTATTTGAAGCATTAAAGTACTTTTTCCAATTCCGGGCTCTCCCCCTAATAAGGTTAATGAACCGGGAACAATGCCGCCACCTAATACCCTGTTTAATTCGTTGTTTTTAGTATTGAGTCTCGCTTCAGAAGTAGTGGAAATATCCTTTATTTTTTGAGATTTAGAAACTCTTTTAGATTTGGTTTCAGAAACTTTCCAGCTTACTTTTTCTGCTTTTTGAATCACTTCTTCAGCAATCGTATTCCACTCTTTACAAGCCGTACATTGTCCTTGCCATTTCGCAAAGGATGTGCCGCAATTTTGACAGAAAAAGGTAGTTTTTACTTTAGCCATTAATATCCGAAGTCTTCTTTAATTTTTTCTGCCCTGTCTAACATTACGTCAATGGTAATAAAGTCTACTTCCTCTTTGTCATAAGCAGCCTGATAGATGCGCATTGCTTTTTTTGCTTCTCCAGTCTCTTCATAATAACGCGCAAGATAATAATCGCCTAGAACTGTATTTGGATATTGCTTATTGGCTATTGTTGCTATTATTCGTAATGATTCCCATTGTTTCTTTTTTTCTGCAGCTTTAAAAGTAGCTATATAATCATTTTCTCTGATAGGATTGGTCAACCCAAATAAATCTTTTATGGTAGCATATTTATCTATAAGATATTGAGAAATTGGAGTCTTGAGATTTAAGATTACATCTTTGTATTCTTCTTGACTTATTGGACGATACACTGCAAACATTTTTTCTAAAGCAGATGGAATAGCTCTAGCAACTAATGAATAATGAGTAGCTCCCTGAAAATTATCAAAATTATAATTAAAATTATCACTTTTTAATTCTCTAAGGGTAGCGTTTAACATTTCTGATATCTCTCTTAAATCTTTAATATCGTCAGATCCAGTAGCTAAATAATAAAATGTTTTGCTTTGAATTTGAGGAATTCGTTCAGGAAGACGCTCATCCATATAAGGAGCTAAATCTGGACTTAAATTAATATACCCGTTAAACATTGGAGGGTCTTTAAAAAGAAAATAGTTGATGAAATTAGCCGTAAAATCATGACCTACTGCTATGGTAAATTTTGCCGTTCGGTAATTGTTATCAATGAAAGGAATTAATTCTAGACCAATAAATTCAAAAAAATCGGCTCCAATTCCATCAGGCATAAAGTTAGTACTATCATAATTGCAATCGTCGTAACGTTTTTCTCCTTGCATGATACCCACTACAATTGACTCAGGCATATCTTCCCAATAACTAAAATAATCTACGTTTCCTGCAACAGGCTCAAATAGATAATTAGCATCCAATACGATTACAATTGGATATACTTTCTCGGTATTTGTTTCATAGTCTCTGGGAAGCTGAATTTTTAACCTTCTAGATTCATTAAGTTTATTAGATTCAAATTCTTCATAAATGATTTGAGATTGTGAGTAAATTTCTAACCCGAAAAGTAAGCAAATGACTAAAAATCCTATTTTTTTCATAAAAAATAAATTATTCTTGAAAGATAACGATTTTTATAAATCATATATTTTTCAAGATGTAAAAAAAGATATTATTTTTTTTTATTGTAAAAAGGTAAGATTAGAAAAGATAATCCACCAAACAAAACTATAGATGCGATACTAGTAGTCCAAACAATCCACCCAAATGCCGTACCTACGGTTTCAGGAATATTAAAAACTACAAGAATACTAGCTACAAAGAAAGGATAAGTACCAAAGCCACTATTGGTAAAAGCAAACGAAAAACTTCCAATTACAAAGGTGATGATTAAGGTAGAGAAGGCGATATTTGTAGTTTCTTTTAGTGCAAAAGTTGCGATGTAAAAAGACAGCAAGTATAAGCCCCAAATAAGAAAAGAATGAAAAATATAAAGCCCTTTTTTCTTCATTTTAAGAACGCTAAAGATCCCTTCTTTTAAACCAGAAAAAAAATGAAGAATTTTTTTTACGACTGATGCTTTTGAAAATTTCAGTAGAAGTAAGAGTAAGATAGTCAAAGTCAATAAAAGCCCACTCAATTTGTAAATAGTATTCATAGGAAAAATACCTAATAAATATTGCGAGAGTTTTTCGAATTGAAGTACGAAGGCAATAGCTGTAAAACCAAATAAAAATAGCACATCAATAACTCTTTCAGATATGATAGTCCCAAAAGCTTTGTCAAAGGGTACTCCTTCGTACTTATTTACAACAACTGCTCTTGAAACTTCACCGCTTCTTGGAATTAATAAATTCATAATATAAGCTACATATACTGCCATAAAATTATTTAAAACCTTAGGTTTATAACCCAAAGGTTCTAACATGAAATTCCAGCGATATGCTCTTGATACATGGCTTAAAATACCAAATATGACGGAGAGGCTTATAACTATATAATCCGTCTTTTTAAAATAAGTGGCAATTTCCTCTAACTGTTGAGTGGTAAATTTGGAGTACGAATAATAGATTAGAAAAGCACCAAGCCCCAGCGGAACAGCAATCTTTAAAAATGTTAAAAGAGACTTATTCAAATTAAATCAATAAGTTATTTTCTTCATTAGGAAAAACTAGCGAAGGTTTAAATTTTTTTGCGTCTTCCATATTCATCATTGCATAGGTGATTAAAATTAAAATATCGCCAGGAGCAACTTTTCTTGCTGCCGCACCATTTAATGTAATTTCTCCGCTATTTCGTGGTCCAGGAATGGCATAGGTTTCCAATCGTTCGCCATTATTATTATTTACAATTTGAACCTTTTCACCTTGTATAATATTTGCTGCATCCATTAGGTCTTCGTCAATGGTAATACTTCCTATATAATTGAGGTCGGCACCAGTTACCTTGACTCTATGTATTTTAGATTTTACTACGTGTATTTGCATGTGGCAAAGATATTAATTTAATGCCATATTATCGATAAGTCGGACACCACCAATAAAGCATGCTATGAAAGCTCTGTATTTTATATTCTTTAATTTAACTACGTCTGTTTTTAAAGTTGAAGAATTTGCAATTTCAAAATATTCTAGGGTAAAAAAATCACTTTTCTTAAACTCGTCTTCGACCAATTTATTCAAGTTTTCAAAACTTAAATTGTGAAATTTTTCTTTAACTTTCTTTAATACACTGTATATCAAAGCTGCCTTTTCAAATTCTTCTTTAGAGAGACGTTTATTTCGAGAACTCATTGCAAGTCCGTTTTTTTCTCTAACAATTGGACAGCCTATAATGTTTACAGGGAGCCTTTCAATTTTTACTAATTCTTTCACAATTTGTAACTGCTGAAAGTCTTTTTCGCCAAAATAAGCCTTGCTTGGAGTTACCACCTTAAATAATAAATTTAAAACTGTTCCAACACCATCAAAATGACCGGCTCGATGCTTTCCTTCCATCTCCTGTTCGATACCAGAGAACGCATACCTTTTTGAACTTATATTTTGGCTATATAATTCTGAAGCTACGGGAGAGAAAACTATGATTTTTTCTGATATGCTGTTTAAAAGAATAAGATCATTTTCAAGGGTTCGGGGATATTTTTCTAAATCTGCTGGATTATCAAACTGGGTTGGATTTATAAAAACACTAACTACCACACAATCATTTTCTTTTAGGGCTTTTTTTACAAGCGAAAGATGACCTTTGTGAAGCGCCCCCATTGTAGGTACAAAACCAATACTGTTTTTCTTTTTTTTGAAAGGTAAAAGGGTGCTCTCTAAAGAGCTTTTTGAATTGTGTATTTTCATTCAGGAAAATATTAAAGCAGTAAAAATAATATATTAAAGTCAGTCTGCATAAAATTTCGTAATTTTGCATCCTTTATGGACTACGAAAAAACTATATATGAAAGATAAAAGAATCTTATATGTCTCTTCAGAAGTAATTCCCTACTTGCCTGAGACCGAGATTTCTTCAATGTCGTTTGAAGCACCTCGAATGGTTAATAGTAATAAAGGGCAAATCAGAATATTTATGCCTCGTTACGGTAATATCAATGAACGAAGGCATCAATTACACGAAGTAATTAGACTGTCAGGAATGAATTTGGTTATAAATGATATGGATGTTCCTCTAATTATTAAAGTAGCTTCCATACCAAAAGAGCGAATGCAGGTCTATTTTATTGATAATGAAGATTATTTTAAAAGAAAAGCCACTTTTTCAGATGAAAAAGGAAATTTTTTCTCGGATAATGACGAAAGAGCTATATTTTTTGCCAAAGGTGTTATTGAAACTGTAAAGAAATTAAATTGGTCTCCAGATATTATTCACGTTCATGGTTGGTTGGCTTCATTTCTTCCTCTGTATCTAAAAAAGCATTACGATAAAGAACCATTATTTGAGAATAGTAAAATAGTTACCTCTGTTTACAATCAAGGTTTTAAAGGACAACTAGATGCAAAAGTAACCGATAAAATTATGTTTGATGGTATTGAAAAAGAACATATTCAAGAGTTAGAAGAGCCTGATTACATTAATATGATGAAAATAGCTATTAAAAATTCTGATGCTATTATTTCTGGTTCTGAGGAGTTACCTGAAGAATTAACTAATTATCTTAAAGAACTTGAAATGCCGATGTTAAAATATCATAAAAAAGAAGAGTTTTCTTCTGCTTATTTAGATTTTTACCTCAACGAAGTTCTTTCATAATTATCTTATTTATTAGTTTCCTATGAATACATGTAATATTATACGCAAAGTTGCGGCCATACTCTTTATAATCGTTTCCGTGGTGTCATGTCAAGAAGATTTTAATACCATAGGGAGTGACATAGTTGGTGACGAAACTCTCCTGTCTCAATTGGATAACACTAAAACAGTTGTAGCTTACAGTAGAAAATTAGCTCCAGTACAAACCAATAATATTCCGGTAAGTCAATTAGGAGTATTTAATGATGAAACTTTTGGAAAGTCATCGATAAGTTTTTTGACTCAATTACAAATGGAAACACCCAATGTTGTTTTTGGAGATTCAATTGGGCATGAGATCGTTTTAGATAGCGTAATGTTATACATCCCTTACTACAATCAAAATTCAACGGAAGATGGAGTAACTACCTACACATTAGATTCTGTTTACGGTGCTAGCCCTATAAATATTAGCATTAATGAATCTAATTATTTTTTGCGAGATTTAGATCCAAATTCAAACTTCCAAGACCCACAATTATATTATTCTAACCAAGCAGACCTATTTGAAGCAAATCTTTTGCAAAATGAATTGGTTACTGAAATTACGGATTTTATACCCAGTACAGAAGGATACGAAATTATTAATCGTGAGACTAGTACTGATGGATCAACTCAGATTGATACCACTATCATTGCACCTGGACTCAGATTCTCCTTGCCAACTGACTATTTTCAAGAAAAAATTATTGATAAAGAAGGAGCACCAGAATTAAGTAATGATAATAATTTTAAAGATTATTTTAGAGGACTTTATTTCAAGGTTAATTCTACTACAGAGGGCGGTAATTTATTTATCTTTAATCAAGAACTGGCAACGATTACACTTTATTATAATTTTTTAAGAGCGGAAGTAGACAGTGCTGGTGATCCTGTTTTAGATGAAGATGGCAACGCTGTTATCGAAACGATTTACAAAAACTATTCTTTAAGATTTGGAGGGGTAAATCTCAATGTCTTTGAAAATGAACTAACTCCAGAGATAGCCTCTGCTATTGCTAATCCCAATACACTTGAAGGTGAAGAAAATTTGTATTTAAGGGGAGGCGATGGAATTATAACTGTTATAAATTTATTTGGAGACGATGTTGATTCTAACGGTGTTGCTGACGAATTAGAGCAGCTTCGTGACCAAGAATGGATCATTGACGATGCAAAATTAAAGTTTTACATTGATCAAAGTAAAGTAACAGGGGGTGATACTGAACCGGAAAGGATTTCTATTTACAACATTAATAACAATACAGTGTTGGTAGATTATTTTTTAGACCCAACTTCAAGTAATTTGCCAGCAGATGCTATTACGAGTCATTTAGGAAAAATTGAGAGGGATTCTGATAATAATGGTGTTTCTTATTCCATTAATTTAACGCACCATATTAGTAGTTTAATCAACAAGGACTCGACAAATGTGTCCTTGGGTCTATTAACTTCTCAAAACATTTTATTAAATGGATTTCAAAAACTAGATACTTTACAAAGTCCTAATCAAGAACTCCCAACTATAAAAAGAGTTCAAAGAAGCAGTGTGATATCCCACGAAGGGACCGTCCTTTATGGAAACAATACCTTAAATGAAGATAAAAAACTCGTCTTAGAGATTTATTATACGGAACCTAATTAATAAAATTTATGTGTGGAATAGTTGGCTATATTGGAAATAGAGATGCGTATCCCATTGTACTTAACGGATTAAAACGATTGGAATACAGAGGCTACGACAGCGCTGGAATTGCATTGTATGACGGCACAAAAATTCAATTGTGTAAAACAAAAGGTAAAGTTGCAGATTTAGAGGAAAAGTTTTCTAGCCAAATGGCAACGAAAGGCAAAATAGGTATTGGTCATACTCGTTGGGCAACTCATGGAGTGCCAAACGACATTAACTCCCATCCTCATTATTCGAACAGCGGTGATTTAGTAATTATCCATAATGGAATTATTGAAAATTACGCTTCTATTAAAAAAGAATTAATCAATAGAGGATACACCTTTTATTCCGATACCGACACGGAAGTACTGGTAAATCTTATTGAAGACATAAAAATAAATCAAAAGGTTAAATTAGGGCAAGCTGTACAGATTGCGTTAAACGAAGTGGTTGGCGCTTATGCAATCGCTTTATTTGACAAGAATAAACCAGACGAAATTGTCGTTGCTAAACTAGGAAGTCCCCTGGCGATTGGAATTGGAGAGGATGAGTTTTTTGTTGCTAGTGATGCCACTCCTTTTATAGAGTTCACAAAAAATGCGATTTATCTTGAGGATGAAGAAATGGCAATTATTCGCTTAGGTAAAGATGTTAATATCAGAAAAGTTAAAGATGATAGTAGCGTAGCACCATACATTCAGAAATTAAAATTAAATCTGGAGCAAATCGAAAAAGGAGGGTACGATTACTTTATGTTAAAGGAGATATACGAACAACCTTCCGTAATTAAAGACACTTATAGAGGAAGATTACTTGCAGATAAGGGAATTATAAAATTAGGAGGTCTTGAAAATCATATCGAAAAATTTACCAATGCGGATAGAATTATAATTGTAGCTTGTGGTACTTCATGGCATGCTGGATTGGTTGCAGAATATATTTTTGAAGATTGGGCGAGAATCCCTGTGGAGGTCGAATATGCTTCAGAATTTCGATACAGAAATCCTGTTATTACAGATAAAGATATAGTTATTGCAATTTCTCAAAGTGGCGAAACTGCCGATACACTTGCTGCAATTAAACTCGCAAAAGAAAAAGGAGCTTTTGTTTATGGAATATGTAATGTAGTAGGGTCAACCATATCAAGAGCAACTGATAGTGGAACTTATACTCACGCCGGTCCAGAAATTGGAGTGGCATCTACCAAAGCATTTACGACTCAAATAACGGTGCTAACGATGATTGCTTTAAAATTAGCAAAAGTAAAAGGCACAATTTCTCAAAGTAATTATCGATTGCATTTAAGAGAGTTAGAATTAATACCGTCAAATGTGGAGATGGCCTTGCAAAAAAACAAGGACATAGAAGAGATTGCTAAACTATTTAAAGATGCAACTAACTTTTTATATTTAGGTAGAGGTTATAATTTTCCTGTAGCATTAGAAGGCGCTCTAAAATTAAAAGAAATATCTTACATACACGCAGAAGGTTATCCAGCTGCAGAGATGAAGCATGGACCTATTGCTCTTATAGATGAGCAAATGCCTATTGTAGTAATAGCTGTAAACAGTAACCATTACGATAAAGTAGTAAGTAATATTCAAGAAATCAAGTCCAGAAAAGGAAAAATTATTGCGGTAGTTACTGAAGGTGACACTGTTGTAAAAGAGCTGGCAGATTATATTATGGAAGTTCCTAATACTCCAGAGACCTTATCGCCATTGGTAACAACAATTCCCCTGCAGTTACTATCGTATCATATAGCGTTAATGTTAGGTAGAAATGTTGATCAGCCTAGAAATTTAGCAAAAGCTGTTACGGTTGAATAGTTAGTAGAGGGTTTTAAAAATCCTTACTTAGTATGAACTACATAAAGTAATATAACTGGTTTTCGGTCTAGTTTTTATTTTGTTTACCTACGTTAATATCTTAGATTTTATAAACTATCTTCTTCTGTTTTAGTAGAAGTTTCGTTTCCCTCTTTATCGTAACTTATTTCTTTCTTAATAATATTTAATTGATTTTCCTCTTTATTTAAAATTTCTTGGATCATATGCCTTTCCTTTATCGAGCCACCGTTTTTATAAAATCCTTCCCAGATTAAATCACCGACTTTAGCTTCAGAAAAATCTCTATACCCTATTTGTGTTATTACATCGATATTACCATCCCCATTATGAGAAATTCCCTGTACCCTTTTCTTAAAAATTCCTTTTTCATAATAATAATGTTTTGGCCCATATTTAGATGTTCTAACACCTATTCCAGTGAATGGCTCATCCAAATAAGTATGCAATTGGGATTCCCTGTCAAATTTTACTAATCTATATGCAACTTTTTCATAGTTTTCTCCGCAAGATTGAAGATTAATCATAATAGTTGATATTAGACATATGAGTAAGGTTATTCTAAATAATTTCATTTTTATATTTTTTTTATTAATGATAAGATTTTTTAATTTGATTTATAATGGAAAAACTAACAGACTGTTTTTCTGATTTTCTGAAATTTCTCCCATTCTGAATAAAAATCGTTTATTTCATTTTTAGATTTTTTTACATAACTAAAGCTATACACCTTCTCTTTTGGTAAACTTTTGTTTTTATTCATGGTTGATTTTTTTGATAATCAATATTATGATATTATTTTACTACAGATATGATAATTTAGGTTAATAAAGCGTATACACCTAGATACACCTATTTATTTTTTGTATATTTAAACATGAACCTACTTGAACAGAATTTTTGTTTTTTTTCTTTTACTAATTATATAATTTTAAAAAATATAATTAAAAATGGCAGACATTAAAGTATCCGGTAGAACAAAAGCAAAATCATTTTAAAACGCATTTATTAAGGAATTTCTTTACCTGCATGATCTATAAGAAAGTAATTTTATATTTATTTTTTTCTTCCTTTCTTTTTAAAGGACTTTCTCAGAATCCAAAAATCATTGATACTCTTAAAATCCACGAACAAATTAGATCCTTTGGATTGGATGAAGCTTCCTTACTTTTTAAATCTGATTTCTTCAGTAGTATTGTTTTTAAAAATGATTCTACTCTTTATTACAACCCTAATGGAACGTTACATTTATTTGAAATACAGCTTGGTGAGGATCCTAAAGTTTCTAAAATTTCAAACAGCATTTATAAAGGTCATAACTTTAACAGGTTGTTGTTTATTCACGATGAAATAGTTTACAGCTATGGAGGTGTTGGATTGTTTAATTCGTTCCCTGGACTAATTTATTTTGATTTTGCATTAAAGGGTTGGCTTGAGGTAGATCTAAAAAATTATCCTCAAAACGCTAATAGAATATTCAACTCATGGAAAACAGGTAATAAACTGATGGTACTTTTAAGCCATTATTCTGAATCTGAAAAATATAATAACGATGATTTAGATAAGTTTACCTTTGGAGAGATTGATCTAGAAAATTTTCAATTTACCAAAAAATACGAGTTTGAAGCCCCTTTAATCAAAGTATCAGGTGATGAAGGTTTAGGTTTTTATAGAGGAAACTATATATACAATTCCGATTTATACACTTTATTTGGTTATTATAAACCTAACGGCACTTGTGAATACAGAGTATTTGATAAAACTTTAGGGATTTTATACCGAACCTCTCAAACTGATGCTTTAGAAAGGGTTAATGGCTTCTCCTATCTTTATATAAAAGAATCTTCTATTTATTTTAGAGATCAGTATGGTAAATTAAACTCTTTTGAAATTAATTCGGGGACAACTATTCGTAAAGATGATTTTATCAAACAATATCAATCAAGAGTCAATAAGTCCAATCCCTATACTTACTTGCTATTACCAATATCTTTAGGTATGGTATTTTTATTTTTTAGATATAGAAAAAGGAAGAATACAGGATCAGATTCTTCTTTAGATGAACTCCAAGAGATTGAAAAAATAATAATAAAACTGAAAGCATCTACAATATCAAAAAATAATTTAGATAAGATTTTAAGTATTTCTCACTATTCCTATGAAACTATAAAAACAAGAAGAAGTTTGTTGGTAAATCAGCTAAACGAAAAAGGGAATGTAAAAATTGAAAGAGTAAGAAAACAAGACGATAAAAGGTTTTATGATTACAAAATAAGTTAATTGTCTTTTGTTCATATTTAAAGCTATAAAACATTAACGACCTCTAATTGTCGCTATTAATACCCTCACAAAAAAATAAAAATGATGCTTTACAGGAATTCTTCAGCGTATTTAATATGATAATCTAGTGGCAAAACCTTAAAATAAAGTTAAATTTATGTATATTTCGGGATTAAATCAATTCAAAATAAACATATGAAAACTATTATTACGTTTTTTTGTTTGTGTTTCAGTGTAATCGCTTTTTCACAAACAACCGTTACTGGAAATGTTGTAGATCAATCTCAAAATCCTATTTTAGGGGCAAACATCGTAGTTGTTGATGCCGCTCTTGGAACTTCATCGGATTATGATGGAAACTTTACACTTACAGTAGACCAAAATCCCCCTTTTACAATTCAAATTAGTAGTATCGGTTATCAAGCTGTTACCCAAGAGGTGACTGCTAACAACCAAACGTTAACCATTACTTTAAATGAGGGTGATGCCTTAGATGAAGTAGTTGTTTCTGCTTCTAGAACCCCTGAAAGTGTAAGAGAGTCACCGGTAACAATCGAAAGGATTGATACTAGAGATATTAAAAAAGCATCTGCTCCTAACTTTTATTCAAGTTTAGAAAATTTAAAGGGAGTCGATCTTAACAAAGGAAGTTTAACATTTAACTCGGTAAACACAAGAGGTTTTGCAACTTTTGCAAATGTTCGTTTTGTACAGTTAGTAGATGGAATGGACAATGCGTCCCCAGCACTTAACTTTGCAGTTGGAAATTTCCTAGGAATGAACGAGCTGGATGTAAAAAGTGTAGAACTACTTCCTGGAGCATCTTCAGCTTTATATGGTGCCAATGCATTTAATGGAATTTTATTTATGACAAGTAAAAGTCCGTTTGATGATCAAGGTGTTAGTGTTTATGTAAAAAACGGTATTACTTCTCAGCAAGCAGCTGGAGATAACAACTTTTATGATTTCGGTATAAGAACCGCTTATAAATTTAGCGATAAGTTTGCTGCAAAAGCTTCGTTCTCTTACATGCAAGGTACCGAGTGGTATGCTACAGATACCAACCAATACGTGTACAGAGGCGCTGGTTTACCAGACGAAGTAGTTCCTTTTACTAATCAACCTTCGCACGATGCCTTGAATATATACGGTGATGAGGTAAGTTTAGGCGCACTTGGAACTAACTTGAATGAAGTTGGTTTATCGCTAGAAGCACAAGGATTAATTCCTGCAGGCTCTAGTGCACTACTTCCTGCTGTTGACGTTTCTAGAACAGGTTACAGAGAACAAGATGTTACCGACTACGATGCTGGTAATGGAAAAGCTGATATTTCTTTTCACTACCGACCAACTGGTGGAGACTTTGAAATTGAGTGGAACTCCAAATTTGGATGGGGTAGAACCATCTATCAAGGTGCCAACAGATATCAATTAGATAACTTCTTAATGCAATCTCACAAAATAGAGTTAAGAAATAAAGACTTTTTTATTAGAGGTTATAATATTAGTGAAACTGCAGGAAACTCCTATGATATGCGTTTTACAGGAATTAATATGAATAAGTACCAGGCTCAAGAATGGTTTGGAACCTACGCGGGAGCTTATTTACAAGCTGTACTTGGAGGTGCTTCTGATGGACAAGCCCATACTGGAGCAAGAATTGTAGCAGACGATGCTTATACTTTACAGCCTGGAACTGCAGAGTTCGATCAACTTTACAATCAGGTAATTAGTGATCCAGATGTAAATACGGGTTCAAAATTTGTCGACAATACACAAGTAACTGTTGGAGAAGGAAATTATAATTTCAGCAGACTTTTAAATAATGTTTTAGACCTACAAGTAGGTGGTGATTATAGACAATATTCGTTAAATTCTGGTGGAACTATTTTTACAGATTATGATGGTCCAATTAACTATAGCCAATATGGTGCTTATGCACAAGCTTCAAAAAAGTTTACATCGGAAGAACGAATGAAGTTAACCGCTTCTATACGTATGGATAAAAATGAATTTTTCGACGCAAGTATTTCTCCAAGAGTATCGCTTACCTATTCTGCGGGAGATAAAAAGCAACATAACATAAGAGCTCCTTATCAGACAGGATTTAGAAACCCAGATACGCAGTCCTTGTTTATAGGATTTGATGTGGGAAGAGCTATTTTAGTTGGTTCTGCTCCTGCTAACCTAGACCGAAGACTTCCTGGTACAGATTTAACTGGACGAGATGCTTATTTTAATTCGTACACTAGATCTTCAGTGGAATTATTTGCCGCAACAGGAGATCCAACTCTATTACAAGCAGCCGTAACTCCTCTAGTAGAACAAGAAAAAGTTACATCTCTAGATTTTGGTTATCGAGGAAAAGTAGGACCTGTTAGTTTAGATGCAAATGTTTATTATAACAGTTATGATGGCTTTATTAATAATCAAATTGTAATAACTCCTGAAAACGGGAATATAGCCGATGGTTCTGCTATCGGAGACATTGTTAACGGAACTTTTAAAGCGATGCAATTGTATACCAATTCAACGGCTGAAATTTCTTCTTACGGAGCCGTAATTGGAGGAAGCTTTAAATTCGCTGAAGATTTTGTTTTTGGAGCTAATTATACTTATGCTAAGTTTGATTTTGATCAATCATCAAACCCTGATTTTAGTGCAGGATTTAATACTCCAGAACACCAAGTGAAAGTTTCTTTAGGGAATCCTAAATTGTTCAAAAACTTTGGATTTAATGTAGATGGACGTTACAAAGGAGAATATCTTTGGGAATCAAGTATTGCTAACGCTTTAATGCCTGAAATCTTTGTGGTAGATGCACAAATAAATTATGCAATCCCATCCATAAAATCCGTGATAAAAGCAGGAGCAACTAATTTAGGTGGTCAGGAATATCAAAGTGCCGTAGGTACTGGTAATATTGGTTCGCAATATTATATTTCATTAACGATTAATAACTAAAATAATTAGAATATGAAAATATTAAATATATATAAAAGTATAGGAGTAGTTGCACTAGCAGCTACTCTACTAGTATCTTGTTCTGAACTTGAATTTGATATTCCAGTAGAGTCAGAAGTAGCTTTAACAAATGGTTCTGCAGATTTTTCAAATTATGTAGCCATTGGAGCTTCATTTTCTGCAGGAGTTTCAGATGGAACATTGTTTCGCGAAAGTCAAAACAATTCATTTCCAAATTCTTTAGCAAGTGCTTTTGCAAATGCTGGAGGAGGTGAGTTTAGACAACCTTTGGTAAATGATAATGTAGGAGGGCTTCTTTTAGGAGGAGTTCAGATTGCTGGTCCAAGGCTTTATTTTGATGGTGCCGGTTTAAGTGTTTTAGACGGAACCCCATCCACAGAAGTTTCTGAGTTATTAACAGGTCCATTTAATAATATGGGTGTAGGTGGAGCAAAAAGTTTTCATTTTTTAGCACCTGGTTACGGAAATCTTGCAGGAGTGCCTTTAGGGCAGGCAAATCCGTATTTTGCTAGAATGGCCTCGAGTCCAAATGCAACGGTATTGGAAGATGCTGTTTCTCAAAATCCTACCTTTTTTACGATATCAGTTATGGGAGGAAATGATGTATTAGGTTATGCAACCTCAGGAGGCTCTGGAGTAGATCAAACAGGAAACTTTGACCCATCTACTTATGGTGGTTCAGATATTACAGATCCGAATGTATTTGCAAATGCAGCAACTGCAATCGTTACAGCTTTAACTGCAAATGGTGCAAAAGGAGTACTATCGAATGTTCCTTATGTTACGGATTTACCCTATTTTACAACAGTACCCTATAATGCAGTGCCTTTAGATGCAGCAACAGCAGGTCTTTTAAACGGCGCTTTTGCAGAGTATAACGGAGGATTGCAATTAGCGGGCTCTCTTGGTTTGTTGACATCAGAGGAAATAGCAGCGAGAACGATTGTTTTTGCAGCAGGACAAAACGCTGTTACTCTTGTTGATGAAGATTTAACGGACCTTAGTGCTTTAGGATTACCATCATACAGACAAGCTACACCAGATGATTTAATGGTTTTACCTTCACTGTCTTTTATTGGTACGCTGGTTGATAACAATCCAACTTTAATTAATGGGGTTTCAGTTCCATTATCAGATCAGTGGGTATTAACCGTTACAGAAACTCAAGCTAGTATTGTAGCAACGGATGCTTACGCTGTAACTGTTCAGTCTCTTGCTGAAGCTAATGGTCTTGCTTTTGCAGATTTACGAGTAATTTTATCTGAGGCAGCAACTAGTGGTGCAATGTTTGATGAATTTAATATGACGACAGATTTAATATTTGGAGGCTTAGTAGGTCTTGATGGAGTTCATTTAACTGCAAGAGGTTATGCTTATATGGCTAATAAATTTTTAGAGGCTATAGACGCAACTTATGGTTCCAATTTCGGAGCATCAGGCTCAATGCTGAAAGCAGCTGATTACGAACCTTTATATTCAAGTAGTCTTTAATTAGAAAATAATACATAAAAAATCGAAGCTTTTGCTTCGATTTTTTTTTGCAAAAAATTAAAGTTTAATTATAGATTGAGCAAACTGAAAAAGTATCTTTAGTTGAGGACCCTCATAGAATAAAAAATAAGTTTTTGATTTGTTTTTTTTCAATTTAAAAAACTATCTTTGCCCCGTTTAAAAAAGGGATATTTTTAACCCTAACAGTACTAAAAAATAAACACTTAATAATGTCAAAAGTTACAGGTAAAGTTGCACAAATTATCGGACCCGTTGTAGATGTTGAATTTGCTAATGGATCGGAACTTCCAAAAATTTACGATTCTCTTGAGGTAAATAATAATGGAAAATTATTAGTATTAGAAGTTCAATCACACATAGGTGAAAACACCGTTAGGACCATCTCTATGGATTCTACTGATGGACTGAGTAGAGGTGTGGAAGCAAGTGCTACCGGAGCACCAATACAAATGCCTGTTGGAGATGATATTTATGGACGTCTATTTAATGTAATTGGAGATTCAATTGATGGTATTGGTGATTTACCAAAGTCAGGAGAAAATGGATTATCAATTCACCGAGATGCACCAAAATTTGAAGATCTTTCTACTTCAACCGAAGTTCTTTTTACAGGAATTAAAGTAATCGACTTAATTGAGCCTTACGCAAAAGGAGGAAAAATTGGTTTATTTGGTGGAGCAGGTGTTGGAAAAACAGTACTTATTCAAGAATTAATTAACAATATAGCAAAAGGACACGGTGGACTTTCTGTTTTTGCGGGTGTAGGAGAACGAACTCGTGAAGGGAATGATTTACTCCGAGAGATGTTAGAATCTGGAATTATAAAATACGGAGACGACTTTTTACATTCTATGGAAGAAGGTGGCTGGGATCTTACGAAAGTAGATAAAGAAGCTTTGAAAGAGTCAAAAGCTACTTTTGTATTTGGTCAAATGAATGAACCTCCTGGAGCCAGAGCACGTGTTGCCTTATCAGGACTTACTATTGCAGAATACTTCCGTGATGGAGCTGGAGAGGGACAAGGAAAAGATGTTCTTTTCTTTGTTGATAATATTTTCCGTTTTACACAGGCAGGATCTGAAGTTTCAGCTTTACTTGGACGTATGCCATCAGCAGTAGGTTACCAACCTACACTAGCAACCGAAATGGGAGCGATGCAAGAACGAATTACATCTACTAAAAGAGGTTCAATTACTTCGGTACAAGCCGTATATGTTCCTGCGGATGATTTAACCGATCCAGCACCGGCAACAACTTTTGCCCATTTAGATGCGACAACGGTATTGTCTCGTAAAATTGCAGAGTTAGGTATTTATCCAGCGGTAGACCCATTGGATTCAACGTCTAGAATTTTAACAGCTGATATTTTAGGTGACGAGCACTACGATTGTGCACAACGTGTAAAAGAGTTGTTGCAACACTATAAAGAATTACAAGACATCATCGCAATTTTAGGGATGGAGGAATTATCAGAAGAAGATAAATTATCGGTATACAGAGCAAGAAAAGTACAACGATTTTTATCACAACCTTTCCATGTTGCTGAACAATTTACTGGGATTCCAGGATGTTTGGTAGATATTAAAGAAACCATTAAAGGTTTTACGATGATTATGGACGGTGAATTAGATCATTTACCAGAAGCTGCATTTAACTTGAAGGGAACTATAGAAGAAGCTATTGAAGCTGGAGAAAAAATGTTAGCTGAAGCTTAAATTATTAAACTAGAAGGGATATGTATTTAGAAATTGTAACACCTGAGGCCTCTTTAGTAAGTGGCGAAGTAGAGTCGGTAACAGTTCCTGGTGTAAATGGGGAGTTTCAGATGCTAAACAATCATGCATCCATTGTTTCTTCCTTGCAAAACGGAAAAGTTAAATTTAGAGGAACTCCTAACTTTCAAGAAGGATTTGAAGATAAATTTTCTAAAGATAACGATGGTTGTTGGATACTTGAAATATCGAGTGGTACCATTGAAATGAAAGATAACAAAGTCATTGTATTGGCCGATTAAGCCTTTCAAAAAGAATTATAAAGAGATCCTAAACATTAAGTTTAGGATTTTTTTATAGGATACTTTTCGGTACAAGTAATTATCATTTTAAATAAAATAATTTTAATTTCGCGATTTAAATAATAACTATGAAAAGATTACCTATATTTTTGATTGTTAGTTTTTTTCTTGGAGGAAGCTCTTTTTCACAAGAGTTAAGCAACGAGGAACAACTAAATGAAGTTATTATCAACTCTACTAGAATTGATTTGCCATTCTCAGAAAATTCACGAACGATTACGGTAATATCTTCTGAGACTATTAAACAAAGTACAGCAACTAATGTTGCCGACTTATTACAAAGTATTTCTGGAATAGATATTCGCAGAAGAGGAACCGATGGAATGCAATCCGATCTATATATAAGAGGCGGGCAATTTAATCAAACCTTGATCCTTATTGATGGATTTAAAACCGAAGACCCTCAAACAGGACACCATACCATGAATATGATGATTCCTCTTGAGAATATTGAACGAATTGAAATTATAAAAGGACCAGCCGCAAGAGTCTTTGGTCAAAATGCTTTTACGGGTGCAATTAATATCGTTACAAAAAACAATGTATCAGAGCAGTTAAAATTGAATGTCAGTTCTGGCTCATTTGACAAACTTAGATTAGGAGCAACTGCAGCTACCAAACTTGAAAAATCAGATCATTTTGTAAATTTTGAGTATAACGGAAGCCAAGGTTATAGAGAAAATACGGATTATGAGAACTTAAATTATTTTCTAAAGAGCAGTATCTCTACCAACCAACAACCCGTTGATATTATCGCTACTTTTATTGATCGGAAATTTGGCGCGAATAATTTTTATACCAATAGCCCAAATTATAATGAGTATGAAGAAACTCAAACCAGTTTAGTTGGGATTTCTACCTCTGTAATAAAAAACAATTGGACTCTTAAACCAAGGTTGTTTTGGAAAAGAGGCCAAGATATGTTTTTATTAAAAAGAGAAGAACCTAGTTTTTCTAGAAATTTTAACATCACTAATAAAATAGCAGCAGAGGTAAATTCTTCCTTTAAAAATAATTTTGGAGTTACAGGAATTGGCATGGATCTTTCAGAAACAACCTTATCAAGCAATAATCTCGGAGATCAAAATAGAACAGCGATCAACCTGTTTTTGGAGCACCGATTTTTACTAATTAATAATCAACTAGATATAACACCTGGGGTTTCACTGAGTTATTATTCAGATTTTGATTTTCAAGCTTTTCCCGGAGTAGATATAGGTTACAAATTTTCAAATAATTTTAAAATATATGGAAATATTGGTTATTCGTACCGAGTGCCTACCTTTACAGAAATGTATACTAGCATTCCAAACTTTTTAGCTGGAAATGCTGAGTTAAAGCCAGAAAAAGCACTGGCCGAAGAGCTTGGACTTAAATATACTTATAATATGTTAGAGCTCAGTGGTGCCATATTTAGAAGAGATGCGGAAGACTTAATTGATTATATTAAAGAAACGGAAGAGAGTCCCTTGTTTGTTGCTCAAAACTTAAGAAAAATAACTACTTCAGGGTTTGAAATTAATACAACCTATAGTTTTTCAATTTTAAACAACACACAACGAATTAATCTGGGCTATACTTTCCTGGAAGATGATTATTATGACACCAATGTCTTTGCCTCAAGATATTTGTTAAATACCTCTATTAAACATCATATTACTGGTGTTTTCGATTTTACAATCGCAAAAATCATAAAACCAAGCCTTACCTATAAATATGTCGAGCGACCAACTAATTCCTATAATATTGTAGATGTTAGAATTGCTTCAGAAATAAAATCAATTTCTTTATTTTTCTTAATGAATAATTTATTTGACACTGAGTATTACGAAAAAGATAATGTAATCATGCCGAAAAGTAATTTTGAATTTGGCTTAAGCTATACATTTAAATAATTATTAAACCAAGGCTCTTATTTTATCATAAACTAGAAAACTTTCCCAGCCTCGATACAATAGGTAATCAGCAATTTTTTTTCTTTTTTTTTGAAGATTGGTTTCAGAACTTAGTTGTTCAAAACGTTTTTTTGCTAACTCATTAAAAGCGATAAGATATTTTTCCTCACAAATTTCTTTTAGCCCAAGGGCTATATTATATTTAGAGATGTCTCTGTAGTTGAGTTCTCTTTTGATACGTACTTTTCCCCATTTTTTATGATTAAACTTTCCTCGTGCAAATGCTTGAGCGAAACGAGTTTCATTTAAAAAATTATGTTCCAATAAATGAAGTTTAATAACTTCGATAGCCTCAGGAATCATTTTCATATCCCGCAATTTTTGATTTACTTCTTTGTGGCAACGTTCTTGGTACGCACAATAGCTTTCAAGTTTAGCTTGAGCTTCTTTAAGGGTATATGTTTTTTGAGTTGGGTAATTCATTTTAGTAATGCTCTTACAAATTTAGCTAAAAAAAGACATAAAAAAACCTCCAAAGTTTTCACAGTGGAGGTTTCTTTTCAGGTTATTTTATCTTGGTATCATCTTTGTCAACAAAGTGATATTCTAGATATGTGTAAGCATCTCTTGGTTGTATTGTCACCCATTTTTTGTGCTCCATAAACCACTTGGTTCGCACGGATGGAAACCCTTTAGTTAAAAAGGCCGCTATAAAAGGATGTGTGTTTAATGTTATCTTTTTATAGTCTTTATTGACAAGCGTTTTAAGCTCATCGTTCATTTTATTCACCAATACAATTGGTGCTTCAATCTCAGAAGTATCTCCAGTATTAGGATTTTCTTCACGAGTCTTAATATTCATTTCAGGTCGAACACGTTGTCTAGTTATTTGAATTAATCCAAATTTACTAGGAGGTAGTATCTTGTGTTTAGCACGATCATCATTCATTTCTGAACGCATATGATCGAATAATTTTTTTCGATTGGCAGCAACTGCCATATCTATAAAATCAATTACAATAATACCACCCATATCACGCAACCTAAGTTGTCGTGCTACTTCGCTAGCAGCAATTAAGTTTACTTCTAATGCGGTTTCCTCTTGATTATTTGTTTTATTACTTCGGTTACCACTATTAACATCAATTACATGCAACGCTTCAGTATGTTCGATTACTAAGTAAGTTCCCTTACTTCCTGATACCGTTCTACCAAACGCTGTTTTGATTTGACGTTCAATCCCAAATTTTTCAAACAAGGGATT
>UPTG01001089.1_pt1 | contig 20538 bp, 16 predicted proteins | sample 2160121 | NCBI WGS metagenome assembly UPTG01 (sample SAMN06266255, study PRJEB28933) | marine metagenome | isolation source: Columbia River Estuary | place: USA:Columbia River Estuary, USA | collected 2014-07-27
TGGTCAAAATCTACTAAGTCATATTGCATGACTGGCACTGCACGACGTTTCAGACGGTTTGGCAGGGGCCAATTCATTACCGCCAGTTTGATGAGTCTATTTATCGCATCAAGATCTGATGGACGCGCGCGTCGATATTTTGCAGATAATTTATACATGGTGGTTCTACGCTGGTAATCAGACCTTGGATTCAAAAGCAGCGACAACGGAGAAATGGCTATGGCTCACTGCTCGCAGGATTAATCCCGCAGGTATTGATGCTTGGCCGTCGAAAAATTTAACAACAATCCGCCCTAGATGTCGGAAAGTTTTTCAACCCATTGATTCCTAGTTCATTTTTGAGTTGGTACGAATATTGCAATTTTTATTGTTCACACTTTAAGGATTAGTTTTTCAATGAGTAATATCAAAAAAGCGATTGTATTTTTGGCTGGGATTTCGATGTACGCGTCGGCACATGCCGTGCCTGTTTTCTATTCCGGCACAGGTAATTATTACGAATACGTGTCAGACAGCGTGCTCAGCACTGAAGCTCAGGCAGCTGCCGCCGCCCACAGTTATTTGGGGGAGACAGGTTACCTAGCAACGATATTGGACGCCGGCGAGAATACTTTCATCACCAATTTGATCGGCGGCCCTGCATGGATCGGGTTAAGCGACGCTGCGGTTGAAGGTGAGTGGCGATGGCTTGATGGACCGGAAGCCGGCGACTTGGCTGTGTACACCAACTGGGCTGCAAATGAGCCGAACGACTATATAAGCGGGGAAGACTATACCCAAATCAGAACGAATGGTACGTGGAATGATCACGGTCTACCTAACTTCCCGAGTTATCGCCATGGCTACGTCGTGGAATACTCTCCAGTCCCTGCTCCCACAACACTGGCCCTGCTCGGTATGGGTTTAGCTGGTTTTGGTTTCATCCGCAAAAAACGCCTGAAGCAAGATTAAACCTTCGCGTCGATGTTAAGCATGCGAAAGCACTCAGACTGCGCTGAGCACTAACGCAAGATCAGGGCTAGTGATTTTTTAGCCAAACTCGACTCAGTATCATTGCTGCAACAACAGTCCACCAACCCACATTAATGGGGTTAGAAAACAAGCTAAACGAAGGTTGACCGCTAGCGCCATAGGCCTCGATAAACCGAAGTGCATTGGGGTTTTCCGTGCCAACCATCTGCAGAGATAGCGCTGTAGATTCAAGATTTAACATCAAATTGCCGCCAACCGTTAACCCATTAAATATGACGCCGATGGCAAAAAGGGTGACGAGAATTTTTGCGACTAAGCTGCCTCCTTCGGCGGCAGTCTGGTTTGCCGCCCTAAAAGCCACCCAGACCAAGAAAAACACTGCCGCAGTATATATTGCATTACTAATCATAAAACTCGTCAAAACTGACCAAACTTCGAATTCACTCATTTTGCTTGCTCCTAATTGATGTCGGGTCAGACTAAGATGAGGATACAAAGGCGGTCAATAATAGTTCGATTCTCGCATGATACGGGCGCGACATGACTGGGTAAGGATGTCATCCGGCTGTTCGACTAAAACACTATCCGGTATCTTATTTTAACAATCCGGCAAGCAACTTTGGCGCCTTCGCAAAGCCGATAACGGCGGCTGGTCGAAGGGCCGACTGGAGCGGATAGGGTAATGTATGAATACCCCCGTGAACTCGAACCCTTCCAGGAACTGGTATCTCAGTACTCAACCAATCCTCGACGGCGAGTAAAGCGTTTAAACATTTAGACTGCTCTGGGTTGAAGGTATGAACCTGCATCGCCGCCGCACCGCCAAACGCCGCATCAAACACTGGGTGGTCCAGCGAGCGTGTTTTTGTGATCGCCGCGGTATTCGCGGACACGCGCAAAGGATCAACATTGTCAGCGTGAATCTGGCCGTGCGTGGCCCAAGCCTCCGCCATGATTATTTTGCACAAATATTGTGCAGCCTGGTAACTCGCACCTTGAATACTCACCACGCTTCGAATTGTCGAACGCTCACCGAATTGCGCAACGCCACCCATTTTACCGAGCACACCAAACGTATCGAGCAGACCCTCCCATTTCGGTCGCAGTGCTAAGCGCTGTTCTAGTAGGACTCTATCACTGACCTGCAGCTCTGATGGCGTCGTGGGTGACACTAACATCGTGACGCTCGCCATCAGTTCAGAAGGCATGGCGTTGATGATCGCATTCATCACACCTGTTAATCGTAACTCACGGGCTTGCCCTGGCGCATAGGCATACAAACAAATGTCACATGCAGAGCCCGCAGAGAACTCAATAATGGTTGCCATCAACTCTGCCGGTTGAGTGAGCAAATCGACATTTTCGCTTGGGTAATGCAGGATGCCAGAAAATGCTGGATTCGCCTTCAGTTCCTTAGGCGGTGCTGCTTGATCTAACCAGAGCACCTCTGCGCCCATCGCCAAAAAGTGACGCGTGGACGCCATCTCGGCCGCGGCACCAATCACCACCACTTTCCGGCCCCTGAGTGACAATCCATTGTCTTTTTCAAGTCTCTTTGCAATCGCTGCAAGGCTATCCGCCGCGGCCGAGGTAATCACATTATCGGCCACCAAAGTTGTACCGAGCGCTGCAAAATCTTGCCATTGCTTGTCGCCGTATTGAAACACCGGCGCCCATAACGAAGTACCTTCGCCTACGACAACTTCACACGGTAAAGCCGCGACCGGGTGCTGTAAGTATTCATGCAGACCCTGTTGCTTATCGACGTCCCAGACCAAGTTGTCTTCGACGGCTTTAGATAGTTGCCTAGCGATTGCGTGACGTTGGGGACTGCATAATCGATGCGCTTCGAATTCCGGCAGTCGCGAGACGTAATGCTTGCGAAAGCTATCCGCTGATATTAACCACTCTTGCAATCTTGGCGTGGGATCAATTTGATCACAGACAAGGCTCAAGACTTCATGAAAAATACTCGACGCGCTTCTATTATTTCTAAGCACTACGCCACTTTTCGCTTTACTCATCAGGCTTTACTCACCGTATAGATATTTTTTTCGCTTGGTGCTGACCCGGACCGAAACACTCGTCGCGCTAGACATAAAGCGTTGCAGTCTGATTTAAACGCCAGCATAGCAAGGATCGTAGCAAGCCCGAACCGAATCGACGCAAGATTAAGGCACCAATTTATAAACTAATGAAGGATGAATGCCTATCGTTGCAAGCAGCAATGACGGACTCGCATCTGATCGGGGCATTCGCGTTTATCAATGCTTTATATCGAATTGCGCACAACGAGTAAATTTGGCTCTGGCCAAAAAAAGGGTTGGTTGGACGACGACATCGATCAATCTTCTGATGCGCCAAAATATCAGAGAATCTTATCTTAAGATTAATCCGAAAGACCTAGCGCCAAGGATGGTCCATGACGGTGACGTGATCACAGAGTCAATTGATATCCGCTCTAATATTGTTAGCTAGCTTCAGCGCTTCAAAGCGCGTGTAATCGAACGGGCAACTCTATAATGCCTCGCACGAAATTTGAGCGCCCCCTAGTGGGCGCGGCGACAACTTCAACCCGACTGAAGCGTTTCATGATTTCTTCCCATACGATGCGTAATTGCATTTCTGCAAGACGATTGCCCATGCAGCGGTGTATGCCGAACCCGAATGAAAGATGGTGCCGTGCGGAAGGTCGGTCGATGATGAATTCATTGGCACGATCAATCATGCTTTCATCTCGATTGCCAGAGACATACCACATGACAACTTTGTCACCCTTGCGAATTTTTTTACCGCCCAGTTCTGTATCCTTTTTAGCGAGTCGGCGCATGTGCAGCAATGGCGTTTGCCAGCGAACGATTTCCGAGACCATATTAGGTATTAAAGCGGGATTATTTCGCAATTTTTGATACTCATCGGGGTGCTCATTGAGGGCGAGTATGCCGCCTGAAATCGAGTTTCGCGTCGTATCGTTGCCACCAACAATCAGTAGCATAAGATTGCCGAGAAAGACTTCTGGCACATCCACCATATCCTTTGTGTCATCGTTGTTAATCAACATTGAAATCAGATCAAATTTTGGTGGCTGATCTTTTCGCTCATGCCAAAGCGCAGTGAACTTCTGCAGGCACTCTCCCAGACTGCGACTTCGCTCCTCGTCACTAACACCATCGTTGCCAGTCAATTCCGGTGTTGCGATCGCTAGATCCGACCAATAGGTGAGCAAATGACGCTCCTCAAATGGGAAGTCGAAAATCGTTGCGAGCATTTGGGTCGTCAACTCCACAGAAACTTTTTCGACCCAGTTAAAGGTTTCGCCTACTGGCAGCCCGTCAAGAATAGAGGCCGCACGTCTGCGAATGATTGGTTCTAGCTCCGCGAGATTACTCGGTGCTACGACGTTTTGTACGGCTTTGCGCTGAACACCATGAACGGGCGGATCAGACTGGATAAAATTAGTGAGAGGAATATCTTCCGAGTGATCACCAATCAGGATCGAAGGCTCCGAAGAAAATATGTCATGGTGGCTATCAACGTATTGAATGTCGGCGAACTTGGTAATTGACCAAAAAGGCCCGAATGGACTGTCGGCCAGATAATGTACCGGATCTTCCTCACGCAATCGACGAAAGAAAGCATCGTGGAGATCGTGCTCATATAACGTGCTGTCAGACACATCTATTTCGGCCAGAGGGATATCATTTGGATTAGCGCGTGCTTGTTCTGACATTTCACTGGTTGAATTTTGGACGCTCATTTTTCTCTCCTCGTAAAATCAAACACTTAATCAGAATCATTTGCCGTCGCAAGCGGGATGAGTTGATCGCTGCCGATTGCTGTTGCGATGTTCTGGTGATAGTAGATTAACGCCGGTTCATTTTGACCAAAAATAAGATGCGGTAGCGCCCCACTTATCAAGTTGCGATGGATTGCGACGCTTTGTGGGAAATCTTCTTCGGTGGTTACCTGCCAAACCAGATCAACATTCAGTTTTGCTTTGCGCTCTGCCTCATCATCCATCGGATTTGGCCAGAACACGTTGAGTTCAATACGACAACGATTGGCGCCATCAACGGGATAGGCTGTCCAAAACTGAATATGATCTACCTGATGTGTGAGCAGCACATTGGGCGCTAGCAAATATTCTGTTGTGCAGTAGGGTAGGATGGCACCTTGCTCGGACTGAGTTTTTTCGAACTCCTTATCGATGGTTTTTCTTGGTGAAACTAGGTGCACAACTTCACCCAATTGATCTACCAACGTTGAGTTAGAGTAATAGAATGGGCTAATAGTCTCCTTGTGCAGCGACGCTATGTGGTAGGTCTCCGCAAAGCCATCAAGAAAAAATTTGTAGTTGCAGGCTAGTTCGGTGGTTCGACTGTCAATATGTTTGGTTTCGGAGATGTTGTAATTTTCTATATCGAGTAGTGACGCACCCATTAAGGCGTGAACTTTCGATTCAATATCTTCGCCTTCGAGCAAAACAAAAATCAAACCTGCGATCTCGTAGCAGGGAAGCTCGACCAAACGGTCAAAGCAATCATCCGCGGCAGCGAACCCCTCATGACTGTTTGGGCGCGCGATTATTTTGCCATCTAAACCCCAATTCCACGCATGAAAAGGGCATGAGAAAGACGCCTTGTGGCCTTTTCCTTCTACAAGTCTTGCGCCGCGATGGCGACACGCGTTGATATAAGCCCGAGCTTTATCATCTCGATCTCTAACGAGTAACAAGCTGATGTCGATAGCCTCATGTGTGAGGTAGTCACCCTGATTAGGAATATGCGGGGTAAGCGCGACTAGCAGCGGTCGCTGTTTAAACATCAACTCTATTTCTAAGGCATTTTGCGCCTCGCTAGTGTAGTGAGATGCTGGCACTTTTAAGCTATGAGGTGACAAATCCGTCGTGCCATCTTCTAGATGTCGCCGCAGGCGTTCGAGCTTCCGACTCTGCTCATCCTTATGCACTTCATAAGCTCCTGTAGCAATGGTAGTGCTAAAGTTTAACAATAACGGCCGGAGAAGATAGTACGAAATAACCACGTTTACCGATCGACCACGAAGTCCCTTTTCAGCAAGGCGCCCCTCATTAACGATCGCGTTTGATGCCAAGCAAGCGATGGGTTTATCATTCCTCTAACATCAATACTATGGAGAGTTAAGTGACAGATTTTGGTTTGGTTATGTTTCCCGCCGACTATGCAATCGCCCCGTCTGAATTGGCTGTGGCAGCGGAGCACAATGGCTTCGAATCATTGTTTTTCCCTGAGCATACGCACATTCCCGCCAGCCGATTGTCTCCTTGGCCCGGCGGTGCTGACCTGCCCAGGGAATACTGGCATACCCATGACCCTTTTGTTGGTCTGGCGGCCGCCGCTGCCGTTACCACGAACCTAAAAGTCGGCACGGGTATCGCACTGGTCACCGAAAGAGACCCGATCCTTATGGCCAAACAGGTCGCGACACTTGACCATATCAGTAATGGTCGATTGATTCTTGGCGTTGGTGCCGGGTGGAATGCAGAGGAAATGGAGAATCACGGCACGCCTTTTGCCAGTCGCTGGAAAGTACTTAGGGAACGTATTCTCGCCATGAAGGCGATCTGGACAGATGAAGCGGCTGAATTTCACGGCGACTATGTAGATTTTGACCCGCTATGGTCCTATCCAAAGCCCAAACAGGCAGGCGGGCCGCCTATCTTGCTGGGTGCTGCGTCGAAATACATGCATAAGCGGATTGCTGAATACTGCGATGGCTGGTTTCCAATCTATCAGGACGAAGCACGCGCTGCGGCCGCCGGGGCTACCGATTACTCGGAAAGCATGCGCCTCACCCGCGAAGCATGGGACTCTGCAGGGCGTTCAGGCAGCCCGAATTCTACTATTTTCGGTGTCGGACACGACCCAGCAGCTGTTGAACGTTGTCTGGCGCATGGCTTTGATCGCATCGTTTTTGCGTTGCCGCCGGCTGGCGCTGATGAAGTGCTGCCGATGATAGAGCGATATGCGGCGTTAAAAAAGCAGTTTGATTGATTAGCGTATCCGCCCATCAAAACGGGGAAAAAGTGCCAACTGCTTATGCCAAATAAAACGTCAAGCTGAGGCTACCCACCCTGAGTGGAATCCGTAGGGTACCCTGAACGGCATGATAATTCTCGTCACGGGACCTGCATCGACGTTTTTGGCATCCAGAATCACGCACTCGCTTTGGTTATTACTCTCATCGTGAATAAAGCTAATCAGGTAGCCATCGTCTTCACTACTCGCGTTGACTCTGGGAGCAAACACGGCTTCGCCGCCAAAACGCTGCTCGCCCCATTTGTAGACCTTGGTCGTGTCTGATTCGTTATCGAATTTCAGCACCCCGTCGAAGGAAAAAGGTCTTATGGGGTTAAACACACCTGCATAGACGTAGCGTGTTGGATGGCAAGCGTAAGTGTCGTTAACCCTCGTAAAGTCACATGGGGTATCACTGAGTGTTCGCTCTAAAACTTCACCGGTCTCAAGGTTGATGCGCCATTCGTACAATTGTCCCTGATTTTCTGCCAGGTCGTTGCCTTCCGTGGTGCCAGCGCCTGCGATGTCAGCCGTCTTTGAACGTGAAGCCTGCAGAATCACTTCGTCTCCTTCATCCCATGCATTTGCTGTGTGAACAACCACGCCGGTTTTCACATCAAACCAACGCACATCAGCGTCAGTGCCGTATCGTGGCATTACGCCTATTCTTGATCCGTGCTCTGGTTCAAAACCCAGCGCTGGCCCGCCAGACATTGCGCGCTCGATATCCAGAGTGATTGGAAAATCCAAAAACAGACTGTACTTTTCGCTTACCGCAAAGTCATGCATGAATACCGGCTTTGGAATAGTCACGGGCGTTGTGTGAACCAAATCGCCATTAGCGTCAATAACAGAATAGGTGACGTAGGGTGCCTGAAAAGCATAACCATAGGTCATCATTTCACCGCTTTTCGCATCAACCTTGGGGTGGGCTGAAAACGAGTGTTGCAGCTTGCCGCCGAAGTCCGTTGGCCCTTTAGTTTCTAATCCTGGAAGCTCGATGACCGTGGGTTCTGATGCTTCATGCAACGCATAAAGCGTGTTGTTGTGAAATGTGAATGCCGTGTTCGCGAGGTTCTTACCACCCGGCGCGCCCTCCGGAACGCGCGAGGGTGTTGGGTCCAACATGGAATTCATGCCTTTGTAAACCCAGTCTCCGCGTTCCTGCTCCAGCTTGAATCCTTCGTTCTGCACAAATCTATTTCTGTATTGCGCGGTGCCGTTTGAGAACGAGATCGCGTGAATCATGCCATCGCCGTCAAATGTATGGTAAGCCTCTTCGCTGAATACGTAGACCGGATTGGGACCCACTCTGAGGAAGTGGCCGGCAAGATCATCAGGTATCGCGCCGATGACTTCCATGTCTGTCGCGTCGCGCTCTTCTGCGATGGGACTGAAGTTACCGTCCAAAAAGAAATTGGATGAAGGCGCGCCAGCGGTGACCTGTGCCATATTTTATGCTCCTAGTATTTAGTTATTAATTCTAGACTATCACGTTAACTTTGATCTAGGGGCATCATTGCATCTCTCCAACAGCCACGACTCGGTTACACAACAGAAACCCTGTGCAAAAAGATATCTCCTAACTTTTTGTGCTAGTGATGCTACCTGTTCTGTCGACCAACAAGCGTGTATTTAAACTTAATCAAATGGCTATTGATCTTGCTTGCGCTATTTAAGTATATTCTATCCTTCTGATTAAAATTGCTGATGGCGTGTTGAAGAGAATATTTGCTTACGTACTTAAAGAAACAAAACTTCGTTAGCTTTTTTTAAGACCAGCCCATAAAAACCACAAAAAAAGGAAATTGTTCTGTGTCTAGCTTAGACAGGATCGACTTTATTATTACTGTGTGCGAAGCCGATATGGCACTGTCCTCCGCTGAGCGGGAACGACTATGCGATCTCCTCTGGCATTTGGCAGCAAAAGATAATCCGTACGTTGTGCGGGAAATCCCCACCATCAAAACCATGGGTCACCAATTGGACCTCCTAGGTTTGATCAAGGACAAGACCACAAAAATTTCAGCGATAATGGATAAAGCAGATTTTGAAGGGGATACCTCACTAAGGTCTGTCAGTTGCATTGATGCTCTGAAAGACGTCAGCCTTGAGGAATACTTTTTCTGGGTAGGCCTTTGTTATCTGACCCTCGCTGCAGACCACCAAGAAGACCCGATTGGAAAGAAGCTAGAAGAAGCTGAAATTTCTTGCCTAAAGAAAATTCTCAGTGCAAACGAAGCCCTGAACAAGGAATCTTTTGTCGCTGTAGTCAACCATTCCGTCAAAGTTTTTAAAAACGCGTTATAACTCCAATTTTCGCGGCTTGCGTCTATAACTTTTAACTCTCGCGGTAGCAGAAACAAATGCCTAACAATAACGATGTTACGTTTTCCATGGGCAGCAGCGCATACGCGGACAGAGTGCCGCGAAGGCTCAAGTTTTTTTACGCTATCGGCGCTTCAGCAGAAACTATTTTTGGCGTTGCATTCAACGCATTTAACTTCTTTTTCTATACCAACATTATGGGTATTCCCGGCACGCTCGCCGGACTTGCCATTACCATTGCGCTTTTTTTTGATGCAATCAGTGACCCGCTGATAGGCGCTTGGTCTGATCGGTGGCGATCGAAGCTGGGTAGGCGACACCCCTTCATGTTTGCTGCGCCCCTGCCAGTGATGATCTGTTTATTCTTTATCTACTCTCCACCCGCGCTTCTTGGTGATACGGGTTTGTTCCTGTGGCTTACAGTGCTGACTGTGCTTATGCGCACTAGCATCACCTTATTCCACGTCCCTCATCTCGCATTGGGTGCAGAGCTGTCTGCAGATTTTACCGAAAGAACCCGTATCATGAGCCTAAACACTCTACTGGGCGGAGTTGGCGGATACGGTACCTATGTCATCGCGCTTACTTTCTTTTTCAATAAGACCCCCGAGTTTGATAACGGTTTGCTTAACGCCTCGGCTTACCCAAGCCTCGCTATTTCCGCTGCGTTTTTGGGTGGCGCAGTGATGCTCGCTTCTACGATATTGACACTCAAGGTGATTCCTTTACTACCACCTATGCATGACAGCATCGAGCGGTTTAACTTTTCCAGTTTCTTACTTGACCTAAAATCCGCATTAACCAATCAAAATTATTTGATGTTGCTAATTGGCTATTTGCTGCTCAGCGCCACACTGGGTACTAGGGACACGATTGGGTTGCACATGAATACCTACTACTGGGAATTAGTACCCAGCCAAATTCGGTACTTTGCACTCGCGGGTTTAGCGGCCACTCTCTTTGGCTACGCAGTGACCGCCCCCTTACATAATCGTTTCGAAAAGAAACCGGTGCTTATCGTTGGATTAATTTTCTTACTCTTTTTTGCTACCGCGCCTGTTCTGCTGCGCATCTTTGGACTGTTTCCTGAAAACGGCTCCGATGCTTTGATGCCGATGCTGATGATTTTCTATCTTTTAACACTTATCTTTGGCGTGATCCTGCTGATCAGCGCCATGTCTGCGCTGGCAGATATTGCGGACGAACACGAACTCAACACCCACCGTCGCCAGGAAGGTATTTTCTACGCAGCAAGATCTTTCTTTGCCAAAGCCTCGTCGGGCTTGGGACACCTGCTCGCGGGTATAGCCATTGACCTGATTGATTTTCCTGTTGGCGCAGAACCTGGCACCGTGGACCCTGATACCATCTTCCGCTTGGGCATAATCGACGGGCCGATAGCCGTTATCCCCGGCATCGTTGCAGTTTTCTTCTACTTGAAATATCGCCTTACAAGGGCCCGACACGAAGAAATTCAGGCGGAATTAGGCAAGCGAAGAAGCGCAAGCACCGTGATCACGGGCTAAGCGATACCTTGCAGGCTTCACCACAAACTAGCCTATGGCATTTCGAGCCGTTTAAGTTCCAGTGACACCGATCATCGCAACATGACCTTGCGTCATTCAGTTGCAGCAGCCTTCTAATAGCACTTTTCAAACAAATGTTGAGTTACCTTTGCTTTTTAAATAAGCTCAAAGTCAAACTCATTCGCAATCATTACGATGGACTCATCGCCTACATTTCAACCGATGCGAAAGGCGGCTAAGAAGCGGCATGAACACATACTCGCAACAGCCAGAGAAATCATTCTGACGCGAAGGTCACTCAGTCCGCTGTCGATTCACCGGCTAGCGGTGGCTATGATTTTAAGTCTAACCCGGTCTGCTTTGAGGAAGTTAATCAGCAAAACCGTGCCTATGCCAAGGCGCTGCACCGCCACTTGGCGACCCTGTCAATTTGGGAAGACGACCAAGAAACACTTTTCGCGTGTGAAATAGCAATGGGTTTGGTGGATGCCGTTCTACGAAAATCATTTATTCAACATGGCAGTATTACTGAGTACTACCATCAGCAAGCACTTATCGCCTTTACAACCTATTTTGAGGCTGCGGCAATCAAATCATCTATTTCAAACAACACAAAAGTAGAAATCCTATGACGATATCCAAAAAGTTATTCCGAAGTGGTCCTTACGCGGACTTTTTTAGCCAAGGCGTTCAGGTAGGAAATTCGCTGCACATGGCCGGCCAGGTGGGCACCGATGCAGCGGGTGTTGCGCCGAATGATCTTGTCGAGCAAATGTCGCTCGCCTATGGGCATGTGCAAAATGTACTCGCTGAGTTCAACGCAACAATGGACAACATTGTTGATGAAACTTGGTTCGTTACTGACATTGACGAATGCATGGGGCAGGTCGAAGCACTATTCGCTGAGCGACAACGACGCTATGGAAAAATACCAGAAGTGAGCCAAACTTTGGTTCAAGTGGCTGGTCTGGTCGACCCTTCTTTCAAAATCGAAATAAAGTGTATCGCCATCACAGACTAAACCCCAAGGGAGAATACTGATGACCCAACTTCAACACTTACCAGCGGATGCCGATGCAGAAATGATTGTAGCGGCCGTAAAGAAAGATGGCGCTGTGGTCCTAGACGATGTCATTAGCCCTGAATTTGTGGCTGCCTTACGCGAAGAAACTGATCCCTACATGGACCATACCAGTAACGGGAAAGATAGTTTCACGGGCTATAAAACTACCCGTACGGGCGGCCTCATGGTGAGATCTGCTAAATGTCGCGACCTGATCGAGCACGCGACGATTCTCAATCCCTGCCGCATGTATCTCGCGCCTTACTGCGAGCGCGTGCAGTTGCATCTAAGCCAGATTATTCGTATACGTCCTGGCGAAACTGCACAGACTATCCATCGAGATCGCTGGGCCTGGGGCGCTCACTTGGCTCATGTTGAACCCCAGTTCAACACTATTTGGGCTTTGACAGATTTCACCACTGAAAACGGTGCCACGCAGGTAGTACCCGGAAGCACGTCTTGGCCGGATGATCAAAAGGCTAAGCCAGATCAAGTAACGCAGGCCGAGATGAAAGCTGGCTCTGTACTGATCTATTCAGGCTCGGTATTTCACGGCGGGGGCAAAAACGGCAGTGACGGTGATCGTATTGGATTAAATATTACCTATGCACTTGGCTGGTTGCGACAGGAAGAGAACCAGTACCTAAGTTGCCCTCCAGAGCTTGCAAAAGATCTTAACCCAACTCTGCAAGAGCTTGCGGGGTACGCAATGGGACAATATGCCTTGGGGTACTACACGCCGCCCGGCGCTCCTGGTGAAATGCCAGAAGTTGTGCCACCGCAGTTCGCGCTAGGCATCGATACTGACGGCTCTACTATGGGCGGTATGGGTGACCAAGCCGCACTTAAAAAGACATTGGATATTGGGAACAACTGACGTGAAATATATCACCGCTGGATGTGTCCAGCCCGGTCGAAAATAGACACTGTTGATCACATTTTCCTCTTTCTAAGACACGATCAGACGGTGATCTCCTGAGTTCCGCCGCTGCTTGTTTGTAAAGACGTCTTTTGTTAGGGTGAAATTAGTCGCGCGACTTTACGTGTGCGGCAAACGTCTAGAAGTTATGAGGTATCACGCAATAAAAAAATAATCAGGAGTCCTTATGAGCTTTAATCAAATTATGCCCGCACTGGGTATTCTCGTAGCAATCATCTCTGCTTTTGTTCCTTTAGAATGGTGGCCCTTAATACTATTAGCCATTGGTCTAGTACAAGGTTTCGGAGCACCAGAAGAAGATACGACAACCATTGTCTTGGTGGTTGTTGCCGCAGTCGCTTTCCCCACCATTGCAAATAGCTTAGACGCTATTCCTATGGTCGGCGGATATCTAAACACCATTATTGATCATTTCGCAATCGCCATCGGCGGTTATGCTCTCGCCCAATTAGTTTGGGATCTGAAAAACAGGATCATGCCAGCAGCTGCTGATTGATTCAAAACAGGGTTGGGCGCTGCTAAGGCACTCAACCCTGTGTTTTACAAACAGGTCGCGTCAGCATCAGCACCCCGCTTGCCTGCCAAAAGACCGATCAAAAATAAGCGTTAACGCCACCAAAGCTTGGGCGCAGGTCGATCACCCGTCACCTGTTCAGCGAGCGTATCCGCCCTGTAGAACCTTCCATTAATCATGACATGACTCACGTCATCAGAATATTCAATGTTTTCCAATGGGTTTTTCGTCAAGACCACCAAGTCAGCTAGCTTACCTGGTTCAATGGAACCGAGATCTGCATCCATGCCAAGGTACGTTGCCGGGTTAATAGTCGCCGCTGATAATGCCTGCATAGGAGACATGCCGCCACGCACAAAGCTCCACATTTCCCAATGGCTCGCCAACCCCTCACGCTGACCATGCGCACCGATATTGACCGTTACCCCGTTATCCATCAACGTTTTCGCCACGGCAGCAGCGTCATCATCACGAAACTCTGATTCTGGCGCCATCACTCGCCGTACACTCCGAGGTCGGAGCACTGAGGGAGGAACGAAATTCGCGAGTATTGGATGCTCCCAAACATTGTATTGCTGGTAGTAGTAGTCCTCGGATGTCAAACCGCCATAGGTAACAACCAGCGTTGGTGTGTATCCGACGTTCGTCGCTTGCCACAACTGAGTGACATCGTCATACATTTTCAGTGCAGGAACGTTATGCTCAATACCCGTGCTACCGTCTACCACGAGATTCATATCCATGTGGTACAAAGATCCTCCTTCGGCAACAACAAACATGTTCTCCTGACGAGCAGCTTCGATGACCTGTTGGCGCTGTTCTCTGCGCGGCTGATTGTAGTTTTTAATACTAATCGCACCCTGAGCTTTCAGCCGTCGAATGTGCGATAGGGCATCTTCAACTGAATCAACCGGCGCAAAACTACGACTCTTTGCACCGTAAACGATTTCACCCGTCGAAAAGATTCGCGTTGATAAAATTTGTCCGGTGTTTGTGTATTCGGCTGAAGCAAATGCGAGTTTTGCTGAACTGGACGGGTTGTGCTGGGTTGTTACACCAAGCGCCAAATGCGCAAGCGTGTTCCAATTGTTCTCAACAATGATCTCACCTTCACCATAACGACCATGGGCGTGAGCATCGATAATACCAGGGATAATCGTCTTACCCTTCGCATCAACTATCTGTGCACCAGCAGGCACTTCAACCTCATCAGATGCCCCAACGGCTTCAATGCGGTTGTCCGTGACGATGATTGTTCCTGATTCAATCACATTACGCTTAGCATTCATTGTGATGATGCGCGCATGAGTCAGTGCCACTGTACCGCTTGGTTTTGCGGTTTCAACTTGCATAGACAAATTGATTGTTTCAATCGTGTTCTCTCCGGTGAATGGCGCATCGCCCAGCGTAACGGTTGTCATTTCCGGCCCAGTGGACCAGCTCAGACTATTTTCATTAGACCAATTCAAATAGATCCCACCATTTACACTCAGCTTTTTTGTCGGCAGCGATTTTACTTTCGGACCAAGCGGGATTGACTTACCTGTCTGCTGCATCGGGCTAACGAACACTTGATAATGTTCACGGAACGCCACCCACTTATTATTCGGCGAAACACGAAATTGGGTCGCCAGCAGACCATTAGCAATCTCGCGAACACTGTTCCCTGTCACGTCCATCGCAAACAAAACAGTCTTTGCTGTATCGCTGTTGCGTCCCGTTGGTCGTTTTCGATGCGTAAAATAAATGTCATCTCCGACAAAGTGCGCATCCACGCCATCCCGTCTCAGGAAGCTGTTTTCACCACTCTTTAAATTAAGCAAATAAAGACCAGGACGCTCACCAAAAGCACCATGCCGAAGCCTACCGCCACTTAATTTTCTATACACCAAATGCTCGCCATCGCTCGAGATACTCGGCTCGACATAATGGCCCTTAGCTTCAAGCAGCGACCTGGATTTACCCTGCTTAAGATCGATACTTTTCAACGACGCGAGCGTGTCATCATGCCAATGCATGTATACCAATTGACGGCCGTCTGGAGTCCAAACAGGATAGTATTCGAATCCGGTATCATGCTCAGTGAGACGCACCGGTCGTTCGTCGCCTTTCTTGATAAAGAGCTTACCCAAAGACTCAAACACAACCGCGCTGCCATCCGGAGATCTAGTGGCAAATCGAACCATCTTGGTAGAAAAGGTATCGGGGGATACCGCTATTGTCGGCGATGGCGCCTCAAAAAACTCACGACTGTGCTGAATCTTGAAAGGGATTTCTACAGGCTCAGCGCCACCCAGCCCAACTCGCCATATTTTACCGCCCGCCCAATAAACAATTTCATTCGAGTCCGGCATCCAAGCCATGCTGGGATAAAATCCATAAACGGCCCAGGTTTCCTGCATATCAGGATCCAGCCCAGACACAATTAATGACTCCACCCCCGTTTCTAGATGCTTAACAAAAAGACTTGAATCGCCTCCTACGCGACGGATAAAAGCGAGACGCGTTCCATCAGGGGAAGGCGTTGGCCGCACCGATCCGCCGACACCTCTAACCGCCGTAGACACTTCTCCCGTTTGGAGTTCAACGCGCTTAATTTGAAAAATTTCCTTATTACTGTCCTGACGATAGACGAACATATTGCCTGGAGACACGTTCTGGGTGTAATACAAATAATTGCCATCCGGGCTAAAAGCAGGCTCGCCCAATTCTTTTTGGAAAGTGGGAGACGGTCTCTTTACAACCTGAACCCCACCACTCGAGTCTTTATTGGATTCGACATGGTAGAGCCAAACCTCTCCGGTCCCAAGTGAACGCGAAGTCGTAAAATGTTTTCTTGCCGCAATGAATTGGCTATCCGGGCTCCAGAACGGACTGTTTACTAGCCTGAAGGGTTCATACGTGAGTTGCCGTGACTCACCGGATGCTCGGTTCATCACCCACAGATTGTCACCACCCGCACGGTCCGATACATAAGCTATTGAACGTCCATTAGGGCTGTATTGCGGATGAATATCCCAGGCAACGCCTTCGGTTAGAGGTTTCGCATCTCCTCCGGAAATCGGAATTTCGTAGATATCTCCAAGCAGGTCGAACGCCAGGTATTCACCATCTGGTGACACCGTTAGACTCATCCATGTTCCCTCATCAACATCGATATCAACGCTTGATGCCTCAACGCTGAAATTCGGCTTGTCGACCAACCAAGTTTTCGTTTCTTCTAAAGCCAAAGAAATAGACCCCCAACTGATTAGCAGGAGAAATCGAGCCCAGTGCCACAGACAGTCCTTCATTACGCATCGCCTTTTTATGTCGGTCTTTGGCAGCATAGCGATATTGGCTAAGTTATCAATTATTCCTTATCGAAGTGCCATCGAATACCAACTGGCCCTGTTCGTCATAACCAGTCTATTTTTCAGTTTTTGCTCACGACTGACCAATCAACACCCAAAAGCACAGGTTCGATTCGTCAACAGTGGCATCCAAGTCTATGACACTGCAAGTTGGCATTCCGCTTGATGGTCTTTGCTTCTGATGATGCTAACCGGATGTTACAAAGGCAGCCGTGTTGATCCGCCTGAGCGATAACTGTTAGTCTAAAATGCATTATCCAAACATCATGGAGGCGACAATGAAGCAGCAGCGCGTAGACACTGGATGGGCATGGGCAAAAAAACTAAATATTCCAGCCGGCACTAAGCTGGGCGACACGGTCTATCTCTCTGGCATCTGTTCGCTGGACGATGCGGGTAACGTGGTAGCAAAGGGCGATGTCTACGGCCAGTCGAAGCGAACGTTCGAGAATATCGAAGAGGCACTCGCCTGCGCTGGAGCGACCATGGCAGACGTGGTGAAAATTACCACTTACCTGACCGATATCTCTACCTATAAGGATTTCGCCAAAGCCCGTACCGAAGCTTTCCCTGAGGGCGTTCCGGCCAGTACTGCGGTTGCTACCCCCGCCTTGGTCATGCCAGAGCTGTTGGTCGAGGTTGAAGCTATGGCAGTCATCGGCAGCGGTAGCTAATGCTTACAATTAGTTACTCAAGCAGTTGTGGGCTCCCCGAGTTTCAGTGAGCCAACGTGGTATAACTATGGTTTTGCCGTCAGGAGCGCTTCCATCTTCTCTAACAATCCTGCCAGGTTAACAGGTTTTGTATCAAAGTCGTCAGCACCTGCCTCCAGCGCCTTTACTTTGTCGGCTTCTAACGCGTGGGCCGTGAGCGCTATAATAGGAATAGAAGCAATTTCCGCATCAGCTTTGGCCTCGGCAGTCGCCGTCCAGCCATCTTTTACCGGCAGTCCCATATCCATCAGCACAAGATCTGGTCGGTCGCTCCTCATACGATCGAGGCCAATGGCACCGTCCTCAGCAATGCTGACTTCGTAGCCCTTACGCTTCAACCTTCTAGAGAGCATGTCCCTGTTCATTTCGTTGTCTTCAACGATTAGTATTTTATGGGCCATTTACTCTTCTCCTGAACTCTTACAAATAGACTTGCTGTGCAAGCACAATAACATGATCGCCAGCCTCAAACCGCTCCAGAACCCTCTTATCAGGGCTCAAAATAATCTCTCCAGATTTACGTCGAAAGCCTAACACAGTCTCGTTGAACTCTAACACTTTCTGAGTCAACAAGCTCAAAGGCAGCGGTTCATCTGAATCGATGTAGTAACTAATTTCTCGAATACCGATTTCTATACCACCCGCATTCAAAAGTTCGTTGTAGAGCGTTTCCAAATAGGGATCTCGAACTAATTGAGCCAGCTGAACGCTTAACAGCTCGGTGCTTACAACAGCGTCAGTCATTGGCGTTTCCAGACACAAGTCTTTCGACTCAGAATTGAGAAGCTCCGCGACCACAGGGGGAAATTTCTCGACGCCAAGCCTCAATTCCAATTCCTGTAGCAAAAACAAAATCAGCAATGTCCGGCTATCCGCATCTATATAGGCATCGGATTCATCGGCCATCACAAAAATTACATCAAATAAGTGCGGGTTGAGCCTTTCAAGACCTGAGGATTCAACTAGGTCAAATTCGACAAACTCTACTTTCAGTCGCTTTGATGCGGCAGCATTAAAACGCTGATCCAAGGATTTCTTTTCGACTTCAGGATCTCTGCATGCAACCACAACCCTCAAATCAGAGACAGCATGATTGAGGAGTTCACCAACCATTAAAGCTAAATTCTGGTTCGCAGCGATGACCAACACTTCCGTAATGTTAGGGCGCTCTATGCTAAGCGCCCTGGTCTCCTCAACCGTCTGGAATTTGCTGTCTAAAATCAGTTCGGGAGACTCGTTCTGTTTTCGGAGAACAATGAGCTCATCACCCTCACCCAGATCGTAATCAGGCTCAGGGTTGAGCACCGATACACGTCTTCGCTTACCCGAGGTTTCCTCATGCCAACTAATGCCAAGCACAACAGCATGATTTATTGCAGTAGCAACTTCAGAAAACAGTACACCCTCCAATCCGTGAGGTGTAAAAAGATCAATGACAAAATCGCCAGACGCAAAAAGTTCTGAATAGACCGCCGAATAACCTGGGTAGCGAGCACATTGAACCATTGATTTGCTAATAAAATCTGAGGTCGAAACAATCGGGTGAGACCGCTTAGCCGCGACCTGCGCGATCCCGACATTGTCTTTGCTGACAATTTCGGCTACCAATTGAGCAGACCCAGACATACCCTCCTGACCGGCATTAAGCAGCGTAAGCGCCTTGATTGTTGTTAAATCACTCTGCACACCCGCTTTCGACTCCGCCAGCAGCATTACGTGCGAGGCATGCTTAGAGGCCACTCGCCGCAGCTCACTACTGGACCCAATGGCTCCTTGCACAGGGAGGACCCTTAAGCCCCTGAGTGCTCGGGAGTTTTGACGCAGGTCTACTCGCAACGCATCCAGATTATGTTCAGTCAAGATAACGATTCGCTCTTGAACCTTTAGCTTCGCAAACAAAATAAGGATCGCGGCACCCTTCCTGTTCCAACCCAGGATGAGGTAGTGGCCTTTTTCTCTGACCGTGGCTGCACCGACGCGAGCATTATCCATCGCTGTCTGAATGGCACTGACAATAAAACCAATCAAAGCACCCGTAATGATGAGCCCCATAATCGAATTAAAGAGCGCGAATAAGATAACAAAAAACGGTGCACCGTAGTTCTCGGAGAAGGCACCAGGGTCAAGCAGATGCTTGAATGACCACCAAAGCGTGTCGACAAACCCTGCACCGAAAACATTATCAACGCCCTCGGCTTTTAGAGCCTCTGCAGAGAAAAGCCCAAAAAAGTAGGCATTCATGCCGATTATCACAACAAAACTGGTCAGACCGATGATCAGCAGATAGGGAAAGAGGCGACTTGTCGTCGATAAAATAAAGAGATAGTAGCTGAGCTTTTTGAACACAATCGATCCGTCAGCTCAGTGCTCTTGAGATTGATGCCACAAGCTCGGATTCAGAGTTCACCTCGGTCTTATTAAGCACCTCGACACAAGAACCTTCCAACCGCGCTCGCATCGTTTCATCAAGATGCATTGCTGAAAATACAATAATCTCGGGCTTCTCCGTTAAACCGAGATCATCAAGCCTTGCCAGAAACTCGAACCCATCCATCACCGGCATAGACAAATCGAGAATAACAAGATCGTAACCCTGACCTACTTTACCGAAAGCAACCGCACCATTTTCCGCGTCGTCTACTTCCATCCCGTATTGCGTTAAAGTCCGAGACAAAATATCCCTGGCTTGCTCATCATCATCAACGACCAAGGCCTTACGCCCAACCAGAGACTGGCCAAAAATCGCCTCAATCTTAGCCGCTAATTGGTCCCTGTCCACAGGCTTAGTCATAAATGCATCAGCACCCAATGAAGCTGCCGAGTGATCATCATCCATCATACTCACGACGATAATAGGAATATCGCAAGTTTCTTCATCCTCCTTAAGATCGCCCAGCACTGTCCAGCCGTCCTTTCCGGGCATTAAAATATCTAGCAAAATCAAGTCAGGTTTAAGCTCACGAGCCAACGCCAATCCCTTAGTACCATCTAACGCCGAAATGAGTTGATATCCGCTGTCAGACAGCTTTCGTTTCAATATGTCATGCGCACTAGGCTCATCGTCAATGATTAA
>UPTG01001091.1_pt1 | contig 20520 bp, 17 predicted proteins | sample 2160121 | NCBI WGS metagenome assembly UPTG01 (sample SAMN06266255, study PRJEB28933) | marine metagenome | isolation source: Columbia River Estuary | place: USA:Columbia River Estuary, USA | collected 2014-07-27
ACCAAAATCTTGGTCGTCTTCAAATTTATTTTGCGATTCTGCTGAACTCAACATCCAAGCGTAATTAAATTCACTTCCCCCAAAAGCAGGATTTATTGGTGTATATACTAATTGCTGACCGTAACTATAGGCTGAAGCAATTAAAAAAATAGTAAGTATAATAGATTTCATAATATAATTTTAATAAAGTTTAATTTTATTGTTATTATTTTGTCTTAATTTTTGGAAATGTAAGTAAACTTTTTTAATGGCTGCATTGGATTGGTCTTTCAGATATTCTGATCCTGGCTTAGCTATAAAAGAATAAACGATTTCATCACCCACTTTTATTTCGATACCGGTAGTATTTGCCATTACTAATATTTCCTTTATGGTAACAATTTTTCTTCCATTAATATTACTGCCTGAGTAAAGCGAGTAAAAAAGTTTATAAAAGTCTCTTCCCGATTTCGTTTTAGTTTCATCTAAAACGATTCCTCTAATAACTACACCATCTGTTGATTTTTTATTGGTTGTTTCTTTATTTTTATTAATAATAATGGGTTGATTTCGATCTGCTTCATTTTCATTTATAACAATCCTATCTTTACCAAGTAGTTCATCATCAACATTGTAAATCAATAATAAAATTATAATCCTACTTGTTTCGTCTGCACTAATAACTGTTTTGGATAATTCTTTTTTCTCAATTGGCTCAAGAACTAATCTTCCAGATTGATCATTTTTTGATTTATTTGAATTTTGGGGGTTGTTTTTTATTACTGAAAGTACATACCTTAAACTTTGATCGATTTCAGTTTTGTTAAAAGCAAATCCAGTTATTTCGATTAAATTATTATTTGGTTTTAATTCAATTTTTGCTTCAACTTGCGTATTGTATATCTGAGAATATCCACTTATGCTGATAAACATAGTGATTGGTAGGAGAATATTGAAGGGTATTTTTAGTGAAAACAAAATGTTTAGCTTTAGTTTTACAATTATTATTTAATTAAAAAAAATTAAAAATTCACCACTTATACTTACTGCAAAACTACATTTTTAAATTTAAACAGTAAGATAATTTTGAAATATATTATTTCATTGAGGAATTTCTAATTAAAATGGTTTGTCCTTTTCCTTTCATATTAATTAACATTTTCTCTGAAATAGAGTTATTACCTGCTAATATTAAATTTTGATTTTTCCCTGTTTGGATGGCTGATGTTTTATGACTATAATTTCCGTTTGGATTTAAATCTAAAAAACTATTACTGAGTCCTAATTGAATAACAGTTTCATCAATTTTTCTAGCTTTTATTTTGAGATCAATTTTATTTTCATCACCAAATTGCAACGTATTAATACTTTTATTAGTTGCTTGACTATTGGAGACAATATCATTATCATTTCCTATTTGCCTGATAAAAACAGAATTATATGAAGAAAAGTTATTACTATTACTGGTTATGACTGAATTAAGATCTTTCTTATTTAAAAAATTCTTATTTGATTTAACTAATAAATCATCACTATTTTGAGCAAATATTATATTGCTAAATAACAATATTATTAGTAATTGATATATGTTAACTTGAATTTTCATGATTATGTTTGTATTGATAATACTACAAAAATACACTACTACATAAGAATTATCCTACAAAATAGAGTATTTTAGTTCAAAGGTATAAAATAATCGATAAACAGTATGATATTACTTAATAAATTTAGATAGAATACCTACTTAATTAATTTTATATTAGTTTTAGCCTCTTTAAAATTTAATTTTCTATGATTTAGATGCCAACTATATTTAAAGATAATAACTATTAGCGCCTCCAATTTAAATAAATCCACTTGAGTTATTATCTCTAAATTTATTAAGACTATTTAAATCGTTTATATTTATTTAAAGAATACCTGTTAAATTTCTGGTCTATAAAAAAGACCTATAATGATTCTTATTAGTTGATATAGCAACTCAAAAAATACTAACATTAATAATTTCTAACTAAACTAATGCTAATGATGTTTCTAAATTTATTTTAGCATAAATATCCATACACAAAAAAAATGCAAGACTTCTATTTAAAGAAATCTTGCATTTGCTTATTTAACTAATAAAATATAGTTCTATATTTTATTTAAGTTTAAGAATTTAGTCTATAGTTGGACCACCTCCTGATTGAGTAACAGTACTCATGTTTCCTGCTCCAATTTGTAGCACTCCACTTAAGTGACCACTTCCAGTTTGAGTAACAGTACTTGTGTTATCCCAACCTGCTTGAAGAACACCAGATATGTTTCCATTACCAGTTTGAGTAACTTCACTCATGTTTTCCCAACCAAGTTGAGCAACTAAAGATCCATTGTCATCTCCCGTTTGAGAAACATCACTCATGTTTGATTCTCCGTATTGAAGAACAACACTAGCGTTATTGTCTCCTTTTTGAAATACTGTAGATTCATTTTCATTACCTATTTGTGCAACTATAGATCCATTATTAAATCCTATTTGAGTAACTTTAGAATAGTTATCATCTCCTATTTGTGCTACTAAAGAATAGTTATCAGCAACACCATTTGGATCTCTTTGATTAACCGTACTATCATTACCATCTCCTACCTGAAGAACATAAGACTCGTTTGATTCTCTGTTCTGCTTAACAAAAGATGTATTATCATCTCCTATTTGAGCTACGATAGATAAATTTTCTGTTGCAGTTCCACCAATTTGTTCAACTTCACTAGAATTATCTTTTCCTTCTTGATAAACAATCGATGCATTGTCAAATCCATCTTGTTGAACACTAGATTCATTTCTTTTTCCTATTTGTGCTACGATACTTCCGTTACCATCTTTTTTTTGATCAACATCAGATCTGTTTTTTCTTCCTTCTTGATAAACGATAGATCCATTACCATCTCCTTCTTGATCAACAAAAGATCTGTTTTTAAATCCTTCTTGATAAACGATAGATCCATTACCATCTCCTTCTTGATCAACTCTAGATTTATTTTCATCTCCTAGTTGTGCAACGATAGATCCGTTTTCATCTCCTTTTTGTTTAACTCTTGAAGTGTTATCAATTCCATCTTGCCAAACTAATGATCCATTCTCAGCTCCTCTTTGTGTAACTTTAGAATAGTTAGCATCGCCTAGTTGTACAACTGCAGATCCATTTGCTTCTCCTCTTTGTTTAACTCTAGATTCGTTAGCAGCTCCTTCTTGATAAACACCAGATAAATTATATTCTCCTCTTTGATCAACATCAGACGAATTAAACTCTCCTTCTTGATAAACTAAAGATCCATTAAATTCTCCATCTTGAGAAACAGCAGAGAAGTTATCTTCTCCTAATTGAACTACACCACTAAAGTTAGCTAGTCCTTGTTGAAGAACTCCAGATGTATTATCTGATCCAAATTGACCTACTACGCTTCCGTTACCAGCTCCTAATTGAGCAACTCCAGATGCATTTCCAGTTCCAAATTGACCCACTAAACTTCCGTTAAATCCTCCTACTTGAAGAACGCCAGATAAGTTTCCAGCTCCATTTTGAAAAACACCAGATCCGTTTACAGCTCCTAATTGAGCAACTCCAGATATATTTGATAATCCATCTTGATCAACAATGCTTCCATTATTAGCTCCTAATTGAAGAACTCCAGATTGGTTGAATACTCCTTCTTGATCAACATCAGAATAGTTTTCTAATCCACCTTGAGCAACTAAAGAAGTATTACCTCCAAAAAAGAAAAATCCAGTTCCTTGTTGATTAACGTAAGATTCGTTACCAGCTCCAATTTGAAGAACTCCAGAGGTATTTGATATACCAGCTTGAGTAACTTCAGAACCGTTATCTGCTCCTAACTGAATAACTCCAGATGCGTTTGTAACACCATTTTGATCAACCATAGATCCATTCTCTTCACCTACTTGAATAACTCCAGATTCGTTTTCTTTACCTAATTGAGTAACTTCAGAGTCATTAGATAATCCTAACTGAATAACTCCAGATTGATTACTTCCTCCAAAGTAAAATCCTGTTTGTGTAACTTCACTTGAATTATCAGCACCAACCTGAATAACTCCAGATGCATTATTTCCTCTTCCTTTTTGTAAAACATCAGAAGAATTATCTGCTCCTAATTGAATTACTCCAGAGTTGTTATAACCTCTACCTGTTTGGTAAACTTCAGAAAAGTTATCAGCACCTACTTGTAAGACACCTGAGTTATTGTTTCCGCCAAACCAGCCTGAATTTTCTTCATCTTGTGTCACTTGACTTTCATTATTTGCTCCTAATTGGTAAACTTCAGAGAAATTTGATTCTCCTTCTTGGTTAACCTCAGAATAGTTTCCTTCTCCTAATTGAACCACTCCAGATAAATTTTCATCTCCGTCTTGATCAACATAAGATTCATTTTCTATTCCTCCTTGAATAACACCAGATCCATTGTAATAACCTAATTGGGTTACTTCGGATAGATTATCAACACCGACCTGAAGGACGCCACTGTAATTGTCTTGTGCAAGACCGACGCTTGCAATCATTAACGCTACTGCGCTTAAAAATACTTTTTTCATAATTTTTGATTGATTAATTAAAAATGGTAATTGTTAAAAATTGGTTTATATAAAATTTATGTTCAGAATTTAATAATCACAAAAAGCGCTTATTAAATAAAATTTGGATTTAATAATTAAATATTAAATGCCTAACAATACATAAATTGTCAATTTTTCACAATGGAGGGATAGTGTTGTGAAAATTATATTTAAAGCAGAAATTAGCTTTTAACACAATACAAATTTATAGGTAAAATTCTTACAAAACAACTGTGGAGGGATTCCTACAAATCATTATTTAACATTTGTAGGAAATTACTTATTAGTTGTTTTATGAAACTAAGATAATCTTATAAAAAAAATCGTTCAACTACAGCTAAACGACCTTTTATTCTAAATGTTAAAGTTTTGTTAAATTTATTTTAACATAATCATTTCCCTATATTTGGATAGTGGCCAAAGCTCATCATCTACTAATAATTCTAACTTATCACAATGATATCTTATCGAATCAAAATAGGGCTTGACCTTATTACAATAAGCTTCTGCACAGAGTTCAGTGGAATTAATTTTATTAGCTTTTTTTCGTTCTTCAATCATGTCAGTTATTCCCATATTGATTTTCTCGATATGCTCAGAAATTTTTTCAATCAATTTTAATTGCTCAACTGATAATCTTTTAAAGTCATTACCATAAATTTCTTTTAAGCCCTGTACATTTTTAATTAAAATATTTTGATACTTAATTGCTGTTGGAATCACATGATTTCTTGCTATATCTCCAAGCACTCTACCTTCTATTTGAATCCGCATAGAATACTCTTCTACTTTTATTTCGTAACGAGCTTCAATTTCTACTCTGCTCATGATATTTAGTTCTTCGTATAAGGCAATTGTTTTTTCGGATACTTTTGCTTTTAATGCTTCTGGAGTACTTCTATGATTACTAAGTCCTCTCTTTTTCGCTTCTATTTCCCAAGCTTTTCCATAGCCATCTCCTTCAAATCTGATACGCTTAGAATCTTTAACATACTCTCTAAGTACATTAAAAATTGCATCGTCTTTTTTCATTTTCTTTTCATCAATAAGAAGATCCACGCTTTTCTTAAATTCGATTAATTGTTTTGCAACAATAGAATTTAATACGGTCATTGGAGTGGCACAATTCGCAGTTGATCCAACAGCTCTAAACTCAAATTTATTACCCGTAAAAGCAAATGGAGATGTTCTGTTACGATCTGTATTGTCTAATAATATTTCAGGAATTTTTCCTACTACATTTAATTTAAGATCAGTCTTTTCTTCTGGAGATAATTTACCAGTAGTGACTTTCTCTAATTCATCTAATGCTTTTGTAAGCTGAGTTCCAATAAATACAGAAATAATAGCCGGCGGTGCTTCATTAGCTCCTAAACGATGATCATTGTTAGCACTTGCAATAGAAGAACGCATTAATTCTTCATAATCATTTACAGCCTTAATCGTATTTATAAAGTAGGTTAGGAACTGAAGATTGCGTTTTGGAGTTTTACCAGGACTTAATAAATTAACCCCAGTATTGGTACTTAAGGACCAATTATTATGTTTTCCACTTCCATTGATTCCTTTAAATGGTTTTTCATGAAACAATACTTTAAAGTGATGCCTTTCTGCAACTTTTTCCATAATATCCATTAATAAGGAGTTATGATCTACTGCAAGATTGGCTTCTTCAAAAATTGGAGCTAATTCAAATTGATTTGGAGCAACTTCATTATGGCGTGTTTTAACAGGAATACCTAATAACATACATTCAGTTTCTAGGTCACGCATGAAATCTAGTGCTCTCGTTGGAATAGAACCGAAATAATGATCGTCTAATTGTTGACCTTTTGCAACTTCATGACCTAACAAGGTTCTACCGGTTAAAGTAATATCTGGTCTAGAGGATGCCATTGCCTTGTCGATAAGAAAATATTCTTGTTCCCAACCTAAAGTTGCTATTGTTTTAGTAACATTTTTATCAAAATACTTGGCTACTTTTGTTGCAGCAGAATCCAATACTTGTAATGACCTTAATAATGGTGTTTTGTTGTCTAATGCTTCTCCAGTATAGGAAACAAAAACTGTCGGTATACAAAGTGTAGTACCGTATATAAAAGCAGGTGAAGTTGGATCCCAAGCTGTATAACCTCTTGCTTCAAAAGTATTTCTAATTCCACCATTTGGAAAACTAGATGCATCTGGTTCTTGTTGGACTAATTGTCCACCTCCAAATTTTTCAATTGCTTGACCGTCTTCTGTAGTTTCAAAAAACGCATCATGCTTTTCTGCAGTAGAACCTGTTAAAGGCTGAAACCAGTGGGTGTAATGTGTTGCTCCTTTTGTAATTGCCCATTCTTTCATGCCGGTAGAAATTTGATCGGCAATATTTCTGTTAATTTTTGAACCGTTAACCGTGGCATCAATAACACTATTGTAAGAATCTTTTGATAAAAACTGACGCATTGCCAATTCATTAAAAACGTTTTTTCCGAAAATTGCAGAGCGCCTTGCTGGTTCTTCTACTGGAATGGGTTTTCTATTTAATGTTTCATTGACTGCTCTAAATCTAAGGGTGGACATATTAATGTAATTTTAGTTAATGTTCTTAAAAGTACAAAAATAGTATTTTAAAACAAACACCCCCCTATTTTTTTAAATATATTTTAAAAAAACATACAATTACAAATAACAACCCCTATTTTATTACTATAAAACTAAAAAAACTTAAAATATAAATTTTATCAATCGAAACTTAGGAAGATTAAGCCCATAAAAATGGTATATCCTACAAATAAAATAATTCCTTTATACCTACTTAGTATAAATCGTTTAGGCAGGTGTGCAAATATGTATATGGCAGCAGAAAAACATATCATCCAAATAATATCGAATAAAACTAAAGGCAAACTAGATGCTGATACAGTAATAGGATGTATGATAGCTGTAATTCCTAAAACAGATGCAATATTAAAAATATTCGAACCAATAATATTACCTATTAATAATTCTTTTTCATGCTTTAAAGCAGCCATCACAGATGCCGCTAGCTCAGGCACACTAGTGCCAATTGCAATCATGGTCACTGCAATTATTCGATTACTCACTTCGAAATAAAGTGCAAGGTTAACCGCTCCTTCAATTAAGAATTCGCTTCCACCCCACAAGGCAGTTCCTCCAATTAATACCCAACTAACTATTTTAAAATTAGAAGTTGTATTCACATCAATATCAATAGAATCTTTCGCAATTTTAATTTTTCTGTTTTTTTGAGCTTTTCTAATTAAGATAAATAAATAGACCGCTAACGCAAGTATTAATATAATTCCTTCCGCTCTACCTATGCCATATCCAAATTTTACAACAAAATACAATGCCAAAGAAAACAACATCATTACAGGCCAATTAAATTTATAAAAATCTCTATCTAAGAACAATGGAGAGATAATAGCTGTAACTCCTAATACCAATCCAATATTTGCAATATTAGAACCTATCACATTTCCTAAAGCAATAGAAGGGTATCCATCTAAAGCTGCTTGAACACTTACAAATAATTCTGGTGCAGAAGTAGCAAACGAGACTACTGTTAACCCAATTACCATTCTCGATAAATGAAATTTTAATGATATCGCTACAGACGAACGAACCAAAAATTCACCTCCTATTACCAACAATGTCAATCCTAACAGGATAAAAACAATATTCATATACATTTATATTAAGTAGCGAAGATACTATTTAAAACACATTTTAAGAATTCAAAAAATACTATTCAATAAAAAATAAAACTCAACAAATTGAAAAAAAATTCCATTTTATATGATTAGAATGAAAATTATTTTATTTGTATTTTTGAAGAATGGAAAAGATTTTATTTAAATCACTTGCTAAAATAAATAAAACACTATTACCTAGTTTTACTAAACAACGACTGGATTTAGCCAAAGCAAATAAATGGCAATTAGTGCTATTTGCTTATCGCCTTTGGGTAACAAAAAAAGTTTTGGATTTTAAATAATAAAAAATACAACCTATGATTAAGAATTTAATACCACTATTAATAACGATACTCCTATTTGGATGTAAACAAAATGAAGGGAAATTAAATAGTTCCGATACGGAGACTTCGATTGAGAAATCAATAACTTTAAATGATTCTATTTCATCAGATAAAAAATATTATAAAGATGAAATTATTCAAATTGATAAATTAATGTACCAAAAAACAGATTCAACATTAATTACTGGAGAGCTTTTACTTTTTTACGAAACCGGAGAAATTCAACAACTGCAAACCTTTAAAGATGGAATATTGAATGGACCACGTAAAGGATGGCATATAAATGGTCAATTAAGACAAGAAGGAGCATTCGAAGATGGAAAAATAATAGGATTCAGAAGGGTTTGGTATGACAATGGTAAATTAAGAGATGAAGGATATTATAAAAATGGAAAATTAGAGGGAACCCGAAAAGGATGGTGGGACAACGGTCAATTAAAACATGAATATACGTATAATCAAAACAAATTTGATGGCCCTTATAGGAAATACACAAAAGAGGGGGAATTAGTGGAAGAAAAAATATATAAAGACGGTAGAGTTATTAACTAATATTTTTTTAGATTTAGAAACTAAATAAAAAAAGATTTACATTTATGTAAGTCTTTTTTTATTTAGCAAACGAGACAAGTTAAAAGCCAAAGTTCAAACCAAAAGAGTACATTCTATTTCCTCATCAATCCCTTACTGTCAAGGAATTTAGTTAAAATAAAAAGCGGAGAATCAGTTGGTATTAACTAATTCTCCGCTGGAGTGACCACGGCAAGATTCAAACTTGCAACCTCCTGAGCCGTAATCAGGTGCGCTATTCAGTTGCGCCACGTGGCCTTTAATGGGCTGCAAATATATATTATATTGTTGATAATCTAATTAAAAAAATGAAAATCTTCAACTGAATTTTAAATAATTTCTGCACTTAAATCTGCTTGCAGCAATTTAGAACAAAGAGCTTCTAAATCTTTGTATGCACCTGTTTTAACGATACACTTTCCTTTATAATGAACAATAATCGAGCATTGCTCTGCCTGCTCTAAGGTATGACCACATACATAAATTAATGTCTCTACCACATGATCAAAAGTATTTACATCATCATTAAACAAAACAATTTGATGTTCGTTAGCTTCTTTTTCTAAGACATCTGTATCTTCCTGTATTTTTTCTTTTATTCCCATAAAACACAAACCTTCTTATTTACTTTCTAAATTTAGCAGCAATCCAATTATTGCGTACTTTATTTTCAACGAAAGTTAAGCCTAAATTATTACAAGTTTCACTAATTAATTCTAAATCTTCTTTATAAAAGCCACTTAAGTATAAAGTTCCATTATCTTCCAAGCCATTAAAATAGATCTCCATATCCTGCAACAAAATGTTTCTATTAATGTTCGCAATTATTACTTCATACTTTTTTTCTTTAAAAAAAGAAGCATCCCCTTTATAGACTGAGATATTTTTACAAATATTTCGTTCTATATTTTCGATAGAATTTTCATAACACCATTCATCTATATCGACAGCATCTATTTTGGCAGCTCCTTTCATTTCTGATAAAATCGCTAAGACAGCAGTACCACAACCCATATCTATAACAGATTTTTCTTTAAAATCATTTTCTAAAATAAACTGAAGCATCATAAAAGTAGTCTCGTGGTGTCCTGTACCAAAAGACATTTTGGGTTCGATGATGATTTCATATTTAACATTAAATGGGGGATGAAATGGAGCTCTCAACGCACATTCTCCATTTACTTCAATTGGATTAAAGTTCTTTTCCCATTCAGCATTCCAGTTTACTTGAGGTATTTCAACGACTTTATAACTTATTTCAAATTCTAATGAATTTAAAGCCTGAATATCATCAATTAAAGATGGATTTAATTCTTTCTTTTGAATATATGCTTTCAGTCCAGTTTCAGTTTCTGTAAAACTTTCAAATCCCAATTCTCCCAATTGAGCTACTAAAATTTCAGAAGTGGGCTGTAAAGGAAACATTGTAAAATGATATTCTATATATATTTGAGACATTTTAAAATGCGTTTACTATTGCTATAAAATTATCAGCATTTAATGCTGCTCCACCAATTAAACCACCATCAACATCGTTCTTACCAAATATCTCTTTCGCATTTTCAGGTTTTACACTCCCACCATAAAGAATTGATACATCTTCAGAAATTGTTGAATTATAATTTTCTTTAACTAGATTGCGAATAAAAGCATGCATTTCTTGGGCTTGTTCGGGACTTGCAGTTTGACCTGTACCAATCGCCCAAACAGGTTCATATGCCAATACTATAGATTTCCAGTTTTCATTTTTTATATGAAACAAAGCGTTTTTAATTTGACTTTCAACAACCATAAAGTGTTTACCAATACTTCTGTCTTCCCATTTTTCTCCAAAACAAAAAATGATTTGCATGTCCTCATCTAATGCCTTATTAACTTTTTGCTTTAACAAATTATCATCTTCACTAAAAAACTCTCTACGCTCACTATGCCCAAGTATAACCGTATTTACACCAACACTTTTTAGCATTGTTGCTGAAATTTCACCCGTATAGGCTCCATGGTTTGCAAAATGCATGTTTTGTGCGGCCACTTTAATACTTGAATCTTTTAAACGTTTAGATGCTTCTAATAAGTTCACAAAAGTTGGTGCAATTATAACATCAGCATTAGCTGTTTTTTCTTTTTTAATTAATTCAGAAATCAATGTATTTGTTGCTGCCAAATCATTGTTCATTTTCCAATTTCCTGCTACTATTTTTTTTCTCATACTTTATAACCCTCATCTAATCAGGGCACGTGTTTAATTAAAATTAATTATTCAATACTTTACTAATTCTTTTATCATCAGCTTTAATCGCCTTGTATAAGGTTATTTTTCCTTCGGGATTTACCACCATATATCTTGGAATCCAATCTAAATTTAAACTAGAACAAAAATCACCTTTCCAACCAGATGCAATGTAATAATGCTCTCCTTCAATATTTAATGCTTTTATTGATTTTTGCCACTTTTCAGTCGATTTATCTAAAGAAAGGAATAAAAAGACAGTGTTTTTGTCGTTTTTTTGTATTTTTTTAACTTTTGACATTCCTTTCACACAGTCACTACACCATCCTGCCCAAATATCGATTAATATGTTTTTACCCTTATGTAAATCTAAAATTTCAGAAAAAGTAATTTCAACTTCTTTATTAGTCAACAGCACATCATTTAATGCTTTTGCACTAAATGAAATTTCTTGTGCGTTTAATGAACATAAAGAAAAAAATAGGATGATTAAAAATAAAATTTTCTTCATAAAGTTATCTTGTGTGTTATATTTTAATAGGTATGAGTTCAATTATAGTTTTTATAAATTTTTCAATTTCTAATTTTCGGATCTAACCATCCATAAATGACATCTACAAAAATATTAATTAGTATAAATAACGATGCAATAACAATAACAGCTCCCATAATAACGGGTAAATCTAATGTATTTAATGCATCAACAATTTCCTTCCCTAAACCATTCCATCCAAAGATATACTCTACAAAAACTGCACCTGCTAACATAGATGCAAACCATCCAGAAATAGAAGTTATAACTGGATTCATTGCGTTTTTTAAAGCATGTTTTCTAATTATTGAAAACTCACTTAACCCTTTCGCTTTTGCTGTTCGAATGTAATCGGTACTCAAAACCTCTAATAATGAATTTCGCATTAACTGACTTACAACTGCTAAAGGTCTAATTCCTAAAACTACCGCCGGTAATATTAGATTCTTCCATTGGATAAATGTTCCATTACCAAAATCATCAACTTCATATAAACTTCCTGTCATATTTAATCCGGTATAGTTATGAAGCAAAAAACCAAAAAACCAAGCAAATAATATAGCACTAAAAAAAGAAGGAACACTCATTCCAAAAGTACTTATCAACTGAATTAATTTATCGATCCAGCTATCTTTATACATTGCCGAGATAACTCCTAAGGACATTCCTAAAAACATAGCAATAAAAATAGATGAAATTGCAAGTACAATTGTATTAGGTAACGTTTCTAAAATTACAGTACTTACTTTTTTTCCATTTTTCTGAAATGATTCTCTTAAATAAGGTGCTTTTAAAACCATATTTATTTCTCCAATACTAAATAACTTAAACCCTAAATATTTTTTATCGGAAAAGTAGCTATGATCCTCTTTGCTTAAACTATGAAATGATATGGGCGAAAGATCATTTAAATAATATGCATATTGCTTACTAAGAGGTTGATCAAACCCGTATTTCTTTTTTACAATTGCAACTTGTTCTGCTGTTTCATTTTGCCCTAACATCATTCTAGCTGGATCACCAGGAAGAATATTAAACAATAAGAAAACAACCGTAACTACCCCAAAAAGAGTAAAAAATGCATATCCTATTTTTTGTAGCAAATAACTAATCATTATTATATCGCAGCTTATTAATATTTTATAATCAAAATATTATACTTTGTAGCTTAAAAGGTTTTCGATATTTAGCAAATTAGCTAATGATATCTTTGTACTTAAATACAAATATAATAATCTATAGCTATCAAATGAGCTTCAGATTGTTTCTTTTCAAATACTCACTAAGTTGTTTAGTTATAATAATTCTATAAGCAGAATCGATTAGTTTAATGATTAAATTTTAAAGCTAACCACAGCAAATAGGCCTTTTATGAAATTTATAAAATTAGCTAAAATTAATTAATCTAAAATTTAAACGGTTTTAGCAGGTTTTAATTTAAGATGTACTGTTAATGAAATTCGGTTTTGCTAATATCCATTGAGGAGTATTGTAACTGAACTCAAAAAAATCATTAACATTTTCACTCCAAGAACTTAAATTTTGGTTAAAAGCAAAAGCACTGCGAAACATGCGAGACATGTCATTCACACTACTCACGTCCCAAGAACCTATATCTTGATTGAAATTACTAAATGCAAACATCCGATCCATATTAAGTACATTACTCACATCCCAACAATTTAAAAGTTGATTAAAAACAGAAGCACTAAACATAGACTCCATATTTCTGACGTTGCTTACATCCCATTTTTCAATAGGTTGATTAAAAGCATTAGCATTACTAAACATATATTTCATAGAAGTCACTCTACTTACGTCCCAATTACCAATAGATTGATTAAAAGTATTTGCATTACTAAACATATAACTCATGTCTGTAACATTGCTCACATCCCAATCAAAAATAGGTTCGTTAAACAAAGTTGCCTTAAAAAAAAGTCTCTTCATAGAAGTTACCTGAGAGGTATTCCAATTAGAAATATGACTGTATTTAGCTTCTGCTGTTGTTGCTTCCTTTTTGGGAGCTGCGGCTTTTTTGGGCGCTGCCTCTTTTTTAGGAGCTGCTTTCTTAGCTGCTGCTTTACCTACTGAATCTATTTTGATAGACGTTAAATACTGACGGTGTCCGTTTTTAACTCTGTAACCTTTTCTTCTTTTCTTTTTGAAGACGATTACTTTATCACCTTTTAAGTGCTCTATGATAGTTGCTTTAACTACCGCTCCACTTATAACCGGGGCGCCTACAGTTACTTTGCCTTTATCCTCTGTCAATAAAACTTTGTCAAACGTTAATTTGTCTCCGTCTTTACCTTCCAAACGATGCACAAAGATCTGCTGGTCTTTAGCAACTTTAAATTGCTGCCCTGCTATCTCTACAATTGCGTACATGTTGTTTATTTTTAAAATCCTCAAAATTTAAGGGCTGCAAATGTAAATAATTTTCTAGAATAAAATATCAATTGTTTTTTTACTTTTGGCCGACTGCTTAGTAAAATTTGACTAGAACAAAAAATCAGAGAAATTATGAATAAGCTTTGGCTTATGTTGGTGTTAATTGCATCAACATCACTTGCATTTGCCCAAAAGGGTAAAATTAAATTCGAAGAATATGATTTGGACAATGGTCTTCACGTCATTCTTCATCAAGACAACGCTACACCTATTGTAGCTGTAACGGTTTCTTACCATGTAGGATCGAAAAACGAAGAGCTTGGCCGCACGGGTTTTGCACACTTCTTTGAACACCTCTTATTTGAAGGAACAGAAAACATTGAAAGAGGTGAGTTTGACACTTACGTTACCGAAGCCGGTGGCGCGTTAAACGCAAACACATCTCAAGACAGAACATTCTATTACGAAGTTCTTCCTTCTAATGAGTTCAAATTAGGGCTTTGGTTAGAGTCTGAAAGAATGCTTCACGCCAAAATTGAACAAGTTGGTGTTGAAACGCAACGTGAAGTTGTGAAAGAAGAAAAAAGACAACGTATGGATAACCAGCCTTATGGTTCTTTCTTGTACGAAATGTTCAGCAGAGCATACACGGTTCATCCTTACACTTGGATTCCTATTGGATCTATGGATGACTTAAATGCAGCTGAAATTGATGAGTTTAGAACATTCTACAAAAAATTCTATGTGCCTAACAATGCGTGTTTAAGTATTGCTGGAGACATTGATGTGAAAGAAACAAAAGAATGGATTGAAAAATACTTCGGAAGTATCCCTAGAGGAGAAGACGTTGTTCAACCTACTATCGTTGAGCCAGCATTAGGTGGCGAAAAAAGAGCTACGATTTACGATAACATTCAACTTCCAGGTTTAATGTTAGGCTACAGAATCCCTCCTTATACAGAGGCTGACTTTTACGCAATTGATATGTTAGGCTATGTATTAAGCAACGGTCAATCTTCTCGATTGAACAAAAAATTAGTGGAAGAAGAGCAGTCTGCAATTCAGGTTTTTGCTTTTCCTTTTCCTTTAGAAGATGGTGGATTGTTTGTAACGTTTGCTATTGCAAATGCGGGAAAACAATTGTCTGATATGGAAGGGCCTATTGATGCTGAAATCGCAAGACTACAAACTGAATTGATCAGCGACAGCGAGTATGAAAAGATAATGAACCAAATTGAAAACGACTTTGTAAGCAGCAACGGAAGAATTTCTGGAATTGCTGAAAGTTTATCTGATTACTACTTGTATTATGGCGATGCCAACTTGATTAACACAGAACTTGCGCTGTATCAAAAGGTAACGAAAGAAGACATTATGCGTGTTGCTAAAAAGTACATGATGAAAGACAACAGAGTTGTTTTAGAGTACTTACCGATGTCGGAAAAACCAGCCAATTAATTTTAGAATTTTAGAAAGATGAAAAAGATATTAAGCATAACGCTGATTTTTATATTCGCTATTCAAGCTTCTTTTGCACAAGATGTAGATAGAGCGACTAGACCTGCGGCTGGCGAAGCCAGAACTCCAGAAATTGGAAACGCAACTTCATTTGTATTAGACAATGGTTTAAAAATATTTGTTGTTGAAAACAGCAAACTGCCAAGAGTAAGCATGTCGTTAATTATGGATGACGGCCCTATTTATGAAGGCAACAAGGCTGGATATATGGCAATGACTGGTGAATTGATGAGCGCTGGTACGGCTACTAAAACGAAAGCAGAACTTGACGAGCAAGTAGACTTTATGGGCGCACGTTTAAGCGTTTCTTCTGGAAGCGTATTTGTTTCTTCATTGTCTAAGTACACTGAAGATATGATGGCTATTATGGCAGATGTTGTTTTAAACCCTGCGTTTAACGAAGAGCAGTTTGCCAAGATTAAAATGCAAATGTTGTCTGGTCTTGAGTCTTCAAAAGACAATCCTAACAGCATCAACGCACAAGTATATAGTGCTTTAGCTTACGGCAAAGACAATGCATTTGGCGAGTTTATGACAGAAGAAACAGTAAACAATGCTTCTGTTGAAGATTGCAAAGCACTTTACAATTCTCATTGGAAGCCGAACATTTCTTACATCGCAATTGTTGGAGACATCAAAGCGAAAAAAGCGAAGAAAATGGTTGAGCAATACTTAGGTGCCTGGGCTCAAGGTGAGGTTACAAAATACCAAATGGAAACTCCGGCTTTGCCTGCAACAACAAATGTCGCCTTGGTAAACAGAGATGCATCAGTTCAGTCTGTTGTGAAAATTGGTAACCGTATCGTTTTGAAACACGGAGATCCAGACATCGCACCTTTAAGCGTTGCAAACCAAATTTTAGGTGGCGGAATGAATGGTCGTTTGTTCACGAACTTACGTGAAGACAAAGCCTTTACATATGGAGCATACTCTGGTTATAGCGTAAACGAATACGTAAGCAGTTTTGCTGCATCTGCTGAAGTAAGAAACGAAGTAACAGATAGTGCTGTTACTGAATTCTTGTACGAAATCAACAGAATTAGAACAGAAGACGTTACAGCTAGAGAATTAGAATTGGCTAAAAGCGGATTGAGTGGTTCTTTCGGTAGATCTTTAGAAAGCGCAAACACGGTTGCGAACTTTGCAATTAACATTGAACGTTACAACTTACCTGCAGATTACTACCAAAACTATTTAACGCGCTTACAAGCAGTAACAATAGAAGACGTAAAACGTGTTGCAAACAAATACATGGAGTACGATAATCTTACAATTTGTATTACCGGTAAAGCAACGGAAGTTGGTAACCTTGGTCAATTTGGTGAAGTAGTGTATTACGATATGTATGCTAACGTCACTGAAGCTCCAATGATGGCTGCTCCAGAAGGCGTAACTGCGGCTGCGGTTATTCAAAGTTACATTGATGCAGTTGGAGGAACGGAAGCCATTTCTAAATTAAAAACAGTTGACTCCAAGTACAATGTAACAGTTTCAGGTATGCCTGTTACGCTTGAAATGCGCGTTGCAAAAGACTTAGTAAAAGGCTATTTGTACGAAGGCATGACTATGGGTGACCAAGTAATGCAAGCAACTGTTGTGAATGGTAAAACAGGAACACAATCAGGGCGTGGTCAATCTCAGCCTTTGGAAGGCGATGAGTTGGCTTCTAAAATGAGAGAGTCTAAGATTGCTTTTGACGAACTTCTTTACTCTTCTGAAGACTATGTGTTAGAATTGGTTGGAATGAAAAACAACGAAGGCACAATGGTATACATCGTTGATGTTACTGAAGTAGCATCAAGTGAGAAATCTACAAACTACTATGAAGTTGAGTCAGGATTAAAAATGATGACGATGACAAGTCAAGAGACTCCTCAAGGGCCAATGTCTTTGACGAACTCATTCTCAGAGTACAAAGCATATGGCGATATTAAAATGCCGTCTAAAATGCAGTTAGCTGCAGGACCACAAGTATTAAACTTCGAGCTTATCGAATTTACAGCGAACAAAACTTTTGATAAAAGTTTATTGAAATAAGGCTTGCTCTTTAGAATAGAATTGAAACCCCAAGCTAAGCTTGGGGTTTTTTATTGCACTTACTTTGGCAAACAGCCGCACCAATCTAGATGGTAGTTTTAAACTACTTTCGCAAAAATTTTCTACATGAAGTCTTTTGAAGATTTAAGAATGCGCAAACAGTTGAATAAGGTCGTCCAAAAAATGGGCTTCGAAAACCCAACACCTATTCAATCAAAGGCATTTAACACTATTCTTTCTGGAAAAGACATGGTCGGTATCGCCCAAACTGGAACGGGGAAAACCAATGCCTACTTGCTCCCTATTCTTGAGGAATTGAAATACTCAGTCGATGCGCATCCAAGAGTTTTAATCTTGGTTCCTACGCGAGAATTAGTGCTTCAAGTCGTAGAAAATGTAAAGCAGCTTTCAGAGTTTATGAATGTGCGTGTGTTTGGCGTGTTTGGCGGCACGAGCATCAACACACAAACTGCAATGGTTTCAGAGGGCTCTGATGTTATTGTGGCCACTCCTGGCCGCTTATACGACATGGCCTTAAGCCGTGCGCTCAAGCTTACTGAAATTAAAAAATTGGTGATTGACGAAGTCGATGTCATGCTCGATTTGGGATTCCGTTTTCAATTGACAAACATTTTTGAAGTTATTCCTGAAAAGCGTCAAAATATAATGTTCTCCGCTACTATGACGGATGATGTTGAAGCGTTGATCGATGACTATTTCATCAAGCCTAAAAAAATCTCTGTTGCTATTAGCGGAACACCATTAGAGAACATTGAGCAATCGTGTTATGCTGTGCCTAACTTTTATACGAAGGCTGGCTTACTTATTCATCTTTTACAGGATAGAGAAGAGTTTGAAAAAGTCTTAGTCTTTGTGTCGAATAAGAAAAATGCAGATCGTCTTTTTGAAAAACTAGAAGAGACGTTTGGAGATGAATTAGGTATCATTCATTCGAACAAAACACAGAACTATAGAATACGCGCCATCGAAGATTTCGATGCAGGTAACAACCGCATCTTAATCACCACAGATGTAATGGCACGTGGTCTCGATCTCGATAAAATTAGTCACGTTATAAACGTTGATACTCCGCGTTTTCCAGAAAACTACATGCACCGCATTGGTCGTACTGGACGAGCGCAAGAGTTGGGTAAATCTATCTTGCTTTTTACTGAAAAGGAACAAGACGACAAAGAGGTTATTGAAGCTTTAATGGAGCGTGCTATTCCTGAAATAGAACTTCCTGAAGAAGTAACGATTGAAGAGCAGCTGTTACCTGAAGAGCGCCCGAAGGAATATGTGGAGAAGCAAAGTAAAAACAAAGAAAAAGAAGAGGGTGGCGCCAGTTTTCACGAAAAGAAAGATAAAAACAAGAAGGTAAACTTGGGTGGTTCTTACCACCGTGAGCTCAAAAAGAAATACACTAAACCTAAAAGTCGCGGAGACAAAAACTTCAACCGCAGGTTTAAAAAGAAGTAAAAGATGACGGTAGAAACAGAACGCGTTCTACTCCGCCCCTTCGAACCTAAAGACGCCAAAGGACTATACGAAATGGATTCTAATCCTAAAGTCCATCTATATCTTGGAAACAAACCCATAAAAGACTTCGAGAAAGCCAAAGAAGTGGTGGCCATGGTTATTGAGCAGCACAAAAAAAACGGCATTGCCCGATGGACAGCCATTGAAAAAAGCACGGGCAATTACATGGGTTGGTCAGGAATAAAACTCTACCAGAAAGAATGCTGTGGCCATATTAACTTTTATGAAATCGGCTATCGGTTTAAACCAGAATATTGGAACAAAGGCTTCGCAACCGAAACAGCAAAAGCTGCATTAGATTATACATTTAATGTGCTTAAAGCAGACACAGCTTACGGAATGACGCATAATGAAAACCTTGCTTCAAAACGTGTTCTAGAAAAAACCGGGTTTGTAAAAACAGCTGAATATGTTGAAGATGGGATTCCTTGTTTCTTCTTTGAAAACAAAAACCCTGACACTCAGCACTAATTCCAGTTACCGCTAAAATTATAAGCCACACCTAGTCGTAAACTGTGGAAATTATAGGAGTTGTTCCCCACTTGATATCTGAAATTTATTTTGGCTCTTTTGATAGATTTGCTCACTTGAGCGCGAAAAACAACGGGCGAATCATAATAATTAAAGTATCCAGAATATCCTGTCAATTGGGTTTTAAATAACCAGCTGTTCTTCACTAAGTCAAGGCCAACGCCCCACATAATCGCATCATTCTGTACATACTTATAGTCATGCGTTTGATAGACATAAAAGCCACCCATAGCATGTGGCCTTAACACCAAGCCGTTTTTTAGTATGTATGATTTCCCGAAACTCGCATCGAAATAATAACCAGGTGAATCCGTATATCTTGCATCTTCTAGTCGGTTACCTGTTGCCGTTTTTAAATTTATCCCAATTAAAATATCTGGCCATTTAGCATGATTCTGAACTATCGGAATTACAGTTGCGATGTACAAATCTCCTGTGGCTGAGCCTTTTGCCTCTTTTGTGCGTGCCGCTCTAAAGTCTCGAACGGTTGTGTCAGTTATGAAATACTCATAAGGATACCATGTCACTTG
>UPTG01001095.1_pt1 | contig 20488 bp, 15 predicted proteins | sample 2160121 | NCBI WGS metagenome assembly UPTG01 (sample SAMN06266255, study PRJEB28933) | marine metagenome | isolation source: Columbia River Estuary | place: USA:Columbia River Estuary, USA | collected 2014-07-27
TCATAATATTTTCATGAATATATGGAATGACCTTAGTTGGGTTGAATCTTTGAGAAGCCCTTTATTAACTCCTTTTTTTGAGGCAATAACCTTAATGGGTTATCCAGTATTTTTAATACTATTTATATCTTTTGGATATTTTTATTGGTCACCATCAAGATTTACTCGTGTAGCAATGATGTTATTTATTTCAGGACTAATAAACAGTTTTTTAAAAGACTATTTTCAAGATCCCAGACCTGCAATTGAATTCATGCTTGATCCAAAAGTTGGAACCTCATACGGCCTTCCAAGTGGTCATGCACAGATAGCCGTTACGCTTTGGGGGTTATTAGCATATGAATTAAAAGATAAATGGGTATCACTGGGGGCTCTAATATTGGTATTAGCAATATGTTTTAGCAGGCTGTATTTGGGAGTTCATGATATACAAGATGTATCATTGGGATTATTGGTAGGGTTATTAATTTTACTAATCTGGCATGTTGTGATTTCTAGTAATTTCTTTAAAAACCTATCGAGATTAAATATTTTGATTTGTATACTAGTATTCCAACTTGTAGCGTATGTACTTTATCCAACTCACGATGGTCATGAGATAAGTGTTTGGTTTTTAGGCGCAATGATGGGTTGGTATATAGGATCTTCGAATATTGATCTTATAAATAATAAGTTAATAAACCTTTGCTTATCATTCATTAGTATTGGGGTTGTATTTTTTGCAATGATAATTTTAACTAATTTAGCTGGTAATTTTTCCTCTACAGGAATAATAGATTTTTTATTCGTTTATATTTTAGGGATTCTTTTTTCCATTATCGTTACATATCTTATTCCTCGATTATGGGTATATTTTGGCCTTGCAGTAGATGTGCATAAAACATAATTATGCTCACAGATAAAAATAACGAAGTTATGGCCAAAATTCTTGAGGCTTTAAAAAATAATTCAAACAAAGATATAAATTTAATTAATCATATTAGCGCAAGGTTGAATGATATTAAGGATGAGGATTTAAAGCTGGAAGAATCATTAAAAATACTTAAAGAAATTAGAGAAAGTTAATTATTTTAAATGTAATATTTTTGGTATATTAAAATCTCATAAATATATTTTTTTAGGAGAATATTTTGAGTCAATGTAAATTATTTTTACTATCTCTTTTAATTACAACATCACCCCTGCATTCCTTTGATAGAGTTTCTGGAGTTGATTTTACTAGTCGATCTGAAGTTATTGCACAAAACGGTATGGTGGCAACGAGTCACCCTCTAGCAACACAAATAGGATTGGATATCTTAAAAGACGGTGGAAATGCTATCGATGCTGCTATTGCAGCTAATATTGCATTAGGTCTAATGGAACCAACTGGAAACGGGATTGGTGGAGATTTATTTGTAATTCTATGGGATGAAAAATCACAAAAACTATATGGTTTAAATGCCAGCGGTCCTGCTCCAGAAAAAATAACCATCGATTACTTTAGAGATAACAATCTTTCAAAAATACCATCCTATGGTCCATTACCAGTTACGGTTCCTGGAGTGGTTGATGGGTGGATAAAATTACATGAAAAATTTGGCTCAATTGATTTTAAAGATTTATTTTTACCAACAATTAACTATGCTAGAAATGGATTTCCAATAACTGAAACTATCGCATTTTATTTAAATTCTTCGTCTAAAAGATTTAAATCATATCCAAACTTTAAAGACGTTTACATGCCTAAGAACAAAATATTAGTAAAAGGTGATGTATTTAAAAACCCTTATCTTGCAGATACTCTTGAAGAGATATCCAAGACTAAACGTAAAAGTTTTTATGAAGGAAGTATTGCTAAAGTTATGGCTGATTTTGTGAAAGAACAAGGTGGGTTTTTATCCATTGAAGATCTTTCAAATTATCATGCTGAATGGATTGAACCTGTTTCAACTAACTATAGAGGCTATGACGTATGGGAGCTTCCACCAAACGGTCAAGGCATTGCAGCACTTCAAATTTTAAATGTATTAGAAAATTATGATCTAAAAAAAATGGGGTTATTTAGCAGCGAGTATATTCATCATTTTGTGGAAGCTAAAAAATTGGCTTTTGAGGATAGAGCAAAATACTATGCCGACCCTAATTTTAATGATATTAATATTAATTATTTAATTTCTAAAAAATATGCCAAAAAAAGAATGAAACTCATTGATCCTATAAAAGCAATGAATGTTTTAGATGCAGGAGTTCTAAAGGATGGCGATACTATATATCTAACAACAGCTGATAAATACGGCAATATGGTTTCATTAATACAAAGTAATTATAGAGGTATGGGATCTGGAATGGTTCCACCAAATACAGGATTTATGCTTCAGGATAGGGGAGAGCTTTTTAGCTTAGATGAGAATCATGTGAATGCCTTGAAGGGGGGCAAAAGACCTTTCCATACTATTATTCCTGCCTTCATAACAAAAGATGGCAAACCTTTTGTTAGCTTTGGTGTAATGGGTGGAGGAACTCAGCCTCAAGCTCATGCCCAAATCGTAATTAACTTAATTGATTTTGATTTAAACCTTCAGGCAGCAGGCGACGTATCAAGAATAGTCCATACAGGATCAAGTCAACCTACAGATGAAATTATGGTTGATGGGGGTCAAATAAATCTTGAAAGTGGTTTTGATTTAAAAATACAAAATGATCTAAAAAAATATGGTCATAAAATAGGTGATCAAAAAGGTTTATTTGGTGGCTATCAGGCTATTATGTTAAAAGATGGTGTTTATTATGGCGCTTCTGAATCTAGAAAGGATGGACAAGCAGCAGGGTATTAAATTACCTCTACAATTTAAGTTAAGGGAAAAATAATGAATAATTGGGTTAATTGGGTAATATATGGATGTCTTGCAATATCCTTATTTTTTTACGTTGTTAAGCTTGCCTACAGCTAATATAAAAGAATTAGTAAGGTAATTAAATTATTAGAAATAATTTATATATCAAAAAGACAAAGGTAACAGCCATTCACTAACAGCTAGCTAATAAATGGCTGAGTACCTCTCATTTATTATTTAACAAAAACAGTATGATCTTTGCCTTCATCTACCACTCTTATAACAAGTAAATCAGTGCAAGCATCACCAAGATCTGGTGTATCGCTTTCTCCTCCATGAACCCAATCTGTTCGCTCATACCAATATTCACCTTTTGAATATTGTTTCCATTCACCGGTTGATTTTGATTGTGACACACCATCCAAAACATAAACTAGTGTTCCTGCCGCTGGGTGAAAATGCTTTGGCGTTGATCCTGCATTACATGTTGAACGTTTTTCAACATACAACTCCATACCACCATCTAGGTCAAAAACATCAGAGGATAACAAACCCTCAAATTTTGGTTCCTCATGATTATGAGCCGTAACTCCAAATGTAAACATTAATAATGAAAGCATTAATAAACGCATAATTTTTCTCCATAAAATTAGTTAGATCAAATAGTAGCAAGATATGCATCAATATTGAAAAAAATAATTGCAGCAACTTTATTTTTTCTTACTGCAAGATATCTAGAATCAAATTTACAAAAATAAATTTATATACATTCTTTTTATTATTTTTATTAAGTAGCATATATCTTCCTAATTGGTAAGACCAATATAATTGAAATTGTTAAGCCAAATTGATTGCTTTTGTTACATAAGTTTGTATTATGAAGAATGATATTAAAAATTTTGGGGGGAACCAAAACATGATGAATATATTTAAGTTTGATTTAAAACATTTATTTACCATCGCATTTAGTCTTTTATTAACTTTACCTATGACCATTTCAGCTCAAGCTGATGATGATTCTGATGCCGACGTTGCAGAAGAGGTTGTTGTAACAGGAATTAGATCAGCTCTTGCAAGTGCAGTTTCACAAAAAAGAGGATCTGATAATTTAATTGAAGTAATTGTAGCTGAAGACATTGGTAAGCTACCTGATCAAAACCTTGCTGAGGTTCTTGAAAATATTACAGGTGTTCAGATTACAAGAACTGCTGGTGTTGGAACTGGCGTTCAGATTAGAGGAACTAATTCTAATAGAGTAGAAATTAATGGGGTTTCAACAGTTGGGTCTGGCTCTGGAAGAGGTGGTATAAGTTTTGAAGATGTAAATGCTGCTATTATTTCTTCTCTTGAAGTAATTAAATCACCAGAAGCTAAAACAACTGAAGGTGCTATTGGTGGTATCGTGAATCTTAAGACAATACGTCCATTAAGTTTATCGGAAAGATTGGGCTCAATAAGATATCAATTAGAAGAAAGTAGCTTGAGTGTAGAAGATGCTCTTCCTAGAATTTCTGGCGCATTTGGAGACACATGGTCAAATGATGCTGGTGATTTTGGTTTTATATTTACAGGTAGTATTACTGAACAAGAAGCAGTTTCATTCCGTCCTCGTGCTGACAGAGATAATATATCTTCTCCTGCCGGAGCGGATCCTTCAGAATATCTTGGTATTCAATTTTTATTACAAGAGCAGGAGAATGATGATTATGAAACCAATAACATATCTACAACATTTGAATGGGCTCCTTCATTCAATGAGAACTTAACACTTTCTTTTGATGCAGTAATTACTGAGCAAGAAAGAAGTAGAGACCAATACAGACTTCAGGGTTCTGGTGTGAGCGCATTAAAAAACGTTAGTATTCCTAGTGCTTTTGAGTATGTTAATTTTGGTGTTGGTCCAGGTAGATTTCCAGCAGCTTATAAGGGAGAATTGATTCCAAATTTAGGCGTTGACGACGATGATCCAAATCTTCGTTTTTCAAGTGAAACTAACTCACGTGTCACTGACACTGATGTATTTGCATTCAAAGGTGAGCTTGAGGGAGATAGATTATTCACTACATTTGAAATTTCAAAATCTAGTTCAGACACTCTAAATCCTACTTTAAATACAACTGTTAACTTTATTAACCCAAATTGTCCTCTTGATGGTAGTAGTAATGATAATTGTGTTCCTTATATATATGACTTTTCTGATGGTGCTCTAGCATTTGGGGTTAATTTTAATTCTGCATATGCACCTTCACCGTCTGATTTATTAGACCCTAATAATGTTGTATTAGATCAAGTTGATATTGGAAGAAATACAAATACTAATGAGCAATCAAGCATGAGACTTGATTTCACATATGACCTAGACTGGAATTCAATAACAACTGTTGACTTTGGTATTCGTTCAAGTGAACAGTCCAGTGTATTTGATAAAGTTAGTGGAAAAATAGGTGGATTTAGTAAAATGGTTGATAGCCCTAATGGCTCTTTATTTTCTCAACTATTAGTTCCTGGTCCATCAAACTTTTGTTCAGGCGATGGAAGAAGTCTATGTATTAGAAACTTCTTGCTAATAAATCCTGACTTATCATTTTCTGATCCATTTGGTGTTTTAAAGATATTACAAGATGCTGTTATAGCTCATGATCCATCTAGCCCATCTATTGCGAATATCAAATCTGATACCAATTCATACTATGATGTAAGTGAAGAGTCGACTGCTCTTTATGCTCAAGCAAACTTTGAACATGGTATATACAGAGGTAATTTTGGTTTTAGATATGTTGATACTGAGGTTGACTCTGTTGCTTATGGTCCTGCAAATTCAAGTGGTGATAGAAGTTTAGTATCAACTAAGGGTTCATATGACTATATCTTACCTAGAATTAATATTGTTGCTGAGTTAAATGATGAGATGCTTGTTCGTTTTGGTTACACATCAGACATTAGAAGACCTGGGTTTAATAACCTAAATACTGGTTTTACTTTTAACACCAGTGAGAATGCTTCTGTCAGTTTGGGAAATCCTGGATTAGAGCCTGAGGAAGTTGATTCTATTGAAATTGGTTTTGAGTGGTATTTTGCACCAGCTGCTGTAGCTAGTGTTGGCTATTTTACTAAAGATAGAACTAATATATTTGGTCAAGACTTTGAGGGTGCTCTCTTGGTTGTAGATCCTTCTACTACTGATGGATTTGCTAGAGAAACTGATCCAACATGTCCTGGTGGAGGAATATATAACCCAATTGTTCAACCAAATGTTTTAGGTGATCCTAATACCACTGGAATGTGTGTTGACTTTACAAGGCCTGGAAATGATTCAGATACTACAACTCAATCAGGGTTTGAGTTTGCATTTCAATATGATCTTTCAAGTTTTGAAGAAAAATTAGGATGGGCATCTGGTTTTGGTGTTCTTGCTAACTATACGACTCAAGACTTCAGTGGTGGATCTACACAAGATTGTACTTCTGGAAGAGGTTTAACTGTATTGGGTGATGTATGTATTGATAGAGGTCTTTTAGATTTCTCTGAGGATGCTTACAACGTTACTGTTTTCTATGAAAAGAATAAACTATCAGCAAGAATGCGTTATACATGGCGTGAGGCTTTTAGAACTAATGACTTTGCTGGTGGTGCTAATACAAGTGGTAGTAGTACATTTAGTTTCCCAGTTTGGACATTAGATAGAGCGCAGCTTAATGCAAGCGTTAACTATGATGTTAGTGAAAAGCTGAACATAGGCATAGAAGCAGTTAACTTAACAGAAGAGGGCATAAGCCAACACTGTGTTAGTCAATCTGGACCTTTGTGTTTTGCTGGTATCCCAGACAGAAGGATTACAATTGGGGCTAGTTATAGGTTCTAATTTAATAACCCCGATCTAATCGGGGTATTGTTTTTCTTTTTTTTAGTTTGCTTTGTTTGATGGCAAATTAATGAAAACCTAAAAAGCTTCGTGTCCCCTCATGAAGCTTTTTTTTATTAAGAATTAGAAATAATAAATCGTTTTCTCATATCTAAGGCTTTATTTCTAGCCTCATCAACAACTTTCTTTTCAGTAATTTCATGCATAGCATGTAATAGATCAGTAAAGTGCAATTGCATTGCTTTTTTAGCAGCTTTTGAGTCTCTATTTTTTATAGCTTCAAATATAGCCTCATGATCTGCTATTTTTGAGTGCCTATCCTCATCAATACAAACTGATTCACGTTTCTGATTGATATGATTTAGATTGTCTTGCAAATCCCAGAGATGGGTAATTTGTTTAAGTAAGACTTTGTTATGTGTTCCATGCGCTATTAATGTATGAAATTCTCTATCTGCTTTGGAACATTGCGCATTTTCAGTCTTCATATTTTCTAGAGAAGCTTGTAATAAATCAATTTCATCAGATGTTATCATTCTAGCTGCCAGTGATGCAGACTCACTTTCTAATATCACTCTGGCTTCCAATAGCTCAAAAGCACTAATATCTCCAGAAAAATCCTCAATCTTAAGAGTATTCCCAACTACATAAACTCCTGATCCAGCTTTGATCGAGACTATTTCCTTTACCTCTAGAGCAATTATTGCTTCACGAATAGTTGGTCTACTTACATTAAATATTTCGGAAAGTTCTCTCTCTGTTGGCAGTCTGCTCCCAACAGGAAACTCACCATTATTAATAAGCAATGCGATACTTTTTGAAATTTTTATATATAACCTTTCTTTATTCTTCATATGTATTTAATAATGAATGATCAGAGATTGTATTACAATTTTTGATAGAATAGATAAAAAAAATATTTAATTACTTTTAAGACAATTGCTGTAATATCAATACAGTGCATCATATGTACGATATAGTTTGTTAATTGGTATTACAAAATATATAATATTTATATATTTTTATTAAGATTTGGTATGACAAAAAACTTTATATTACATAGCTTTGGTATACAAAATTTAAGTGGGCTTATATATATTTTGAATTTACTAAATAAAACAATATCCTCTAACTTTATTGTTCTTTGTTTAACTTTATTTTCTTTGAACCATTTAATTGCTGAAGATTTTTTAGTGTCAACACAGCTTGAATATGAGGATAGAGTTAAAAATGTCAAACCAGGCGACACTATTATTTTAAAAGATGGTGTCTGGTCTAATTTTGAAATTCTTTTTGTTGGCCAGGGAAGCAAAGACAAACCAATTACATTAAGATCTCAAACTAATGGAAATGTTCTGATTACAGGAGAGTCAAATTTAAGAATAGCTGGCGAGCATCTTGTTGTTTCTGGTTTAATTTTTAAAAATGGATTTACGCCAACTAGTTCTGTAATAGAATTCCGTCAAAATAAAATATTGCTTGCTAATCATTCAAGAGTTACGCAAGTCGTTATTGATAACTTTAATAACCCAGAAAGAACAGAGAATGATTCTTGGGTCACAATTTATGGCAAACATAATCGCTTTGATTCCAATCACCTAGAAGGCAAGAAGAACAAGGGAGTAACTTTAGCAGTTAAACTTAACACTCTGGAAAGCCAAGAAAATTATCATATAATTGAAAATAACTATTTTGGACCCCGCCAAATTCTAGGTTCAAATGGTGGTGAAACACTAAGAATAGGAACAAGCCATTTCTCATTATCTAAATCACACACTCTTGTAAAAAATAATTTTTTTGATCGTTGTGATGGAGAGCTTGAGATTGTTTCAAATAAATCAGGTAATAATAAGTTTATTGGAAATATCTTCTTCGAATCTCGAGGCACTTTGACCATGAGGCACGGTAACGATACTGCAGTAGAAGAAAATATTTTTCTTGGCAATAATCAAGATCATACAGGCGGTATTAGGGTAATAAATAAACGCCAATTAATTAAAAATAATTACATGGAAGGCCTAAAGGGATATCGATTTGGTGGAGCCTTGGTGGTAATGAATGGCGTTCCTAACTCAAGTATTAATAGGTACCATCAAGTCGAGGATTCAATTATTCAAAATAATTCAATAATAAATTCCGACCATATACACTTTGCATCTGGCAGTGATCAAGAGAGATCAGCAGTCCCAAAAAACTCAGAGTTTAAAAATAATCTTATTTACCAACAAAATAATAAAGATCCATTCAAGGTATTTGATGACATTAGTGGTATTAAATTTACAAATAACTTAATAAATAAAATAAGTAATTTTCAATTCAACGATGGCTTTAACTCAGTTAGTTTTGATTATGTCCGTCTAGCTAACAACCTGCTTTACCCAAAAGATATCCTTATTAAAGAAGGGGTCTCTAGATCACTTAATCCCATTACTAAAGATAAAGTTGGTGTTCAATGGTATCCAAAGCCATCAATTGAGGATACTTTTGATTCCGGAAATGTAATAGAGGTTAAGCCAGGTGATAATAATATTTTTAATGCCCTAAAGCTTACCAAATCTGGTGATATCTTACTCTTAGCTCCAGGTGAATATACAGTTAACAAAATATTACAAATTAATAAGTCCATAACAATCAAGTCAAAGGCAAAAAATACAAAAATATTTTTTGAGAGAGGAAATCTTTTTGAAATAAAAAATGGAGGAAATTTAAAGCTATCAGGGCTTCAGATTTCTGGTTCAGAATCGCCAGATAGTGCTGGTAATAGTGTAATTAGGACTCACAAATCAATATTAGATAATTACCAACTTATAGTTGAAAACTGTTCAATATATGATTTAAATATCAATCATTCATTTGATTTTATAAATCCTTCAAAAGGCTCATTTGCTAACTCTATTACTATAAAAAATTCAGAATTTACGAATATTTCAGGATCTGTTCTCTTATTAAATAAAGAGTATGAGGATTATGGTATCTATAATGCTGAATATGTATCTATTTCTGATTCAATTTTTAAAGACATTGGCGGTTCTCTTGTAAGTCTTTATAGGGGTGGTACAGATGAGAGCACTTTTGGACCTCATTTTAATTTAACTAACTCAACATTAACGAATGTTGGTCATGGCTCTAGGAATAAATCTAAAAGCTCGATACTCTTACACGGGGTTCAAGTTACTAATATTGAAAAAAATAAACTCTTGAAAAGCCCTGGTATCAAAATTGCCCATACTGTAGGTGAACCCATCACCAGAGTTTTCGATAACCAATTTATCGGAACAGAGAAGACCAATATAAAAGAATTAAATAGCTCAAAAATAAACACTGCATTTTTGCAAAATAATATATATCAATATTCTAATTAATAATAAAAATATGCAACTTAATCACAGAAAGCCATTAATAAATTTTATTTGCTATTTATTAATAATCAGTATGCATGCAAGTGCTGAACAGCTAAATCCGAATTTGGCTATTACCCAGAAAGATATATTAAATATATCTCAGAATATAACTCAGATTCCTTTAGCCCAAAAAGCATTAGTAACTTTAGTTAAAGAGACTGACAAGCATATTGATAGCCCTCCAGTTGTTCCAATCCCAAAAGATGCTGGTGGAGGCTTTACACATGAGCAACATAAACGTAATTATAAACTTATCTATGATCTCGGCTTGCTATATCAAATAACTGAAAACAAAAAATACCTAGATTACGCAAAATCTATTTTTCTAATTTACGCCGATATTTACCCTACACTGGGTATACATCCTAAAAGAAAAGAACAATCTCCAGGTGTTTTGTTTTGGCAAAGTCTAAATGAAGCGATGTGGTTGTTTTATGCTATACAAGGCTACGATATGATAATTAGTTCTTTGTCTAGCTCAGAAAAAAATATCATTGAGCAAAATCTTCTTATTCCAATGGCAGATTTTTTATCATCCGGGCAGCCAGAGACTTTTAATAAAATTCATAACCATGGAACTTGGGCTGTTTCAGCTGTTGGAATGACTGGATATACCTTGAATAACAATGACCTGGTTACAAAAGCTTTATATGGTCTTGATAAATCTGGTGATTCAGGATTTTATAAACAAATAGATGAATTATTTTCTCCTGATGGATACTATGCAGAAGGTCCCTATTATCAAAGATTTGCTCTTCTGCCATTTGTTATTTTTGCTAAATCAATTAATACCAATGATCCTAATTTAAAAATATTTGAATATAAGGACAATGCTTTAATAAAAGCTATCTACACAACAATTCAACTAAGCTATAGCAAACTATTTTTTCCAATCAATGACGCTATCAAGGACAAAGGAATAGATACCATAGAATTAGTTCACTCTGTTGCAATAGCATATGACATTAATAAAGATCCAAGTCTTTTATCTATTGCTAAGCTTCAAAACCATCTCTTGCTAACTGGTTATGGTTTTAATGTAGCAAAGGCGCTAGATGCAAAACTTGAAAAACCTTTTATATATAAAAGTCTGCAACTAAGGGATGGTATTGAGGGTGACATGGGTGCTCTGAGTGTTTTTCGAAATGGTTTTGAATCAGGACATCAGGCTCTTGTTATGAAAAATACATCTCATGGCCTTGGGCATGGGCATTTTGATAAAATGCATTGGCTTTTTTATGACAATAATAATGAAATTATTAGCGATTATGGCGCAGCTCGTTTTTTAAATATTGAAGCTAAGTACGGTGGTCATTACTTGCCAGAAAATAACAAATGGGCCAAGCAGACAATTGCTCATAATACAGTTGTTTTAAATGAATCTAGTCAGTTTAATGGAGACTGGCATGAGTCTCAAAAAACTGCTCCAGAGATATTATTTTTTAAGGAGGGTGATTTAATAAATATAACCTCATCAAAGCTCATGGGAGCTTATAAGGATTCAGTTCTTACAAGAACAATGGCTATGATTAATCTTGATTTTTTAGAACATCCTTTAATTGTTGATATTTTTGATATTAAATCAAAACATAAAAATCAATATGATCTGCCTTTACATTATCAAGGCCATTTAATATCTCATTCTGGAAAAATTCAATACAACCCAGTTCAGGAAGCGCTCGGGAAGTCAAATGGATATGAGTATCTATGGAACAAAGGCACTGTTGCCCTTGAAAATGGCTTGTCGCAAATGACTTGGCTAAATACCAACAGGTTTTATACCTATAGCACCATGAGTAACACTAATGAAAAATTTATATTTTCACAGATAGGCGCTAATGATGAATCATTTAATCTTAGAAACGAAAACCTAATAATTCATAGAGTTCCTTCATCACAAAACCATACCTTTGTATCTGTTCTAGAAACACATGGCGAATACAACCCAAGGCTTGAGTTTACAAAAAATGCAAAAAGCTCAATTGTAAAAATAGAACATAGTAATTTTGTTAATAAAAACGTAATTAAGTTGCATTTTATTAATGGAGATACATATATATTAGCCATTTCTGGCGAAGGTGATTGGGAATCAAATCACAATTTAAATGAAGATAATATAAATCTAGAGTGGCAGGGTCACTTCACGTTTGTTAAGTCAAATTAACTTTAAGAGGCAATATTAATGATAAAAAAGAACACAGTATTTAATAAACATAACCCCAAATTAATAGAGAATGTTGATGTTGGTATTAACCGTCAAATACTAGCCTATGGCTCAGATTTAATGGCAGTAAAGGTGTGGTTTGATGAAGGTGCGATAGGTTATGAGCATAAGCATCACCATACCCAGATTAGTTATGTAGAGAGTGGAGAATTTGAAGTAGTTATAAATGGGGAGATGCAAATTCTTGGTGCTGGAGATTCATTCTTTGTTGAACCTCATGCATTACATGGAGCTGTTTGTAGAAAAAAAGGCGTACTTATTGATATTTTTAGTCCGCATCGTGAGGATTTTATTCAAGGAGAGGATAATGAAAATAAATAATTTAAGATGGTGGGTTGTCAGTTTAATAGCATTAGCAACAGTTATTAATTATATAGATAGGCAAGCACTTGGAGTTCTATGGCCAGAAATTGCAAGTGACTTATTTCCTGACAAAACAAATGATGAACACAAACAAATATTTGCTGTCATATCAGTAGTATTTGTTTTCTCATATGCTTTCGGTCAGGCAATTTTTGGCAAGATATTTGATTGGGTCGGAACAAGAATTGGGTTTGCTATATCTATTAGTTTATGGTCATTAGCAACAGTGCTTCATGCTTTTGGAAGAGGCTTAATAAGTTTTGCAATTTTTAGATCTATTTTAGGTTTAGCTGAAGCTGGGAACTGGCCTGGAGCTACAAAAGGAAATGCTGAGTGGTTTCCTACAAAAGAAAGGGCATTTGCTCAAGGTGTTTTTAATTCAGGTGCTGCAATTGGAGGTATTATTTCAATACCTTTGATTGCATTTTTAACTATATATTTTAGCTGGAAGTTAATATTTATAATTGTTGGAGTCTTCGGTTTTTTATGGTTGATTCCTTGGTTATTCTTAGTTAAATCTCCTCCTTCGACACACCCATGGATTACTGAAGAGGAAAAAAAATACATTCTAGACGGTCAAATAAGAGTTGATGTCGATGATGAATCAATATTGGATGACTATAATCCCAACACAAGGGAATTACTATCTCGGAAAGAAAGCTGGGGAGTAATAATAGCTTCTGCTGCAATTGATCCTATTTGGTGGTTATTTGTTTTCTGGATACCTATCTATTTATTCGAAGTATATGGAATGGATGTTAAGACTATTGGTCTTTACGGATGGGTCCCTTACGTTGGTGCTATGTTTGGAGCCTGGTTTGGAGGCTTATTAGCTCAAAATAGAATAAAAGCAGGCTGGTCAGTTAACAGAACACGTAAAGTAGTTATTGGTCTTGGTTGCTTGATAATGCTTCCTTCATTACTAGCCATGTCTAATCCCGGCAGCCCTTCGACTGCAGTAATAATAATGGCTGTAATTTTATTTGGATTTCAAACTTCTATAGGTAATGTTCAAACTTTACCTAGTGATATGTTTGGAGGTAAGACTATTGCTACTCTTGCAGGGTACTCTGGAACAGCTGCCAAGCTTGGTGCCGTTGCTTTAACATCACTGGTCCCTTGGCTAACATCTGGTGGGAACTATGCTCCAGCGTTTGTGATTGGTGCCGCTTTAGCAGTTATTGCCATGTTAAGTGTCTTGATACTAATTCCAAGAATCAAGCCACTAAAAAAAAGATAAACATAATTTAGAATTTAAACAATCTTAAGGAGATTAAAACAATGAAATTTAAAGATAAAGTAGTAATAATTACAGGTGGAGCAAGGGATATAGGTAGAGCCGTTTCATTAGATCTGGCTAATCATGGTGCAAAGCTTGCTATAAATTATTTTGGGAGTGAAGACCAAGCACAATCTCTAAATCAAGAGCTTAAAAATAACAATTCAGATGCTTTTATTTTAAAAGGTGATATGACAAACAAGGATGATGTGGTTGCTCTTGTTGAAAAAACTATATCTCATTATGGAAATGAAATTCATGGCTTAGTTAATATTTCTGGAGGCCTGGTTCAGAGAAAAAAAATAGATGAAATGGATGAAAACTTTTTAAATAAAGTAGTCCAATTAAACTTCAATTCAACATTTTTAGCTACCCAACAGGTGATACCTTATATGACGAGTGGCTCTTCCATTGTTAATTTTGCTTCTCAAGCAGGGCGAGATGGCGGCGGTCCTGGAGCATCTGCTTATGCAGCTTCGAAGGGGGCAGTAATTACATTCACCAGATCAATGGCTAAAGAACTTGGACAGCAGGGCATTCGTGTTAATTCACTATGCCCCGGAATGATCACCACAACATTTCATGACACTTTTACTAAAGACGAAGTCAGATCTAATGTAGCTAATGCTACTCCTTTAAAACGAGAAGGTAGACCAGATGAAATGGCAACAACCGTTAGCTTTTTATTATCTGATGAATCATCTTTTTTAACAGGTGTTAATCTAGACACTAATGGAGGACTTTTCTTCTCTTAGTTTTTACTAACAGAAGATCTATATATAGCATGTCTATTTCTGTAGCTATTCTAGGTGAATGTATGCTGGAACTTTCAAAAGAAGAAAGTTCTGAAGGTAATGATAAAAATCTGAGAAAATTAACTTTTGGAGGAGATACTCTAAATACATCCATATACTTATCTAGGCATAAAATTGATGTTAGTTATGTTTCAGCATTAGGTCTTGATTTAAATAGCGACTGGCTTATCAGGAATTGGGAAAAAGAGGGTATTGACTGCTCGTTAGTTAAAAGGACTTCTGGTTTACTTCCTGGACTCTACATGATTGATATTGACGATGAGGGTGAGCGTTCATTTATGTATTGGAGAAGTAATTCTGCTGCAAGAGAATTCTTCAACAACAAAACATCAATTGAAGAGGCGCTCCTTGAACTGATTAATTTTAATTATATTTATTTATCTGGAATCACCCTGGCTATTATGAATAAGGAAACCCGTAGTGTTTTATTTCGCTTACTTGCCAATTATAAAAATAAAGGTGGGAAGGTTATTTTTGACAGCAACTACCGCCCAGCTTTATGGCCAGATGAAGAAACAGCACAAGCTGCCTATACAGAAATGTATCGTTTAACGAACATCGCACTTCCAACCTTTGAAGACGAGAAAGAGTTATTTAGCTTCCAGTCAGAAAAAGAAACGGTGATTTCACTTACCAAACTTGGAGTTGAAGAAGTTGTTATAAAGCTTGGCGAAGAAGGGTGTATGTTTTTTACAAATCATGAGTTTGTCTATATTAAATCTAATCTTGTAGACGTTGTTGATACAACTGCTGCAGGAGATTCATTCAATGCAGCTTATCTAGCCTCAAGATTTAGTGGATTAAATCAAGATGAGGCTTGTAAGGCGGGGCACTTTTTGGCAGCAAGAGTTGTGCAAACAAAAGGAGCAATATTACCAAAGAGCAACTTAAGTTCTCTTAGTGCTAATTCTAATGAATCTTAGATGAGAGAGTCTTGGAGGTGGTTTGGTCCCAACGATCCAGTTACGATCGATGATATTAAGCAGACTGGTGCAACCGATATTGTCAGTGCACTTCACCACATACCTATCGGGGAAACTTGGTCAGAAGAGGCAATCAAAGATCATCAAAAATTTATTCAATTCACAGAGTCAGGAGAGAGCAATCTTTCATGGACGGTAGTTGAAAGTATTCCGGTGCATGAGGATATTAAATTGGGACTTCCTGGTAATGATATCTACATAGAAAACTGGATTTCATCAATAGAAAATTTGGCAAAGTGTGGGATAAAAACAGTATGTTATAACTTTATGCCTGTTATTGACTGGACTCGTACAGACCTTAAATACAAGCTTCCAAACGGGGCATATTCTCTTAGTTTTGATCATAATAAATTTGCTGCCTTTGATTTATTCATTCTTAAACGAGACAATGCAAAAGATGATTACTCTGACAAGGATGTATCAATAGCAAGAGATATTTTTAACTTAATGTCGGAGCTCGAAAGAAAAGAACTTACTAATAATATTATTGCTGGCCTGCCCGGGCGAATGACAGAATCTTATAATATTAAAGATTTTAAGACTATGCTTGGTAAATACAAGAACATTTCTGCTGAAAATCTTCGCTCTAATTTAATTAGTTTTCTTAGTAAAGTACTTCCAAGATGTGAAATGTTAGATGTAAAACTTGCAATCCATCCTGATGATCCACCTAGAAATTTACTGGGTTTACCTAGAATTATTTGTACAAAGTATGACCTTAATATGCTTTTTAGTAGCTTGCCGAGCGAATCTAATGGGATGACATTGTGTGTTGGAACTTATAGTAGCCGACCAGATAATGATATTCCTGAACTAGCTAGAACATTTGCATCTCGTATACATTTTTCTCACTTGAGAAATGTATGCATTGATCTAAACGAACATAGATCTTTTTATGAATCCTCTCATCTAGATGGTGATGTTGATATGGTTGAGATAATAAGTGAGTTGCTTAATGAAGAGAAAAGAAGAAAATCCAATGGGTTAGTTAATAATGAGATATATTTTCGTCCCGATCATGGGCACTTGATGATGGATGATATTCATAAGGTTGTTAATCCTGGCTACTCCAAGATAGGAAGAATGAAAGCTTTAGCAGAAATTCGGGGAGTAATAAGAGCTTTATCTTCAGATAAGATTGGTAAATCCTTATGACTAAAACTAATACAGCCAAATTAACTAATATGAAAACTTTTAAACAGAGATTTTTAGCTGGATTGTCTTTATTTCTTCCTGGTATTTTTTTACTTGGCTTTAATATAGGGACGGGAAGTGTAACTTCTATGGCGAAGGCAGGGGCAGATTATGGAATGTCCCTTCTTTGGACCATTGTTATATCCTGTCTTTGCACTTTTTTTATGATCAATCTATATGGCCGCTATACATTAATCACAGGAGAAACAGCTCTTCACGCATTCAGAACGCACATACATCCAACACTAGGACTATTTTTTATAATAACCTTAACCGCTGGCGTCTGCGGAAGCGTTATGGGCGTTATGGGTATAGTTGCTGAAATATCATCTGAATGGTCAAAATCTATTTTTGATGAAGGTATTCCGCCTATCTATTTTTCAATTGTATTTATATCCTTGGTTTATTATATTTTTTGGAACGGTAACACTCAGTTTTTTGAACGAAGTGCAGCAGTAATCGTTGCAGTAATGGCGATCTGTTTTATAGCAAACTTTTTTATAATGATGCCTCCTCCTATTGATATCTTTCGAGGCTTGATGCCAAGCATCCCTGGCGTTTTAGAAGACTCAAATAAAAGCGCTTTTCTTGTTATCGCATCAATGGTTGGTACAACTGTGTTCTCAGGATTATTTATTATTCGCACAACGCTGGTTAAGGAAGCTGGCTGGACTTTAATTGATTACAAAAAACAAAGAAATGATGCAATTGTTTCTGTATGCCTAATGTTCGTTATTAGTGCATCAATTATGGCAGCATCAGCAGCTTCACTCCATACCGAAGGTTTGGTCTTATCCAAAGCCTCTCAAATGATTACACTTCTTGAACCATTAGCCGGTTCATTGGCTGTCTCTATTTTTGCAATTGGTCTTATTGCAGCAGGCGTATCTTCTCAACTGCCAAACGTTTTAATGTTGCCTTGGCTTATTTGTGATTACACAAATACCGATAGGGATATGAGTTTGCTAAAATTTCGATTAATGGTATTAGGAATCTCTCTTTTAGGTCTGGTAGTGCCTATTTTTGATGCTAGACCTGTATTAGTAATGATAGTTTCTCAGGCACTTAATTCACTTATTTTACCTATAACGGTGGCAAGTATTTTTTATCTTACTAATAAGAAAAGTTTGATGAATGGTTATGAAAACACATGGCTAACTAATAGTGTTCTGATTATAATTTTTATTTTTTCTCTATTCACAACTTACATTGGCATTAATGGCGTGAAGCAAACTATTAGCAACATACTTTTGTAAAATTTTAAATGACGTCAGAAGGCTCAATAGAGCGTAATGAGATATTGCATTTAGCCACAAAGCCTATAAAATAAGCGTTCGCAATCAGGAGGGATGGCAGAGTCTGGTTTATTGTAACGGTCTTGAAAACCGTCGTGCCTTCATCGGCACCGTGGGTTCGAATCCCACTCCCTCCGCCATTTTACGAGAAACACTAATGACATCAGACAGCGATTTTGCAGATAGCTTTAAAGAGATTCCTCCATTTTTAGAAATTCTTGGATTCAAAGGCGCTAAACTCATTGAAGATGATTCATTTGTATGTGACTTCTCACCCTCAGTTGACCTAACACATTCGAATGGAATGATAGTACAGGGTGGCTTTGTAACCGGCATGTTAGATGCATGTATGGCTCAGTTTATTATATTTAAGTACCAAGGAACAAAAATTCCACTAACGCTTGATATAGATGTAAAGTTTTTTATGCCCTGTGCGCCTGGCGATGTAAGAGTTATATCAAAGATTACTAAAGAAGGTAAATCCATATCTTTTACGGAAGCTAAGCTTTTTCAGAACGATCAACTTATAGCGATTTCAACCGCAACAAATAAAATAGTACCGTCTAAAATTTAATATATAATTTTTTGATGGATGATGAAAAATTATATAACTTATTAGAAGATGTTAAACCTGCCTATTCGTTTAAAGACTGTCCTGATCCCATAAGACCTGACTATTCAAATCTTGATAATTGGGCTGCATATCCAAATAAAATTGCCCAGCAATTTTATTTACCAGATTCAAATTTAGAACTTAATAAATCTCAGAATGATGTTGATGTTTTTTATATTCATCCGACTGGTTTTTTTGAGAAGGTTTGGAATTCAAATATGGATAAATCTAGAAGTGCTTATGAAAGAACTGAAATGATGCTGGGTAATCAAGTCTCTGCTTTTAATGATACATGTAATATATATGCTCCTGAATATAGGCAAGCTACTTATTATTCATTTTTTGCAAAAGATAGCGATGGCACTAAGGCATTGGACTTGGCGTATGAAGATATAGAAAGTTCTTTTGATTATTTTTTAGAAAATTTTAATAATAATAAGCCTTTTATCATCATGGGTCATAGCCAGGGAGCACTCCATTCTCATAGATTGATAGCCAATAAGATCCAAGGCACTGAGCTTCAAAAAAGATTCATATGTGCTTATGCCATTGGGTATATGATTCCAGAAAAACATTATGCCTCTATGTTTCCTTTAATACCTCAATCACAATCACCAATCGATACAAATTGTATTATTAGCTGGTCAACTGTTGTTGAGGGGTTTAAAAGAGAAAGAGAAAGAACAGTTTTTTGGCAGCCATCAGGCTGGTCACTTGAATTAATGAAGCAAAAAATTATTAGCACTAATCCTTTTTCTTGGACGAATGATAATAATTGGGTTGATGCGCCTTCATGCCATAGCTCTGTAATAACTAAATCACCTAATTTTGATTTTGCTGATCGTTTATCTCTCCATCATTCAGGAGCTAAAAAGAGTTTGGCATATGCACGTGAGCAGAGTTTTTCAACACGAATTAACCCAGACAATGGCTTAATAGAAACAAAAGGTCCTCTGATAGAGAAAATGAGGAAAATGGCTACTTTTACAGGTGATCTGCATAGCTATGATGTGATGTTATTTTGGGGTTGTTTAAGAGAGAACATAAAGGATAGAATAAATGCGTTTCTTTAGCATTTTATTTTTAATGACCGTATCTATAAATACTCAATCCTTTGAAGAGGGTTCCGTTTATAACAATGATATTGAAATTATCTATAGAGACTATGGACCAAAAGACGGTGATCCCATTCTTCTTGTTCAAGGCTTAGGTGGCCAGTTAATTAATTGGCCTGATCATTTACTGGAATTTTTAATTGAAAATAATTTTAGGCCGATAGTTTTTGATAATCGTGATTCCGGTTTATCTTCTCGCTTTGATACTGAGCTTTTTGAAGAAAAAAATAGATCAAAAACAATTAACTCCACTTATATAAAGTACTTTTTAAGATTGCCAATAAACCCTCCATATAATCTTGATGATATGGCTAATGATTCGATTCTTATTTTAGATGAATTAAACATCACCAAAGCTCATCTACTTGGTATGTCCATGGGCGGAATGATAGCTCAAATTATAGCTGCTAATCATCCAGATCGAATTAAAACGTTTACTCTTATAGCCTCATCAACTTCTGCTCCTAGCCCATTTAATGGCCCTACAAGGGATGTTAGAAAGCTTTTGATGAAAAGGTCTAATAATCC
>UPTG01001097.1_pt1 | contig 20461 bp, 14 predicted proteins | sample 2160121 | NCBI WGS metagenome assembly UPTG01 (sample SAMN06266255, study PRJEB28933) | marine metagenome | isolation source: Columbia River Estuary | place: USA:Columbia River Estuary, USA | collected 2014-07-27
AGCTGGTATTGAAGGCCGTTATTTTCATCTCTGAAAAGGAAGGCTCCGTGTTCTTTTTTGTGGGACTTATCGAAAATAACAAAACGTCCAGCCGTTTTCGAACGATTAGAGGGAGGTACTGCCAAAGAGCCGCCAATCACTTTTGCTAACCGTGACCATTGGCAAAGATTTCGAGCGGCATCAAAGTTTGCCATCCTTGTGGTGTGATTGGGTACGGTATTCCGTTCGCTATCGCGTATAACAAGATCGCCTTTTTCTTGGTCTAAGTAAGTAACAAAGAAATATTGAAAAAGCCTGCGTAATGTATCCAGATAGAGAGGCATTTTTTCGGAACTAATCCACTGATCTCTCATGGATTGAAGGATCATACTGATCGAATGAATCTGCCCATAAGCACCCACTGAACGCCCGTAGTTCCATCCCAATCCATCTTGACGAACCATATCGGGAATCATTTTAAGATACTTCTCGGCAAAAGTTCTGAGTTTAGGAAGTTTTCTGTCCTTTAAGTGAACATTAGCATGTAGTTGAAGTGCCTGGCGGATAAAAATAAAAGAGAGCAAGCCGTACACATCGTAAACGCCACCAGTTCCTTTTGTATTGTCGTCAAAAAAACCACTGGAACTACTACCTTCAATTCGTTCAACAAATCGGTCAATTACTTTACCGGTATCATCTTTTTTGGTAAGTCCAAAACTGAATCGAGCTACTGATTTAGCCACATTGAATGCTTGGTAATGATTTTCATGGTCCGAGCGATCTAACAAGCATTGGTCTAATTGTTCTCTTGTTGGATCAAGCAGGCGTTCCCATACGGCATTTCTTTCCTTTGATGCTCCGAAGGAGAGAAGCCCAAGTGATGCGTAGGCCATACCATTTTCATTGGCATCTTCATTGAAGGCCTGTTGTGTTACGCAACGTGCCGCTAAGTCATGAAGATCGAACTCACCAAGTTCCACCTCGCCAGTTGCACGGAAGAACTCTCCAATGGCAAGAGCGGCATGCCCGGGTTCATCTACCCGAGGTTCTTCGCCGGCTGCTGGTGTGACAGTACCGTCTTCGTTGATGTGCTGAAGGTTGTTGCCCAGAAGAGAACGGGCTAAATCCAAGCATTGATCGGAAAAATTGTGCATAAGGGGGCTTGAAAAGTAAAAAGAAGAAAGTCAGAAATTGTCGAAAAAATAGGGTTTTGTCAACGAGTTAAGGGGTTTGAATTAGGTCTAAAAATTCTTTGTTCGATTTTGTGGTGGTCATTCGATCGAGGAGGCTCTCTGCTGCGTCAATAATTTTCATTGGTGACATGGCACGACGAAGAAAAGATGTTTTTTCTAAAACCTTCGGATCGACTAACTCTTCCTCCTTGCGTGTACCCGAGGACGCGAGGTTAATTGCTGGCCATAATCGAAGTTCTGCCACTTTTCGATCGAGTATAATTTCACAGTTTCCAGTCCCTTTAAATTCTTGAAAAATAAGTTCGTCCATTTTGGAACCCGTTTCAACTAATGCAGTGGCAATTATAGTAAGGGAACCGGCTTCTTCAGAATTTCTTGCCGCAGAGAAAATTTGACGAGGCTTTTCGAGTGCACGAACATCCAATCCTCCTGTCATTGTTCTGCCACTTTTACCAGATGCTGCGTTGTAAGCTCGGGAAAGTCGGGTAATTGAATCCAAGAGTAAGACAACATCTTTTTTACTCTCCACCAATCTCTTGGCACGCTCAATTGCGAGTTCTGCGATCCGAAGATGGCTTTTTACTTCTTCATCATTGGAGGAAGCGTACATCTCCGCTGGTACAGATCGGGAGAAGTCGGTGACCTCTTCGGGCCTTTCGTCTATTAGCAAAACCATTAAGTGACATTCGGGATGATTTTCCACCACTCCTTTTGCAATGTCGTGAAGTATGGTGGTTTTTCCGGCACGAGGCGGTGCTACAATCAGACTGCGCTGACCCTTGCCAATTGGGCAAAATAGGTCGATAACACGAGTGGTCATTGTTCCATCTTTTGTTTCTAAATTGATCTTCTCTTTTGGTTGGATCGTGGTGAGTTGATCGAAGCGAAACTGTTGCTTTCGGTCATTTAGACTCATGCCGTCCACTTTATGAATGAAACGTACTTTAGGGTTCGGACGATTTTTATCCGGGATTGAATCGGCGGTTATGATTGAGCCCTTTTTTAATTTGAAGCGTCGAATTAATTCTTTTGAAACAAAGGGATCCGTGGGAGTTGTTTTTCCACCTCTTTTAGGATCAAGAAGAACTCCAGTTTTATTTTCGTTTAGTTCAAGAATACCTTCCACTTCAAGGTAATTTTGACTAGTCTGTTCGTTTTCACTCATTTAAAATGATACAATTTTGAGGCAATGATTGCCCTAAGGAAATCCGAAAAATCGGAAAGGATTAAAAAACCAAATAAGAAATTCTTTGCGTAGGGATAGAAACCAAAGGAATTTTTATTGAAGTAATAATTACATAATTTCCTAATCTGTAAGTCAACCATGTAAAAATTGAAATCACAATATGGGTTTGTCCTTCTTCTTTTATCGTTTAATAAATGATCGTTACATGAATAAAACCTTTTATCTAACTACTGCCATTGATTACGCGAACGGTTCTCCGCACCTTGGACATGCGTACGAAAAAATTTTGTCGGACGTAATTATTCGAACTAAACAGTTAAATGGAGTGCGAACCCATTTTGTAACTGGACTGGATGAACATGGGCAAAAAGTGCAACAGGGAGCGGAGAGCGAGGGAATTTCTCCACAGGAAAGGTGTGATCGAATTGCGGGGGAATTTAAAAATTTACTCGTTCAGTTAGATATCTCACATAACGACTATATTCGAACAACGGAGTCGCGTCACAAAAAAGTAGTTTCTAGCTTATTACAGGATTTATTCGATCGGGGAGAAATTTATCAGGCAGAGTATCAGGGCTTTTATTCAACCCGGGCAGAACAATTTCTTCAGGAAAAAGATAAGGTGGATGGAAAATGGCCTGAAATTTATGGAGAGGTCACAGAAATTACCGAAAGTAATTACTTTTTCAAGCTGAGTAAATACCAAGATTGGTTGGTCGAGTATTTGGATAATAATGAGAGTTTCATAGTACCTAATTTTCGGTGTAGTCAAGTACAGGAGTTTTTAAAAGAGCCTTTAAATGACCTATGTATTTCAAGGCCGAAAGAAAGGTTATCTTGGGGCATCCCTCTCCCTTTTGATGAAAATTATGTAACCTATGTTTGGTTCGATGCTTTAGTGAATTATGTAACTGCCGCAGGGTACGGAGAGGAAGGGTTTTCCAATTTATGGCCCGCTGATTTGCATGTTATCGGAAAAGATATTTTAGCACCTCCCCATGCGGTTTACTGGCCAATTATGCTGAAGGCATCAAACTTACCATTACCAAAGCAAATACTGGCTCATGGGTGGTGGATGAGTTCAGGCGAAAAAATGTCGAAGAGTACTGGAGAAGTTGTTGATCCATTAAGCTTAGTAGAGAAACGCGGTGTGGATGTCTTTCGTTATTTTGTGATGAGGGAAATGACTGTGGGGCAGGATGCCGACTTTTCATTGGAACGATTTGAATCACGCTACAAAACTGATTTGGGGAATGACTTGGGGAATTTAGTTAGTCGTTTATTTCACATGATCAACACTTACGAAAACAGCAAGGTCCCCAAGATCATTATTAATGAAGAATTTGAGCAAAAACTCAGGCTCAATTTTGAGACTGCTAAACAAAAAGTAATGGAACATTTTAATAGGTACCAATTTAATCAAGGATTGGAGCAGATTTTTGTATTTATTCGTTCCATTAATAAATATGCAGACGAAAGAACTCCATGGAAACTGGCGAAGTCAGATTTAAAAGAAGACCAAGATAAACTTAAAACTTGCTTAGGAGAAATGGTAGAATCTCTTCGATTGGCGATTCAGATGCTCGCCCCTGTTATGCCGGGTGTGCATAAAAAAGTGAATGAATTATTAGGATTACCCGAGTGTGAAAATTGGGAAACAGATTTACACTGGGATCACAGACTGGAAGGAAAGTCTTTAGGAGAAAAAACGATTTTATTTCCTCGAGATTAATTTAAGAAGCATTTTCTTTTTCTGCGGTGAGGAGAGTTACCTCCGTAAGTAAGACCCTAGTATCATCTGCTTCGAGAATTTTAATGTGCATATTGTAAAGGGTTAGGCTTTCCCCTACTTCCGGAATTCTCCCCAATTCTTTTGTAATTAGTCCTCCAAAGCTGGATAGTTCCTCCTCCTCCACAATAGCTAATTCTTTTGGTAGTTCATGCACCGGACTTAATCCAGAAACTTTCCATTTTCCATTACCGGATGACTGAACTGTGTTCTCTTCGGCATCAAATTCATCTTGAATTTCCCCCACCACTTCTTCGAGGATGTCCTCAAGTGTTATCACTCCATCAATTCCGCCAAATTCATCCCTTACCAGGGCCATGTGAACTTTCCAGCGCATCATTTTCCGTAGTGCTACGGGGAGTGGATCCTCGGTAGAAAGTATTGCGGGAGACTTACTTAAAGATCGTAAATCGATTGGCTTGCCTTCGCTTAAGATACGAAATGCATACTTAACATGGATAATACCGATGCATTGGTCTAAATCACCTTCACAGATTGGCAATCTAGTGTGACCACAATCTCGTGCAATTTGCAGGTTTTCTTCGATCGAGTCCTGACAGTCTAATACTTGCACTTGATTCCGAGGAACGAGGACATCACGAACGTGCAAATGTCCCATTTCTAAAGTGTTTCCCACGATTTCAAAAATCTCGGGATCAAGGGTGGAACTTTCTCTGCTTAAGGTTCGAATATGATCGGCCAGTTCATTCTTTTCATCCTTCACAACAATTTGAGGATCGGACCATGATTTCATGACTTTCTCAATTTGTTTGAGTAAAAAGCTGAGAGGAAAACAAAGTAGTTTGATCAGAACCATGAAAGGCTTTCCCAGTTTTAAATGCAAAGATATGAACGCACTTGCTGCAATTGAATGGGAGGCAATGCCGGTCCACGCTCTTTCCCAAATAAATGCCAATCCAACTGAAACTAAAAAGTAAAAACCGAGACTGATCGAAAAAGTATTTTCGCCGTGCCTTAAAAAAGAATAAAATGCAATCGTACCTAAAATTACTTGAAGGGCAGAGAGTAGGGCGGCTTCTACATGGAAGGGTCTTTCGTGATTGGGAGCGGCGAGAAGAGAACTTAACAGTTTATTAGAATTTTTATTGTCGGGAACCGGGGAAATTCCAGCACGCACACGATCAATTAGTGCCCGATAGGTATTTACATTAAGTCCCCACAGGCTCAAAAGAAACCATGCGAAGAGAATAAAAAAGCGATAATCGTACAGAAAAAGAGCTTCGTTCATTATCTAGCCCTAGCCTAATTGAGCACTTGCTTTAAGGCAGTTAGGGCTTTTCTGTTCTCCTCTTCCGTCCCAATGGATATGCGGACAAATGAATTTAAACTTTCAGGCATTGGTCTTGTTATAATACCTTTTGCTTGTAGTGATTCAAAGGTGGCCTGTCCATCCCCAACCTTGACCAATAAAAAGTTAGCTTTACTGGGAACATATTCTAAATGCAAATTTTCCAAACCATATGCCATTTGTTCGAGCCCGTCTGTGTTACGTTTTCGGCATTGAGTGACCCAATCTTTATCTTCAATTGCGGCAATTGCAGAAGCTTGTGCGATCGCATTTACATTAAATGGCTGCCTTGCTTTTTGCAAAAGTTTTACCAATGGTTCACTTCCGTATCCATAGCCAATTCGAAGGCCCGCTAATCCATGAATTTTTGAAAAAGTGCGCATCGCCAAAATTTTCCTTCCTTCCTGTATCAATGGCCTTAAGTCAGGTGGATCCACTAAATATTCTGTGTAGGCTTCGTCCATGCAAAAGATTACATGATCGGGAAGAGATTGAATAAATGCAAAAATTTCTTCGGATGAATTCGCGGTCCCTGTAGGGTTATTTGGGCTGGGAAGAAATATTAGCTTGGTCTTGTCGGTAATAGCTTGGTGCATTTCATTGAGGTCGTGCACAAGGTTGGGCATGGCTATGGGAATCGGTTTCGCACCCATTAGTAATGCCATTAATTTATACACGACAAATGCGTGTTCTCCGACAATTACTTCGTCTCCCTCTTCCAGGAAAACATGACCTAGTAATTCGATAATTTCATTGGAGCCATTCCCCAAAATAACTTGCTCGGACTGGAGTCCGAGACTCCTTGAAATCGCACTTCTCAATTCTGTGCCACTACCTTCTGGGTAAAGGTGAATATGGTTTAGCGCTTCTTTTCCTGCCGCGATTGCATGTGGAGATGCTCCCCAGGGGTTTTCATTGGAGGCAAGTTTGCAAATATCCTTTGGATTTAACTTATACTCGCGTGCCACTTCCTCAATAGGCTTGCCGGGTTGATAAACGGGTTGTTCCAGAATGCGAGGATTCGCAAGTTGGGGTAAATTCATATTCTAAATCCTATTCAAACGAATCGATGGACTCAAGTAAAAGGAACGATAAACCTATAGTTGTTTAAAGCAAAGTTTTCTTGTACTCTAGATTTGTGAAAATTGCTGTTTTGGGGGCATCGGGTTTATTGGGATCTGCGGTTTGCAGGTCTGTAATTCATCGTGGATACTCTCTTTTGGCATATTCAAATCGTGAAACTATTTCCTTTTCAGATCAATATCACAGTAAGCAACTGCCATTTTCTGATGATAATCAACTCACCCGAGAGTTTTTTGATCAATGGCCGGATGCGGTGGTTAACTGTGCGGCGATTTCTTCGCCCGACACTGTCGATCAATCTCCAGAGTTGGCCCATTTAGTTAATGTAGAGGGTGCTTCCCGGCTTGCGAGTATCTCTGCCCATATTGGAGCCCGTTTCATTCATATTTCAACCGATATGGTTTTCGATGGTTCAACATCACCCTATCGTTCAACCGATATGCCTAACCCACTTGGTGAATATGGCAGACAAAAACTAGAGTCAGAAAAACGGGTTTTATCGGTAACCGATGAAAATTTAGCGGTATTACGAGTTACTTTACTCAATGGAAATAGTCCATTAGGCATAAGAAGTCAGCATGAGAAAATTCTTCGCGCCCTGATGTCGGGTAAAAAATTAACCCTTTTCGACGATGAAATCCGACAACCATGTTCTGTGGAAAATCTTTCTGATGTAATAGTCGAACTTATCGAGAGACCAAACTTGAATGGTCTTTTTCATTGGGCAGGAAATGAAGAAATATCTCGTTATGAATTGGGGATTCAAATACTAAAACGATTTGGAATAAATCCCGAAAATATTATAAGGGGAAGTATAAAGAATCTCGAAAATCATGGGCAACGCCCACAGCATTTGTCCTTTATTTTGGAACCTCTGGCTTCCAAGGTTCGAACCGTACCCTTATCGATTGAGGAACAGTTAAAAGAACTTCAAATCCCGAAGGATCTGTATTCATGGTATCGAAAATTTGCAGATAGTCCTAATTGTTACATCCCCCGATTTTAGTTTTTATGTCTCTTATTATTTACCCATACATAGAAGAATCTGGCCCTGAAAATATGGCGAGTGATTTCTATTTATTTCAGCAAACTATTCAAAGTGATCCAATCTTTAGGCATTATGGGTGGCATCAAAGTGAAGTCACTTTTGGGTATGGTCAAAAGTGGACATGGGTAAGTGAACAGGAGGTAATTAAGTCCAGAAAAATTACCAGAAGACCGACCGGCGGGGGAATTGTATCCCATGGTAAAGATTGGACATACATGTTTATTCTGCCACAGGGTCATAACTCTTTTTCAATTCCTGCACTTGACCTGTATGAAACGATACATAGCTCTATTGGCAAGGTGTTACTCAATTTAGGACATGAGACCAGCTTGAAGCCTTGCCCGCAAACTGGTGAGAAAAAAGCAGGCATACCGGGGAATTGTTTTCTAGAACCAGTCGGCCGTGACCTGATGTCAAAAAACGGAAATAAAAAACTTGCCGGTGCAGCGATGAAAAGAACCAAAAAGGGAATTTTGGTACAAGGCACAATTGATCTTTCAGGGTTTCTGAATTTGGACTTAAATCAATTCGGAACCTCGTTTATTAATGAAATGGAAGACTTCGTTTGTGAAGATGTAAAAGAGACGGACTGGCCTGACAGTTTTACAACAGGACGAAGTCCATATGTGAAGCAATTCTCCTCTATTTCGTGGAGAGAAAAAAGAAAATATCCTTAACGGATAAAGGTAACAATATTTTCTACATGCCTGGTTTGTGGAAAAAGGTCAAATGGTTGAACATCGGTAATTTTGTATCCACCCTCTACTAATATTTTAGCATCCCGAGCCTGCGTGGCTGGATCGCAAGAAACATAAATTATTTTCTTTGGCTTAAATGCGAGTGTTTGATGCAAGAAATCTTCATCACATCCCCTCCTCGGGGGATCAATCACCAAGGAAAAATCTTCATCATGGCTTTCTAATTCATCAAAAATTGTGGATGCAGTACCAAGGAAAAAGTCTGCATTTTCAATTCGATTAATTGAAGCGTTTGCTCGTGCCCATTCAAAACCCTCACGGCTTATTTCGATTCCGATTACTTTTTCAAAATGCTTTGCTGCTGAAAGACTGAATAGACCACCTCCACAATATGCATCTACTAATAAACTGGAACTACCGACCTTTGCTTGTTCGACAACATAGTCAACAAGTGCGGGTAGGATAAACGGATTATTTTGAAAAAATTCTCCTGCTTTAAATTGAAAAATGAGGTCTCCCACCTTTTCGGTCACTACTTCTTTTGGGTTTGTGACCACCCCTTCCAGGGTGTCTCGAAGTAAGAGGGTTCCCCCTTTGTTCTTTTTTGTGTGAAGGGGTAATTCTTCCCGGGCTCGCGGGAGCTCCTGGTTAATCTTATCGGTGGCAATGGGGCATTGGGGAACATCGATAATTACTTTTCGCGAACCATATCTTAGAAAACCAATTTTTCTAGGATCGGATGATCTTGCTTTTTCATAATGCGGGGTAAGCTTGGAGCGATAACCATATTGTTTTGGGGAAGGGATGACTGGAAGCACTTCAACTTGTAATCCACTAATGCGTTCAAAATTATCAATTACCTGGTTCCTTTTCCATTCAAGTTGGGTTGAATATTGAACCGATTGATATTGGCAACCACCACAGGATCCAAAAAGCGTGCATTGTGGGTCCACTCGATCGGGTGACTTTTCAATTACTTGAATGCAATCTGCTTCTGAATAATTCTTATGATTCCGAAAAATTCGAACTTTTACCCGTTCACCGGGTAAAACAAATGCGATTTGAACAACCCATCCATTGTCTCTCGCAATGCCAAAACCCAGGTTGGTTACATTTTCCACATCAAGAGTTAGCTCATGATGATAAGGGTAGGGGTGTTCGTTAAAACCTTTTGGTGGTGTATTCATGTCATGAAGTTTCGTAACGGGCTCGCCCTATTCATGCAAAACCCTTTTTTTAAAGTGATGTCAGACATAATCTTCAGTTTAAGTAATTCCAAGGTTAAGGAATTAATCAAATTACGGGAATCCGCGAGGCGAAGAAGGGAGCAGAGCCATTTTGTGATCGAGGGTTACCCCGATTTGAAATGTATTTTTGAAGCCGGACGAAAGGTGGAGGAAATATTTTTCTGTTGGGATTTAATTAGAAAAGCTAAATTAGAGAATGAATTCGAAGAATTTGAAAAGACCGGAGTTTTATTTACAGAGCTCAGTAAGGAGGCATTTACAAAAGCATCTTATCGAAAAAATTCGGATGGATTTATATCAGTTGCCCATTCCTGGCCTTTACTGCTGGAAAACAGTATTGGTGAAAAAACACAGATTTGTATTGTATTGGATGAAATAGAAAAACCTGGCAATTTAGGAGCGATTATTCGTACGGCAGAAGCTTTCGGAGTAAAGTCGATATTATTGTCTGATGCAGTAATTGACTGTTTTAACCCTAACGTTATTCGTTCGTCGAGGGGTTTAATGTCAGGTGTTAATATTGGAATGGGAAGCAAAGAAGAAATTCACGATTTTTTGCAGAACAAAAAATTTATGCTAGTTGGAACGAGTGGGGGTGCTCAAAATTCTTATTGGGAACAGGAGATTACTTCCAAAATGGCCTTTGTATTTGGAAGTGAAAAAAACGGGTTAGGAAAATTTTGGTTAGATCAACTGAACTGTACGGTTAATATTCCCATGAAAGGAAATGCCGACTCTCTTAATCTTCATGCAAGTGTGGCCTGTATTCTTGCTGAAAGTAACCGTAGAGAACGAAATTAAATCGATTTAAGCCAGGGAATCGAATCTTCCAGGGCTTGTTTCATATTTTTGATAGGATAATATCCCAAATCAATTTGAGCCGATTGTGCGGAAAACCAATGGTCATGCGCAAGTTGACATGCAACGAAACGAGTCATTGGTGGTTCTTTTTTGATCAGTAATAACTTGAAAGTACTTTCCAGTGCGGCACCTAATAGAAACGCATTTCTAAAGCTCAATTTTTGGGTGAGTGGTGGCAGGTTAATTAACTGAAATAATTCGTTTAGCCATTTCCATAATAGTATTGGTTCGTCCTGGCCTATAAAATATGGCTTTCCACCCAGGTTGCTATTTTTTTGCATCGCGACCATTGCACAAACATGAGCGTGAGTTACATTATCGATATGAGTTAGATCGACTTGGTTTTCACCCGAACCGATAATTCTTAATTTTCCTTTTCTATGGCGGGAGATAACGCGGGGTAATAGGTGGGGGTCCTTTTTTCCCCATACTAAATGGGGGCGAAGTGCCAAAGTTTGAAAACGGCCAGGTTCATTTGCACGAAGTACTTTCTGTTCTGCAATGGATTTAGTTTTTGCATAGGCAGAAAGACTGGAATTTCCATACTGAAGCGATTCATTGCCATTGTTAATTGAGTTTCCTGAAAATACAACACTGGGCGTGCTCGTGTATATCAATCGTGGGATATTAGATAATTGACAGGCGGCGACTATATTTTCAGTTGCTCGAACATTTGCATCATAAAATTCAGAGTACTTCCCCCAAACCCCAGCCTTGGCTGCAACATGAAAAAAGACATCTGTTTTACTGAGAAGAGATGGGGGCAATGCTTCTTGAGTAAGATCGAATGTATGGTGAAAGGAATGACCCTCAAGATCTCTAGATGGTAGAGGGTGCCTTGAAATGGTATGCACTTCGTGACCATCTGTGCGTAATTTATGAGTAAGAGAAGAGCCAAGAAACCCGGTTCCTCCGGTAATAATAATTTTCATTATTATGAATATTTTGAGGAGTTCTTTCGCACTAAGCGGGTCCATTTTTTCGCCAGAGATAGCCGGTGAATTTTTGCATTGTGCCGAGAATCCACAGGAAGCGATTTTTCAAATACGATATAAGGAAAAGAAAACGAAGGCAGGTGAATTTTCAATGTGGAAGAAACCTCTTTTTTTAACGCGGCCAATTCATCTTGTTTTACATGGGGGTAAGGCTCCACCACCAAGCATGGTTGCTTGATCGGGTTGTCACCAATTCCGATTAGTGCAGATTTGGATATTTCCTTTATTCCATTTATTAAAGGTTCGCATCGCTCGGTTTCTAATGGGCCATCTTGGGTAATAATTCTTTCAACTTTTCGTCCAAGAAATCGAAGGAATCCCTCCGAGTCAAAATAGCCTAAATCGCCCATCCTATGATAATTTAGTTGCCCGTCATGAAATTTTGAATCCACTGTGGCTCCGGGCATCCGAAAATACTCCTGACTTACTACCGGTCCGGAAACACAAATTTCACCTACCTCACCTTGGGGCAGTTCTTGGGGGCAATTGAGTCCTGATTCAAAGGGGGAAAAGCTAATGGGTGCGATGCGTACTGTATTTCCTTGAAGTGGTCGACCGAGGCACGAACCCTGCCCAAGGGAAATATCTCGGGATAGCTTGTTTACCTCAATATGATTAGCAGCAGAAATAGGAAGTGCTTCGGTTGCTCCATACGGAAGAATTACTTTACCATTTGGAATTACTTTGGAAAGATCGTGCACTAGGGAGGGATGTGCCGGTGCACCGGCCAGTAAAAACCGTTTAATTTTGGGGAGCGTAATTTTCTGTGAATAACAAGAGGCGACAATTTTTTCCCCAATAATGGGGGATGTGAACGCAGTGGTTATTTCAAACTCCTGAATGGATCGTCTGAGTTTTTTTGGGTCTGCAGTGCTCGGCTTTCTAGGATTCATATCTGGAATTACTGATGTAACTCCCAGGGCAGGATTAAAAAGGGCAAAGATCGGAAGGGTTGCTAAATCTTTTTCTCCCTTTTCAATCCCGAAATCCTTTCGTAGGTGATTAATTTGTGCCTCAAAAACTTGGTGGGAATAGCACACCCCCTTAGGAGTGCCAGTGGATCCAGAAGTAAATACGATTGCGGCCAAGTCTTGGGGTAGGGTGGTGGCTGGTAGTGTCGTGTGGTTACTTTTCCTCTTTTTAATTTCATTCGAAAAATGATTGGATTGAATCAACACCTTTTTTTCGATTGATCGAAATGGACGGGGTATGAATTTACTCAATACATGGATCAATGAAATTCCAATTAATGCAGTGGGTTTGGTATTTTTAATACACTTGAGAAATGCCTTTAAGCCCATACCGGGATCAATAATAATGGGAACTGCCCCTAGGTAAAACAGTGCGAAGGCAATAAGAATTAATTGATAGCCCGGCTTTACCGCCAGCAGCACATGATCATTTTTGGAAATGCTTTTGGTTTTTAAAAAGTCCGCACAGATCTGAACTTCCCGATAGAGTTCTTTAAAAGAACGTGGTTCGAAAAAACCACTTCTTGCTGAAACGATTGCTAATTGGTCTGGGGCAAGAACAGATGCATTGGCCAAGTGAGTGGCAATATTTTCATCTTTTCCTGATCCGAACACCGACTATTTGTGTTCCGCAAGCCATCTTTCCACATCAATGGCCGCCTGACAACCCATTCCCGCTGCAGTAATTGCCTGTCGGTACACATGATCGGCACAATCCCCCGCCACATAAACGCCGGGGATTTGAGTTTGCACTTGGCTACCTTGATCAGGAACAAGGTAACCGTTTGAATCAAGGGGCAATATATCCTTAAATGGTTGCGTATTGGGAACATGTCCAATGGCGATAAAAACGCCTTTGCAGGAGATTTCAGAAAGTTCGTTCGTTTTGAGATTTTCAACCGTGATAGCCCTTGTTTTTCCAGCCTCATCGGGAAGAATTTCTTGGATCCCAGAATCCCAAACAACCTCAATTTTTTCATGGGCCAGGGTTCTTTCTGCCATTATCTGTGAAGCACGGAGTTCATCTCTCCTGTGCACAAGAGTTACCTTGGAACAAAATCGGGTTAAAAAGAGAGCTTCTTCGCATGCAGAATCTCCACCTCCGACAACAATGACATCCATGTTTCGATAAAAAGCACCATCACAGGTTGCACAAGTGGTTACTCCTTTTCCTCCGTACATTTCTTTTTCACCTGGAATGCCCAAAAGCCTTGGAGCGGCACCGGTTGCTATAATGACGGCTTTAGATTCAAATTTTTTATTTCCAGAAAAGAGAATTTTGGTTTCTCCGCTAAAGTCCACTTTATCAATGAAGGCATTTTCAACTCTCGCTCCAAACCGGGTCGCCTGTTTGCGTAATTGATCCATCAGGGAATATCCGTCCACTCCCTCGGGAAACCCGGGAAAGTTTTCGACTTCTGAAGTAGTGGTAAGTTGACCACCGGGTTGCCTACCTTCGAGAATAAGTGGATTTAAGTTTGCCCGGGCAGTATATATTCCTGCAGTGAATCCTGCACAGCCAGTTCCAAGAATGATTATGTTTTCCATATAAAGTATATTAAATAGTAGCTATTTTGTCGTAACAAAGAAGAAAGAAATTATGATAAGAGAGATGATAGGTTTTTTGAATGGGTCGAGTATATGAATTGGTTTGATAGTCATTGTCACCTTAAAGGTTTTAAAAATAAGGGTAATTTAGAAGAAATTCTTTGGCGAGCCGAGGAAAATGGAGTTTCCCGAATGACTGCGGTTGGAACATCAAATGACGATTGGGAAATTTATAAGAATTTATCGGAGCAATATCGAGACAAAATCTTTTATTCTGTTGGATTACATCCCTGTTATGTAAATGAAGGTTATGAGAGTGTGATAGAAAAGATAGAATCTTATTTAGGTTCTGGTTCTCCACCGGTTGCTCTTGGGGAGATCGGTTTAGATTATTTTCACCTCCCCAAGAATCATAATGAAGCACTCTCGATTATAAAAAATCAAAAAATTGCTTTTCTGGAACAACTCAAAATTGCTGCCCAGTATAATTTACCAACTATAGTTCATTCTAGAAATGCATTTAGTGATTGTATTGCAATTATTGAACAATCCGGACTCCCGTGGGAGAAGGTTTTATTTCATTGTTTCTCAGAAGGAGTGGAGGAAATAAAGGAACTCAATGACCGGGGTGGGTATGCTTCGTTTACAGGAATTATAACTTTTAAGAATAATGAATTTTTACGGGAAGCACTACAAGTGCAAGGTATTGCTAAATTAATTCTGGAAACAGATAGTCCCTACCTTGCACCTGTGCCAAAAAGAGGAAAGGAAAACGAACCAAGTTATCTGCCTTTAATTGGTGAATTTCTTTCAGGGTGCCTGGAAGTACCTGTGGAAGAAATAGCCCAACAAAGTTATTGTAACGCCAGTAAATTTTATGGTCTTGAATTTGATGACTTCGGTGGGAAGCAAAGTAGAGAGTAGTAAAAATAGTTTGCAAAAATAATTTAAAGCTAAAGGTTAACAATTAATGAGCACAAAACTTTCAGAAAAAGACCGCATTTATCGATCTAAGGTTCGAATGAAAATGACCAAGCTGAGAGCCCAGTTGAAAGAATTACAGCAAGGAGAAGGACAACAATCTGACATAGATTCATGCAATGGCGAAATTGAAGTTTTAAGAAAAGAACTTCAGTCTCTTGAAGAGGGCGGGCACACCACATTTATAAAAGCGAAGCACCCAGAAATAGTAGAAGATTTGAATGACCAAATACAATCTCTTGCTGGAGAACGACATGCCATTGAAGATTTTAACCATACCCGATTTTTACAATTATCAAGTCAAGCATCTGAAGGAGATAAACAAACCAAAGAATTAAGAGAGGTTGATGAAAAGATTAAAGATTTACGGAAAAAACTTTCTAAATGTTCAGATTCAGACTCGGAGGATCACTTAAAGGACGAACTTCATTTTTTGGTAATGGAAAAAGAATCGATCGAGAATTTTACCCATGATCACTTCTTGGAGAATGTGGAATCGATGAAGGTGAAGCGGAGAAGTGAATTGCGATAAAGGTTATTTTGTTTCATTTCCCATTTGTTCTGCATAGATCGTTACTTTTGCTTCCTCTCCCGAGGTTAGATGCTTTGCTCTTTTAATCGCTTTTGCAGTGGATAATGTTGGATTACTGACAGTGTGTGGAAATATATTTTTTCGATTCATTCGTGAAAGTACACCTGCATTTTTTAAAATTCTTAAAATATCCCGCCTGACTCCGCAAAGGAGGACATGGCAATTTTTCTCTTTTAAATAGTCCAGTAACTCTTCTAGTGCCATTACGGAAGTAGCATCTAAATGATGGGCGTTCAGCAGTTTTAATACTAGAACCCGTAAGTTTGGGTCTTCACCAACCCGCCTTATCTGCTCATAAAATAAATCAGCGGCAGCAAAAAATATCTCACCCTCCACATGAACAATAGAAACCTCCGGTTCAGGACGTCGAGCCTTTCCGGACAACGCCGCAAGTTCACCCTCTTCATTATATCCATATTCAACCATTTCAGGTACAGCTACTTTCCTTAAAAATAAAAGAATTGAAGTAATAACACCGGCAAAAATTGCCATTTGTAATGAGATAATAAGCCCGACTACTAATGTCACCGTAAAAGTAATTGCGTCCGATCGGGTGGCTCGGGAAACTGCTTGAATTTGCCTACCTTTGATTAAAGAAGCACCGATGAAGATTACTAATGTGGCTAGTGCGGGAACTGGTATATAAGAGACCAGTGAGCCGAGTGAGAAGTATCCTATTACCACAAAAATTCCTGCAAAAAGATTGGAAGCACTTGTTTTCGCACCCGATTGGATATTCAAAGAGGAGCGGGTAAGTGAGCCTGAGGCGGGCATGCCAGAAAGAAGGGAGCACCCCATATTGCCCATTCCAATAGCAAAAGTTTCCCGATTGGTTTGAATTCGTTCACCAGCTCTTGCCGCGAGCGATTTCCCGATGGAGAGTCCTTCCAGGAGGCAGAGCAAAGAAATTGCAATTGATGCCCAAAGAATGGTTCCGCTAGAATGAGATAAAGACTCAAAATGTATGGTGGAGAGTATTCCGAGCGATGAATCGAAGGTAGCAAGAGTTTGTACAGAACCAATAGTATCCTGGAGGAGAAAATGAAAAACGGACCCGAGGATTAGAGTAATTGCCACATTGGGCAAAGACTTTAGTTTATACTGTAAAATGATATAACTGAGGGCGGTAAATCCACTGACTATCAATGCAGGGGTAGAAAAACCAGCTAATGCTTTACTAGATGCATATACAATTTGCCAAAAAGTAGCGATAGTATCTCGGGAGTCTAACTCTAAGCCCAAAACATGTTTAGTCTGGTTTGCAATAATCAAGCATGCCGCGGCGGTTACATAAGCAGTAATAACCGTTCTTGATACGAATTGAATCATGAAGGAAACTCGAAGCATCGATGCAAGAACGAGGAAGCAGGCAGAGAAAAGTAAAATCCAGGGTAATATCTTAATTGCCTCAATTGTTCCCATCCCGTCTTGATTAATCATTCCTAAACTGGCAAAAACGCCAAATAGTAAGACTGATGTGGCATTAGTCGGTCCAAGCGTAATAAAGCGGGAATTTGAAAATAAACAGCCCAGGATTGCTGCTACAGCGGAGCCTAATAATCCATACTGTATAGGCAATCCAGAGACCAATGCATAGGCCATTCCTTGTGGAATTGCTAAAAGTGCAACATTGAGTGCGGCTCTACAATCTGCATTAAGTAAATCGAAAGAATAGTTCTTAAAAACCAAGAGAAGAGGAAAGAACTGTTCAAAAGCAAAAGGTTGGAATCCTTCTTTTACAATATTTTTTTTGGGGGTCACAAATAAAAATGGTATTTCATTTACTATGAACTTTCTAGGCATGCGAGTAAAAGAAAAAGGAAAAATCTAAAGCTTTTAAGAATCGATCCGACTATAATAAATGTCACAAGGATGTGACCGTTATAAAATTTGGTTTCGACAAAACAGGAGGTTAGTCGTGGTCGCTCTCTTTTTATCTTTAGATAGATAAAAGCGTATTTCACAACATTTAATTCCTACCTTTATAATTTATCCTTCATGGACTCGATTTGTACTCCTTAGAGATTACATCTTAATTCCATTCTATTGGCATTAATTTCGATTAATTCAGAAATTATTGCACAAGCATATAAATCCAAATGATTCAGTATTATGAACTAATATAAACTTTCGGAGCATGATCAGGACGATACATGCCCAAAATTGATTACTATCAAATTATAACGACAAGGATGTCATTATATTATTTCGTATATACTCAACTACGAAATTCCTAATTTTATTCTTTCGTTAGATTAATATTAATCGTCGTATTTTATAACTAACCAAATAACTAATCATGATCGTATCAGATGCCCATAACTTTGCATCTCGTTTATCTCGTAACATGGAAGAAATCCAACGAGAAAGACAGTTGCATATCGAAAAACTATCCTCAGGCAAAAAAGTTGAGAAATCAACTGATGACGCCGGTGCTTTGTCTAACAGGATAAAACAAGCAAGCGAAATAAAAAGACTGAGAGGTGCATCGCAAGGTCTTCAGAATGCCTTGTCATACACTCAAGTTCAGACAGGAGCTTTGAGTAACGTAAATCGTATTTATGACCGAATGTCACAATTAGCTACTTTGGCAATGGACATTGGTAAGTCAGATTTAGATCGAGAAAACTACAACAAGGAATTTCAGGAACTTCGAGAACATGTTCTACAAATTGATATTGAACAATTCAACGGTCAGGATTTGTTTCGCAATACAAAGTACGCAGTAATTAATACGGGATCAATAAATTGGACTAATGCACGAGTGCATGCCGCAGCGGCGAGTGCTTCTGACCCCGAGTACGATCATTACATGGCAACTGTAACTTCCTCAGACGAACAGGATGAAATTGATAGACAGTTGGGAGGTGCAGCCAATGGTACCGCTCTTTGGTTGGGGGGAAGCGATCAAGCTTTAGAAGGAGATTGGAGATGGGTTACTGGACCTGAAGGTTTAGAAAATGGTGGAACTGGTCGACCATTTTGGAGCGGTACAGGGTCAGCATTTGGCGGCTTTGCTATAAACGGAGAATATAGTAATTGGAATGGAACTTTTGAGCCTAACAACTCTAACAGTGGCGAACATTTTGCTCATGTAACATCATCTAATATTGGTGCTCCAGGAACTTGGAATGACTTACCTAACAATACAGAAACTCAACCGTTAGATTATCGTTCAACAGGCTACATTGTGGAGTACGGAGGTATGCCGGGAGATCCCGAACTAAATTTATCAGCTAGTACAAGTTTAATAGCACCAGTTTTAGAAATTAATAATTTTAACGGATGTGCTAACGAATTTGATGGATTACAAGGGTCTTCAAATATTGGAAATGGTGATCTTTACTGGTACGATAGTCAGGTAGGAGGTAGTTTAGTCTTTACGGGTTTGAATTATAATCCAAATATTAGTGAGACCACTCTATTTTATGTTACCCCATTTGCAGAAGGAGTATGTGAATCATTTAATAGAATTGAAGTTTCTGCTACATTTATTCCAGGACCTACTCCAATCGCTCCAAATGTAACTGTTGACCAATGTACTTATACTGTTGAAGAGTTAGTAACTGAAATATTAATAAATAATGAGTGTGCAGATATTTCTAATATAACATACTCCACGGGGACTAATTTTGACGACGTTGATGGAATTGGATTTTTTAGTGAGCCTTCAGAAAATTTTGAATTTAGACAAGGTATTATACTATCCTCAGGAAATGCTGGTTTAGGAACCGGCCCCAATCAATCTATTGGAGGTGCTAGTTCAGGTATTTTTGGATGGCCAGGTGATGAGGATTTAACGTCTTTACTGAGCCCTGGCGAAGAAACATTAAATGCTACTGTAATTGAATTTGATTTTGTTCCAATTTCTAACAATATCAGTTTTAGGTTTATTATGGCGTCTGAAGAATATGATCAAAGCTTTTTTGAGTGTTCTTTTTCTGATGTCTTTGGTTTTTTCCTAACCGATCAAGAAGGTGTTACCACAAACCTCGCAGTTCTTCCGAATACGGATACACCAATTTTAGTTACTAATGTTCATTTAGCTAACGATACCTGCGATGCTGAAAACCCACAGTATTTTGATCAATATGTTCCGGAAGGGGCTCCACCTATTGCATATGACGGATATACCGTCCCTTTTACAGCTCAATCTGAAGTAGTGCCTGGGCAAACTTATCATATAAAATTAGCAGTTGCAGATGCAGGTGATAGTTCTCTTGATACGGCGGTATACTTAGAAGGAGGTAGCTTTGATTTAGGTTTAGATTTAGGAGAAGATATTCTTATTGAGAACGGATTAGCTCCATGTCCACAAGACACCTATATTATTGATACTTTTACAGAAAATGGTGAGTATACTTGGTATGTTAACGGTTTGGAAATTAACGGAGAAACTGCATCTACTTTAGAAGTTAATGAAAGCGGGATTTATTCGGTCGATGTTTCTTATGGAGAAAACTGTAACTATTCAGATGATTTATTGATTGAGTATTATTTACCCCTTTCCATTGATCTTTCTCAAGCCGTAAATTCATGTGATAATAACTTTACAAGTGGTTTTGGAACGTTTGATTTAGCTCAACAAACTGAAGTGATTTCCGCTTTGATTGCCACTAATTCTACCATCACTTATTTTGAGACTTTTGAAGATGCTGAGAATAATTCAAATAGTATTGACGATTTAGCATCATATAATAATATTACACCATTTAATCAGACTATATACGTAAGAATTGTAGAGGACACTTTCCCGAATTGTTTTTCAATAACAGAATTTAACATCATTGTAAACACCACTCCTACGGCTAATGCAGTATTGGATATTGCCATTTGTGATGATGATAATGATGGGGTTAATAGCTTTGATTTTATAGCTGATGTGACGCCTACGGTTCTTGGCACTCAGGATCCATTAGGGTTTAGCGTGACTTACCACCCAACACAAGAAGATGCAGATCTAAATACAAATGCCTATGTG
>UPTG01001098.1_pt1 | contig 20454 bp, 10 predicted proteins | sample 2160121 | NCBI WGS metagenome assembly UPTG01 (sample SAMN06266255, study PRJEB28933) | marine metagenome | isolation source: Columbia River Estuary | place: USA:Columbia River Estuary, USA | collected 2014-07-27
TATCATCATCACCAAAGACTCCGTCACCAGAAGTGGTCCATTCCACACTAATAGAATTTTCTACTATACCATCCAACAAATAAACAGTACCCGCACAAATAGTATCAGTAGCAGGGCCTGCGTTTGAAGTAGCTTCTCTAGTAATATTTAAAAGCAAACTGTCTGAAGTACTTCCTGGACAGGCATTGTTATTATCTGCAGTTAAGGTAATTTCGATAGGACTTCCTGAATTTATATCTGAAGGTCCAGGGGTATAAATTGGCGATAAACTAGTATCATTTATAAAAGTTCCATCACCAGAACTTGACCAAGTAAAGTTTGATGCAGTGGTATTGGCATTTGTTATTTGAAAAGTATCATTTTCACAAATGATACCGTCATCACCAGCCGATACAGAAACATTTTCTTCAAAAATCACGTTAATGGTTTCGCTTACCGTCGGACAATTAGTTCCATTGGCAACTGATACTGATAGGTTGACTCCATTAATTAAATCTTGACTAGAAGGATTATAATTAGGATTTAAAACATTATTGTTGTCAAAAGTACCCGTTCCGTCGGTGCTCCATTCTACCGTTGTAAAATTACTAGCACTTACTCCAGATATAATTAAAGGTAAGTTGTCTGAACACCAAGAAATTACATTACTTGGTATGGTAATGCTTGGTGTGTTTGTAATTGTTAAATCAATCGTATCACTCGCATCTAAACATAAAGGAGAACCTGCTCCCGTTAAAGTTAAGGTTACAGTAGCGTTTTGAACGTCATTTGTACCAGGATTGTACGTAGTGTTTACTGTTGTTGGATCATCAAAAACTCCATCCCCGTTGGTAGTCCAAAGGGTAGTGGTCGTATTCTCAGTATTCGCTTCCGAAAGTATGTAAGAATCTCCTTCACAAATCGTAGCATCTTGGCCTGCATCTACGATTGGTGTTTCTTCAAAAGTTAAAATAATACTATCAGAAATATTTCCTAAACAAGGAGGATCCGTTTCTGCACTTAGTGTTAAAACAACACTGCCAGCAGTTACATCCTCTGGGGAAGCCGAATAAATTGGATTTAAGATAGTTGAACTACTAAAAGTACCCGTTCCACTTGTTGTCCAATTAATGGTATTGATATTTGTTCCTGTTCCGTCCAGTTGGTAGGTGGTTTCACATAAAGTAACATCGGGACCTGCATTCACTGTTCCAAAATCAATAATTTCTAAAACAAAGTCATCTTGTACCTCATTCGAGCAAGGTGCAAATGGTGTCCCTGTTAGTATAAATGTTACGAGTCCTAATTCACCATTTGATGGAGTATAGGTGGGGGTTAAACTATTTGGATTTGCTAAGGTACCAAGCCCATCGTGTGTCCACAAGATAGAGTCAGTATTTTCTGAAGTAGCTCCATTAAGGAAAGTATAACTAGTATCTACACAAACTTGAGCATCGGTTCCAGCATCAACCGTTGGTTCTGCTTGAATATCTAATACTAATTCATCTTCAACGGTAAGGTCACAAGGAGCATTCCCAGTAACAGTTAATTTTAAGATCACCTGACCAACACCAACATCTCCTGTGCTTGTGGTGTAAATTGGAGCAATAGTAGTCTCACTAGTTAAGGTTCCTGTTCCTTGAACAATGGTCCAAAGAAGGCTTGAGTCGTTTGATGCTGAAGCTCCTATAACGGTATAAGTTCCTTCACAAATTGTGGTATCTGGGCCGGCATCAACAATTGGAGGATCAATAAAAGTGATGGTTAAACTATCACTTACAGTGCCAACACACGGGCTGTCTGCATCTGCTTCTAAAGTGAGTAAGACAGAACCATTATCGATATCAGCTTGGCTTGGCGTATAGGTTGGGTTTAATATATTTGGGTTGCTAAAAGTACCAGTACCAGAACTTATCCAAGTCAAACTTGAAGAATTAGTTACTGTTGCATCACTTAGGGTATAGCTATCTAACTCGCAAATAGCTACATCTACCCCTGCATCCACAACCGGTAATTTATTGATAAATAAACTCATCGTTGACACGTCATCTGGACAACTTCCGCCGCTTACAGCGGTCAAACTAAACTCAACGACTCCAAGAGTAGCGTCTCCATCTGAAGGAGTATAGGTAGGTGTTAAGGTATTGGTGTTTACAAAATTACCTGACCCGGTTGTAGACCACGAAAACGTGGTGCTTGGATCGCCAGAAATAGTTCCTGAGAAAGTATAAGTTTCGTCTTCACATATAGTAGCATCCTCATCGATCTCTGATATAGGTTGGGCATCTATAGTCAAGGTCATACTCGAGGTTTCTTCGTTTAAACAAGGAGGAATTGCGTTGCTATTAAGTGTTAAAAGAATAGTTCCTATTTCTCCTGTAGCAGGCGTATAAGTTGGTGTTAAGGTATTGATGCCTGTAATCGTTCCGAGTCCTGTCGTTGTCCAAAAGATATCATTTGTATTCTCTGAAGTAGCTCCGGAAATAGTAAAAGTTTCTCCCTCACATATAAAGCTGTCTGGTCCTGCATCTACAATCGCATTCGGAATAAGGGTAAGCACCATGCTGTCAAAAACTGGATCACATGCTTGAAGTCCAAACCCTGTAATTTCAAGTTCTACAGAACCAAAAGCATAATCACCTGGTCCTGGTGTGTAAGTAGGGGTTAAACTAGTGTCATTAACAAAAGTACCAAATCCTGCTGGAGCAGACCATTGAATACTGCTAGTATTAGACTCTTGTGCATCAGGGATTGTATAACTACCATTCTCTTCACAAAGGGTGGCGTCCGACCCTGCATTTACCGAAGGACTTGGGTTGTAGTCAATTGTTTTTTGTAAGATTTCGTCTCCTACACAGGGTGCTATTGGGCTTACGGTAAGCGTAAAAGTAACTATTCCTGTTTCACCGGCACCTGGAGTGTATTTAGGGCTTGCTGTTGTTGGGTTTAATAAGGTACCACTACCCGAAGTGATCCACTGTAGAGTATCAAAATCTTGAACTATCACATCGGTAAAGGTTACTTCCTCATTTTCACATGCAATAATATCTGACCCAATATCTATAGATGGTCTATCATTAAAAGTAACCGTAAGAAAATCCGTTTGGTTTGTACATGGAGGAGTTCCAACAGCCTCCAGCGTTAAAATTGCGGAACCGAATATTAAATCATCTGGTCCTGGGGTATAAGTTGTTTGCAGTGAAGTGTCGTCGGAAAAAGAACCATCTCCAGAAGTAGTCCAATTTACAGAAGTATAATTGGCTGCTGTTCCTAAAATATCAATTGGCTCGTCTTCACAGGATTGAATATCAGGACCCGCTTCTACCTCAACAAAATCGATAAAATTTAAAACAAAGGAATCTGCGATAGCGTCTGTACAAGGTGCTAGTGGATCTGCAGTTAGGGTGAGTATAACATTTCCATCATCCAAATCTAGACTTCCTGGAGTGTAGGATGGATCCTCTGTAATCGGATTACTAAAAGTTCCATCTCCAGAAGTAGTCCATTGTAAAGAAGAATAATTTTCTGCGTTTGTAATAGAAATTAAAAAAGGAGTATCTGCACAGGTAGTTTGGTCTGGTCCAACTTCTAAGACTGGGTTTAAAATTATATCAACACGCTTTTCATCGATCACCTCTGTACAAGGTGCATCCCCTGTTACAGTTAAGGTTAATATGAAAAATGTATTTTCAAGATCAGTAGGTCCTGGAGTATAAGTTGGGTTTAGAGTGTCTGCATTTATAAAAATTCCTGAACCTGTATTACTGGACCATGAATACGTTATTCCATCTGTCTCTGTTGCATCTGAAACCGTATACGATTGATCTTCACAAAGGAAGTCATCAGCACCAGCATCAACCGTTGGTTGGGGAGTTATTGTTAATCTAAAGGTTTCTTGAGCATCTAATACTGGGCTACAATTAGCATCTGCTATTAAAGTTAAAGTTAAGTCTACGAACCCTGTGTCTACATCAGCTGCACTGGGAGTATATACTGGTTCTATGACTGAAGTGCTTGAAAAGGATCCTGTACCTGTAGTTTCCCAAAGGTAGGCCTGTTCGTTAGCATTGGTAGTAACTCCTAAAATAATATAAGGATTGATATCACAATTAATGTCATCATCGGGAAAACTAACAAATTCTGGAGCACTGATTACTTGAATTGTAATTTGCTCCGAAACAGTTTCTGTACAGGGTAGTAAAGAGCTAGCTACTGCCTCAATAATAACAATATCACTATCAATAGCAGGAATATAAGTTGGGTTTAAAGTGCTTGCATTTTGTAAGCTACCGGTTCCACTTATAATTTCCCATGCAATCGTATCGTAATTTGTTACTTGAGCATCCAATATGATTGAACTATCAGAACAGGTAAACGTTGGACTGTTTGATAAATCTAAAGTTGGAAGCGGGTCAATGTTTAAGGTAAAAGTTGCAGAACCGTTTGAACTTGTACAGGCAGTACTTCCAAATACGCTTCCTGTAAGGGTGACTTGAGTACTATTGATATCTCCATCACCAGGTTCATAAGTTGGAGTTAGCGTTCCATTACCAATAAAGGTTCCATCTCCATCTGTAGTCCACGAAACAGTATCAAAAGCTACATTTGAGATCGTCACTTGTCCAACAGAAAATGTATAATCTTGGTCCTCACAAATGGTATCTGTATTTGGTATAATTGTTATTTCTGCAGGTTGATCTATTGTAATTTCTATGGAATCCGTAATTGGAGTTGCACAGGGAGCAATGGGGTCGGCCGTTAAGACCAGCGTTACAAAACCATCATTAATATCTTGCTGACTTGGCGTATAAGTGGTATTTACAAGACTAGGATCACTAAAAGTTCCTGTTCCATTTGGTGTTGACCACAATGTTATATTTGTATTTGTAACGGTAGCGTCAATGGTAGTCACTGTATCTCCTTCACAAATAGTAAGATTACTTCCAGCTTCCACAACGGGCTGTTTTTGTATGGTAAGTACCATTTCGTCTATAACAGTGCCAGCACAAGGTGCCACAGAAGTAGCCGTTAGCGTAAGTGTTACAGATTCATCATCAATATCTTGCTGGCTTGGCGTATAGGTGGGGGTTAGTGTGGTTCCATTAATAAAGGTTCCACCTGTAGCTGAAGACCATAAAATTGTATCAAATCCTGAAGCAGTTGCACCGGTTATGGTATAATCTTCTCCTTCACAAATAATTGCATCGGCTCCTGCAAATACCTCTGGAAGTGAACTGATAGTTAGCACTTTTTCGCTCACAGCAGGTGTGGAACAAGGATTTAATGGACTTGCAGTTAGTTGAAGCGTAACGAACCCTTGATTGATATCTCCGGGACTTGGCACATAGGTTGGTGTAATTGTAGTTGAATTTGTTATGGTACCGGTACCGTCTAAAGCGACCCAATTTAATATTGAAAAGTGATCTGCCGTTGCATCTGTAATGGTAATTCCATCCTCACAGATAGCTAAATCACTACCGGCATCGGCAATAGCATTTTTTTGGATTGATATATCTACCGAATCACTCTGGTTTAAATCACAAGTATTATTTCCTAACACCGTAAGTGTCAGTGTAACAGGACCAGGGCCTTGTATATCTAGAGTTCCTGGAATATATACTGGATTTAAGATGTTATTTGCAGTAAAAGTACCATCACCAGAGGTTGCCCAAGAAAAAGTTGCAGCATTGGTTACTTCTACGCCATCAACTAAATTAAAAGTTACCGTATCATTTTCACATATTGTAAAATCAGCTCCTAAATCGACCGTAGGTAAAGGATCTATAATTAAGGTTAGGGTATCTTGAGCCTCGTTAGGACAAGGTGCTATGGAGCTAGCAGTTATTGTTAGTATAATGTTATTTCCGTTGAAAATATCAGTAGGTCCTGGATTATAGACGGGATTTTCTACGTTATTACTAGGGGTAAAGGTTCCGTCTCCAGAACTAATCCAAACGATTTGTGATTCGTTTGTTACAAAAGCTCCTGTTAAAACAGCGGTGTCATTTGCACAAATGGTTTGATCGTCACCAGCCTCTGCAGTAGGTTCTTTTATAAAGGTAATGATTTTAGCATCTGAAGTTTCTGCGCCACAGTTAAGAGGATCTCTTTTTCCAGTTAATGTTAAGATAACTTGTCCATTGGCTATATCTTGAGAAGATGGAGTATAGTCGATTACTAAAACATCATCAGACGGAGCAAATGTACCAGTACCAGAAGTTGTCCACTCTAAAGTGTCATAATAATCAGCCACTGCGTCACTTACTGTAAAAGATCCTGTAGTTTCACAGAATGAAAGATCAATTCCTGCATCTACCTCAGGAACTTTTGTAATAGTCAATAACATCTCCGCAATAACAGGAATTGCACAAGGGCTATTAGGAGCAGCTGTTAATCTTAATGTTACTTCGCCTGCGCTGATATCAGTAGTACCCGGAACGTAGGTTGGTGCCAGCGAGCTTGGGTTTGTAAATGTTCCGTTTCCAGTTGTTGTCCAAGTAAAATCATTATAGTTGGTAGCAGAGGTCTCACTTGCATCAAATGTAAAATTGTCTCCTTCACAAATTATGCTGTCTGGACCAGCATCTGCTGTTGGTGAGATTTCTATAAAAATAGTTGTTTGATCTGTCACTGATCCACCACATGGTAGGCCATTGGCATCGTTTGGTGTCACCGTTACAGTCAGAAATACAGGACCTGAATCATTAGGTGAAGCAACATATTGTGCGTTTAAAGAGGTAGCGTTTACAAGACTTCCACTTCCTCCGGTTTTTGTCCATAGCACTGTATCAAAATCTGTTGCAGTTGCTGATAAAGTAGCCGTACCATCCTGACAAATTGTGGTATCCGGACCAGCATCTACCGTTGGTTGTCTAACAATGGTTAAAATCATAAAATCTGTAGCATCCACACATTCCACCTGAGTTGCATCTAGCGTGAGTCTAACTGTACCTGATGTAATATCTAATTGGCTCGGAAAATAAACAGGATTGATAATATTAGCATCATTGAATGTTCCAGTTCCATCTGTGGACCATTCAATTGTATCATAGGTATTAACATTACCAGAAGCTGTTGTTAAAGTAATATTTTGCCCCTCACAAATTTCCTCATCTGCACCTGCAGAAATATCTGGCTCAGGATAGATATCAAAAAACACATCGTCAGAATCTTCCCCAACACAAGGTAGGGTAGAGGTTCCCGAGATAGTAAGAAGTACAAAGTTATTGTTTAAGTCATTTGGCCCTGGAGTGTATATTGGGTTTAGTATGTTAGTGCTACTAAAGGTACCATCACCACCTGTAGTCCAAAGTATAGTATCTGCATTATTTTCAGAAGTATTTTGTATTTGATTTGGCCCCTCACACATGTTTCCGTCTGGTCCAGCATTTACTTCAACATTTTTTTCTATAGTTAACAAAGTTTCGGCTGTAACTGGAGCACAAGACCCATTACCAGTAGCTTCAATAGTTAATGTAGCTCCATTAGTAACGTTTATATCTAACGGACCGGGTATATAAATTGGAGTTGCAGTGTTTCCTCCTGTAAATGAACCGTCACCCGAAGTAGACCAATTAATTTCGTCATAATTTGTTACCGTTGCAATGGGTTCTAGCGTTTGATCCTCACAAATAATATAGTTTCCAGTAAGGACAATTTCTGGTCCTTCCGTAATATTTACTATTATGAAATCTGTAAAAGGAGCTGTACAAGGACTAAGAGGTGATACAGTTACTGTAAGATCTACAGAACCATTGGCAATATCTGATGGAGAGGGTGTGTATATTGGATCTTCGATAGCATTACTATTTAAGGTACCAGGGGACCCTGAAGAAGTCCAGTTTATGGAACTGTAATTTAAGAAGGTAGCATTTATTTGAAATGAATCGGTACTACAGATCACACCACCAACTCCAACAGAGGCTTCTATATCTGGAACGATGGTTAAAATTATATCATCTTGAACCAATGTCGTTGAACAACCTCCGGTTATATTTTGTGCTGTTAATCGAAAAGTAACGCTAGTAGCGTCAATATCGTTTGGACCTATTGTATAGGTAGGGTTTAATAAGGTAGAATCGTCAAAGGATCCGTCACCACCAAGTGCCTCCCATTGATAAGAAACTCCAGAGGTGGGTCCACTTGCAGAAGCGAGTGTGAAATTGGATTGATCTTCACAAATAGTATCATCGGTACCGGCGTCAATAACTGGTGGATTTTCAACAGTTATTACAAGGTCTGCTGTATCCTGACAACCAGTAACATCGGTAGTTACTGTTAAAAAATATTGGGTTGTGACTATTGGAGCTACAATAGGGTCTGCCAGTGTAGATGTAAAACCTGCAGGAATCGAGGTCCAAGCATACGAAAATCCACCTGGGGCAGGTGCACCTAACTGAATGCTTTCACCAACACATATCGTATCGTCACTACCAATTTCTACAACTGGTAAAGGATTTACAGTAACAATAACGGAATCCTCTGCAGTTTCTCCAGTATCATCAGTTACGGTTACAGTATATTCTGTAGTAATTGAAGGACTTACATTTGGATTTGAACTTAAAGGATCGCTTATGCTTGAATCAGTTGGTACTGAAGTCCATTCATAACTGTACCCTGGAGTGGATGCTGTTCCCAGTTGTGTAATTTCATTTAAACAAATGGCACGATCTGGTCCGGCATCAGCTATTGGAGTTGGATTAATTGAAATTATAAGGGTGTCAACTACCGCAGAGCCACAATTAACTCCGTTTACTGTAATCGGTTGAGCCGTTAGAGTCAATGTGATTGGACCCAACTCTGTTGGATCTGTTATATATTGAGCTGATGATTCATCAGTTGGATTGATTAGGGCTCCACTCCCTCCAGTGAAAGTCCAAAGCACCGAAGAAGCATTGGTACTAATCCCACTTAAGTCTGCCGTCGCTCCTTGAGAGATGGTTATATCGATTCCAGCATTAACAGTAGGGGTGTCAACAATGGTTTTTGTGATGGTATTTGACTCGGATCCACAATTATTTGTAGCGGTTAAGGTTAAATCAACTGAGCCTGAAAGTACATCAGCTGCGCTGGGAGTGTATACTGGTTGTAATGCTGAATTATCTGAAAATGTTCCGGTTCCAGAACTAGTCCAACTAAGCGTATTTTGATTAGAGGCAGTAGCAGAATTTAATAAATAACCGGTTGCACAAATAGAACCGTCAGCTCCTGCAGATACTGATACTAGTTCTTCAATTGTTAAGACAATTTCATCTGTGACGGCAGGACAATTATCACCTGGCAAGTTGTTTTGCGCTGTTAATTGGAATGTTATGCTTGTATCATTTGAGTCTATTGTATAAGTAGGATTTAGTAAAGTTGGATTATTTAAAGATCCGTTACCTCCAATAGCTAGCCATTGGTAAGCAACTCCAGTAGCGGGTCCGCTAGCAGAAGAAAGTGTAAAAGAGGTTTGATCACTACAGATTGTATCATCGCTACCTGCGCTGATTACGGGTAATTGCTCGACGGTTATTGTTACAGTCGCCTCTTTAAAACAACCTAAAGGGCAGCTTGTTTTTTTTAAGGTGTAGGTGGTAGTTTGGGTTGGTGTAACTGTTGGATTCGGATTAGAAGTGTCACCTAGACTACTATCGAATGGTACTGAAGTCCATAAATAAGAATATCCAGCATCAGGAGCTTCTCCAATACTAGTGGAATCGCCCTCGCAAATAGTTGCATCATTTCCTGCATCTATTGGTACTTCAATGATGGTTACGACCACCTCGTCTTCATCAGTCTCTCCTGTTGATAATTCCGTAACGGTTACTATGTAAGTAGTAGTTACATCTGGAAACACTGTTGGATTAGGGTCATTATCGTCAAAATTTGTGTCCAGGGGTGATGAGGTCCAACTGTATTCAAATAAAAGTACGTCACCTGCTTCTCCTATTTGATAGGAATCACCAAAACATATTGATTCAGAAATACCTGCATTGGCAACAGGCACAAGAAAATTATTATGTTCTCTATTTTCAGAAGTTTTATTTGAAGACGTTTTTTCAGAAATAGGAATACCTATATTAAGGTCATTATTATCAAAACTGAAGGCATTTATTTGTGATGAAAACAAATAAAGCGTCACTAAAAGATAGTGCATATTTTTCTTAAAATATTTCATAAGGATAATTTTTATTTTATAGTGATCTTACCTGAGTAAGAATATTATTCAAAATTAGTTTATTTAGTTGGTAATTTTGATACATAGTTGATACTTCTATTTATTCAGCATAAAAAAACTGAAGTAAAATGCCCCACAAAATAAAGTTATTAACAATGATATCAAAGAAACTTCTTGTTTTTTTACTGTATTTAAAGGCTATAACCTTTATTATTAGCATATTATAATTTGAAATAAATATGTTAATAATTAAAAAAAAAGACCATTTTATCGATGATATTTGTTTTTGAATGATTTTATTTTTTAAACCATTATTATAAAAAAGAACATCTTTTTTTATTTGAATTTTTTTAATAATAATTTATTGTGGTTTTCACATAAATAGTAATCTATTATAATAAAACAATTTAATTGTATAAAACCCTACTAATTAGATCTTTCAATTATATTAGTTCTAATTCAAAAAATAATTTTGATAAATTAGCACAACTAAAAAACTACATCTGCCTAATAATATTTAGATAAATGTTTTTATTTTTTTTGACCCGTGATCAGCCAATCCTACAGATAGGTTAATTATACTAGCTTTTTTTGTAGATTTGCAACCGGAAATAAAAACCTATTTTACATGCAAAAAATTTCTGTATATCAGCCTAAAAACAAAGTGCGTATCGTAACAGCTGCCTCTTTATTTGATGGCCATGATGCTTCCATAAATATTATGAGACGAATCATCCAGGCAACTGGAGTTGAGGTTATCCACTTAGGTCATGATCGAAGTGTTGAAGAAGTAGTTAATACTGCTATACAAGAAGATGCCAATGCGATTGCTTTGACCTCCTACCAAGGAGGACATAATGAGTATTTTAAATATATGTTTGATTTACTTAAAAAGCGAGGTGCCAACCACATCAAAATTTTTGGTGGCGGTGGGGGAGTAATTCTCCCAGCTGAAATTGATGATTTACATCATTACGGTATCGAAAGAATTTATTCGCCAGATGATGGTAGAAAATTAGGTTTACAAGGAATGATCAATGATTTAGTCGAAAAATCTGACTTTCCAATAGGTGATTTATTAACGGATGAAGTTAATCTCTTAGAAAAAAAAGAAGCTGGTGCAATAGCAAGAATTATATCTGCTGCCGAAAATTTTCCTGCAATTGCAAAAGATACCTTACAGTTAATTCATAAAAAAAATGAGAACTCTAAGATTCCAGTCCTTGGTATTACTGGAACTGGAGGGGCCGGAAAATCATCGTTGGTAGATGAATTGGTTAGACGCTTTTTGATTGATTTTCCTAAAAAAACAATTGGATTAATATCTGTAGATCCCTCCAAAAGAAAAACAGGTGGCGCATTACTTGGAGATCGAATCCGAATGAATGCTATCAACTCGGATCGAGTTTATATGAGATCTTTAGCTACTAGACAGAGTAATTTAGCACTGTCTAAATATGTGTCTGAAGCAATTCAGGTTTTAAAAGCAGCAGCGTTTGATCTTATTATTTTAGAAACTTCTGGGATTGGTCAAAGTGATACAGAAATATTAGAACATAGCGATGTCTCCCTGTATGTAATGACCCCTGAATTTGGTGCAGCAACCCAATTGGAAAAAATAGATATGTTGGATTTTGCCGATTTAGTGGCTATTAATAAATTTGACAAAAGGGGTTCTTTAGACGCTTTACGTGATGTTAAAAAACAATACATGCGTAATAATAATTTATGGGACATTCCACAAAATCAACTACCAGTTTACGGAACTATAGCTTCTCAGTTTAATGATCCGGGAATGAATTTACTTTATAAGTCTATTATGGATAAACTGGTCGAGAAAACAACAACAAATTTAAAATCCAGTTATAAAATATCGGAAGAAATGTCTGAAAAGATATTTGTGATTCCCCCTTCAAGAGTTCGATATTTATCGGAAATTTCAGAAAATAATAGAAACTACGATGCTAAGGTCATTGAACAAGTAGCGGTAGCACAAAAATTATATGGAATTTATAAAACAATAACCTCTGTACTTGGTATTAACACCAGCTTGTCACACCTAGAAAAAAATGGTTTAAACGATAAAGTTTTGACTAGTGAGTCTACTGATGCAACAGATCAAAACCTATTGGAGCTATTAATCAAAGAATTTGATCGAATTAAAATGGATTTTGATCCTCATAATTGGGAAATTATTTTGGGATGGAACGAAAAAGTAAAACGATATAAAGAACCTGTGTATACTTTTAAAGTAAGGTCAAAAGAAATTAATATTCAGACTCACACAGAATCCTTATCACACATACAAATACCAAAAGTTGCTCTGCCAAAATACGAAGCGTGGGGGGACTTATTAAAATGGATTTTACAAGAAAATGTACCTGGAGAGTTTCCATTTACTGCCGGATTATATCCCTTTAAAAGAACCGAAGAAGATCCAACCCGAATGTTTGCCGGTGAAGGAGGACCAGAACGTACCAATAGACGTTTTCATTATGTAAGTCTTGGAATGCCAGCTAAAAGACTGTCCACAGCATTTGATAGTGTTACCCTATATGGGAATGATCCTGATAAGCGTCCAGATATTTACGGAAAAATAGGAAATGCTGGTGTTTCAATTTGTTGCTTGGATGATGCAAAAAAATTATACTCTGGTTTTGATTTAAGTAATGCTATGACCTCAGTAAGTATGACAATAAATGGACCTGCTCCAATGCTTTTAGGGTTTTTTATGAATGCAGCAATTGATCAAAATTGTGAGAAATACATCAAAGAAAATAATCTTGAAAATAAAGTAGCAAAAAAGATTGCTGAAATATATAAGGAAAAAGCTGTTGAAAGACCAAAATACCAAGGAGCTATTCCTGAAGGAAATGATGGTTTAGGATTAATGTTGTTAGGAGTTACTGGTGATCAAGTGTTACCTGATTCTATTTATGATAAAATAAAATTTGACACGCTAAAACAAGTTAGAGGGACTGTTCAAGCAGATATCTTAAAAGAAGATCAAGCACAAAATACCTGTATTTTTTCGACTGAATTTGCTTTGCGTTTAATGGGAGATGTTCAAGAGTATTTTATTGAAAAAGAGATTCGTAATTTTTATTCAGTTTCTATTTCTGGATATCATATAGCTGAGGCAGGAGCAAATCCAATTACTCAATTAGCTTTTACTCTGGCAAACGGATTTACGTACGTTGAATATTATTTGTCCAGAGGAATGGACATCAATAAGTTTGGTCCAAATCTGTCTTTCTTTTTTAGCAACGGAATAGACCCAGAATATTCGGTGATAGGAAGGGTTGCTCGAAAAATATGGTCCAAAGCATTAAAGTATAAATACGGAGCAAATGCGAGGGCGCAAATGTTAAAATATCATATACAAACCTCAGGAAGATCATTACATGCTCAAGAAATTGATTTTAACGATATTAGAACTACACTACAAGCACTGTACGCAATTAATGATAATTGTAATTCGTTACATACCAATGCTTACGATGAGGCGATAACCACACCAACAGAGGAAAGTGTTAGAAGAGCTATGGCCATACAACTAATCATTAATAAAGAATTAGGTTTAACAAAAAATGAAAATCCAATTCAAGGCTCTTTTATTATTGAAGAATTAACAGATTTAGTTGAGGAAGCAGTTTTAAAAGAATTTGATCGGATAACAGAAAGAGGAGGTGTTCTTGGGGCAATGGAGACCATGTACCAACGGAGTATGATACAAGAGGAAAGCTTGTACTATGAGACCTTGAAGCACAATGGCGAATTTCCTATCATCGGCGTCAATACCTTTTTAAGCAGTAAAGGTTCTCCTACTATTATACCTGGAGAGGTTATAAGAGCCACAGAGGAGGAGAAAAAACACCAGATCAAAGTAATTAAAAATCTACATAAATCGTCAGAAAAGAATACTTCAGAGCTTTTAAAACAATTACAGAATACAGCCATAACCAATGATAATATTTTTGAATCATTAATGGAAGTTTGTAAAACTTGTACTCTTGGACAAATTACAAACGCTTTATTTGAAGTAGGAGGTCAGTATAGAAGAAATATGTAAAAATTAATTTTAAAGAGTTAACATCCAAACGTGTTGTAATTGTCTAAACTTTTTAATCTCATCTCTTAAAATTGGCAGAAAATCTTTTCCGTTACTATTAATTGACTCTAAACGCTCACAATTTTTATCAATAACACTAGTTAAACGAGAAATTGAAAGAAGGTGTTCTTGACGATCTTCTGAAAAAGATTTTCTTTCAGCCTCTACAATCTCGGGAACTAGCGAGTTTGACTGTTGAATGATATCACCTGTGAAATAAATATTTGGATCTTCAAACCCGTTGGATTGTAATTTTGCTAAATCTGGAAGTATATATCTTGAAATTTGACTGGAAAGTGTAAAAATATCAAGCGCCTTTCGGTGAATAGGTGAAATTTTATGATTATTTAGCGAATCTTGCTCCATTTTTTATTAGAGATTATTGTTGCAAAATTAGAAACAAAACGTCGTTATTTGCTTTAAAATCGAAATTTATATGTTATATTTGCTTTAGAAAAAATCTTTTTTTAATAAAAAATCTTTAATATATTAATGGATACTTTGAATTGGAAAATATTAAAATGTTTGCAAGAAAGCGCTAGGCAAACAAATGCAGCGATCGGCAGAAAAGTAGGGATTAGTTCACCAGCAGTTTCAGAAAGAATAAAAAAAATGGAAGATACTGGAATTATTGAAGGCTATAAAACAGTTGTTTCATCTTATAAGGTAGGTTATCAATTAAAAGCAATTATTACAATTAGAGCTTTTATGGGAAAATTAAAACCTTTTTTAATAAAAGTTAAAACATTTCAAGAGGTACTAAATTGTTATCGAATTACTGGTAATGAGAATATTGTACTAGAAGTAATGCTCAAGAATCAAAAACATTTAGAGCAATTTATTGATCAATTAATTAGTTACGGCGAAACGAAAACACAGATAGTTCTTTCTAATGTGATTGAAAACGCACCGATTACAAAAAGCAAGTAACAGCTTATGAAGTCCATATTAATCTATATTTTTATTTTTTTTACTTTAGTTGGGAATGCGCAGTCCAACAAAAAAATTTTACGAAAAATAAATAAATTTCAGAAAGAGTTGAATTTGGAATTTTTAAATCCAAAAACCACCATTTTAGATTCCTTAGATCAGCTATCGTTTATAGGTTTAGAGTTTTATCCAGCATCCCCTAAATTTTATATAAAAGCTCGTTTCAAAAGGACTCCAAATGAAACACCTTTTTTGATGAAAACATCCACAGATCGTCTTCCAGAGTATGTAAAGTACGGGGAGGCTCATTTTGAAATGGAAAACAAAAAAATTGTTTTAAATATTTACCAAAATATTAAATACGCTAAAATTGACGAGTTTAAAAATGATTTGTTTTTACCATTTACTGATTTTACTAGTGGTGATGGTTCCTACGGCGGAGGAAGGTATATTGATCTAAAAATTCCTGACAATGATTTAATCGTTATTGATTTTAATAAATCGTACAATCCTTATTGTGCGTATAGCCACAGATTCTCCTGTCCTATTCCACCTGAAGAAAATGATGTTAGTTTACGAATTGAAGCAGGGATTAAAAGTTTTAACGGGCATTAAAATTATTTAACCATCCACATTCCAAAGAATACAGCTGCAAATCCAATTACAAAACTCGCTAGTGTATAAGTGGCAAAACTCATGAAATCACCATTTTTTAAAAATAAATGATTTTCATATGCAAATGATGAAAACGTAGTAAACCCTCCACAAAACCCAGTAGCTATGAATAAGATGGTATTATTTGATAGTAAATTATTTTTATACGAATAGCCTAAAACAATTCCGATGATCAAACTTCCAAGAATGTTAGCAGTAAAGGTTCCGAAAGGAATACCTGTTTTATGACTGTTTAGGTAAAATCCCATTAAATAACGTAGTGAACTCCCAATACCACCTCCGATAAATACTAATAAAAATTGTTTCATCCAGCGAATATAAAAAAACATCAGTTTGTTTATGGAGATATTTTAATTAAACTAAACCAAACAATTAATATCAGTAAAAATAAAACAAATTGATATTTATGATGACATCCCTTTAAATTACCGGTATTATATGTTTTTATTTATTATGTTTGCATACTTCAAATAATTTAAAACTTTCTAAATGAAAACAAAATATTTAATTGGATTGGTTCTTTCAAGTGTGGTTTTTTTCTCTTGTATGGATCAAAAAAAATCAGAAAATACCGCTAACAAAGCAAATACTTTCAATTATAATGTAGAACAATTTGCAGACATTAAAGTCTTGCGTTATCAAATTCCTGGTTGGGAAAATCTAACCTTAAAGGAACAAAAGTTAGTGTATTATTTAACAAAAGCTGGTTTGTCTGGTAGAGATATTATTTGGGATCAAAATTATCGTCATAATCTTACTATAAGAAAAGCGCTTGAAAATATTTACGCTAACTATGAAGGTGACAGAAATAATGAGGATTGGAATAACTTTGAGGTATATCTAAAAAGAGTTTGGTTTTCAAATGGTATACATCACCATTATTCCAATGCTAAATTTACAGCTAAATTTTCATCAGAATATTTGAGCGGTTTGTTAGCTCAAACCAACACGAAATTAGAAGGTGAAGCATTTGATGTAATATTCAATGATAACGATGCAAAAAAAGTAAATTTATCAAAGGGTGTAGATAACGTATTATTATCAGCAGTAAATCTTTATGGACCTGATATCACTACTGCCGATGTAGAAAGTTTTTATAGTGATAAAGTATCTCCTAACAAGGATAAACCCTTATCGTTTGGATTAAATTCTCAACTTGTTAAAATAAATGGAGAATTAACAGAGAGAGTATATAAATCAGGAGGATTGTATGGAACTGCAATCGACGAAATCACAAAGTGGTTAGAATTAGCTTTAGGAGTAGCCGAAAATAAAGCACAAGGAGAAGCCTTAGGCTTATTAATTGAATATTATAAAACTGGTGATCTCCAAGTTTGGGATAATTATAATGTTGCTTGGACGGCAGCTACAGAGGGAAATATTGATTATATAAACAGTTTTATTGAAGTATATAATGATCCTGTTGGCTATACAGGTTCCTACGAAACTATTGTACAAGTTAAAGATTTTGATATGTCTCAAAAAATGGCAGTTTTATCTGAAAATGCACAATGGTTTGAGGATAATTCTCCCTTGATGGATGCGCACAAAAAGAAAAATGTGGTAGGAGTAAGTTATAAGGTAGTAAATGTAGCTGGAGAGGCTGGTGATGCTTCCCCAAGTACTCCAATTGGAGTTAATTTACCAAATGCAAATTGGATTCGTGCAGCGGTAGGTTCTAAATCTGTATCTCTTGGAAATATCATACATTCCTATAACAATGCGGGAAGCTCAGGGCGTTTAAAAGAATATGTAAATGACAATGAAGAATATGAATTGGAGAAGAAACATGGACAATTAGCCGATAAATTACATACCGCTCTACATGAGGTTATAGGACATGCATCAGGTCAATTAAATCCTGGAGTTGGAGAAACTAAACAAACATTAAAAAAATATGCATCGACGTTGGAAGAAGGTCGTGCAGATCTTGTAGGATTGTACTACTTATACGATCCAAAACTACAAGATTTAGGATTGGTTCAGGATTGGAAAGAAGTTGGAGTAGCTGCTTATGATGGTTATATCAGAAATGGTTTGATGACACAGTTAATCAGACTTGAATTGGGAGATGATGTTGAAGAAGCACACATGGTAAATAGACAATGGGTATCTGCGTGGGCTTTTGAAAAAGGAGCAGCAGATAATGTAATTGAAAAAGTAACTCGAGACGGAAAAACCTACTTTCAAATTAATGATTATGATAAATTACATGATTTGTTTGGACAATTATTAAGAGAGACACAACGAATCAAATCTGAGGGAGACTTTAAAGCAGCAGAAACGCTGGTAGAAGGTTATGGAGTTAAAGTAGATCAAGAATTACATAAAGAAGTACTTGAAAGAAACAAACAGTTTACTTCTGCACCTTACAGCGGATTTGTCAATCCGGTAATTGTTCCAAAAATGAACGACCTAGGAGAAATTGAAAGTTTTACAATTACCCAACCAAAAACCTTTAAGGATCAAATGGTTTATTATTCAACCGAATATAATTTCTTACCTGAGGTTAACTAGTTTTGGAAAATATTAGTTTACAAAAAAAGCTCTTTGTTCTGCAATGAGCTTTTTTTTATTGTTTAAGATAGTTTTTTAAGAGAATTAAGAGAACTACAAAAGAAACAAAGCCTATTAAAACCCAATAAGAACCTCGATAGTGTTTTTTATGTAATAACTTATCTTTATTATAACTAAGAGTGATTACAATTACAAAAGTAATTACAAAAAAAATTACAAAAGTCCATTGTCCAGAACTAAACATAATTGTGTAGATTTATATCCGTAAAAATAATCAATAAATTTCTTACGATTCATATTTTTTCATAAAGAAAAATTTAAACAATAAAAGAATGAAAAATAAAATAAAAGCAGTAAACGAATTTCATAAAGCATTCGGGTTGGGAATACAAAATTCCCCCACGGCCGAATTAGAGATCAATAGAAACTTATTGCGTTATAAATTGATGCGAGAAGAAAATGAAGAATATTTAGACGCAGCGAATAATAGAGATTTGGTTGAGGTTGCAGATGCACTAGGAGATATGTTGTATATCTTGTGCGGAACTATCATAGAACACGGTATGCAACATAAAATTGAAGAAGTATTTAATGAAATCCAAAAGAGTAATATGAGTAAACTAGGAGCTGACGGGAAACCGATTTTTAGAGAAGATGGTAAGGTTTTAAAAGGGCCTAATTATTTTAAACCTGATATAAATTCAATTCTAAATAAATAATTATTGCACAGGATATCTCCACCCAAAACTATCTTCAGTTATGTTGTGTTGAATGTTTAATAATTTTGATTTGAAAATACTGGCATAACTTTCTTTGATTTTTGGTAGGTGGTAAACTTGATTTTTGTGACTAAAGTCACTGACAGGACTTATTACCGCAGCTGTTCCAGCACCAAAAATTTCTTTCAACGAATTATTTTTGGAAGCTTCTTTTAATTCATCGACTGTAATTCTTCTCTCTTCTACAATTATTCCATCTCTTTTTGCTAGCGCAATTAAACTTTTTCTGGTAACTCCATCCAATATTCGATCGCTAGTGGGTGCTGTAATTAGGTTGTCATTAATTCTAAAGAATACATTCATTGTTCCAGCTTCTTCTAAATACTTATGCTCCTTAGAGTCCGTCCAAATTATTTGTTGAAATCCTTTTTCCTTTGCAAGGTTCGTAGGGTAAAATTGTGCGGCATAATTTCCAGCAGCTTTAGCAGCACCTACACCACCATCAGCAGATCTGCTGTAGTGTTCTGCAATAACAACTTTTACATCCCCAGCATAATAGGCTTGTGCAGGAGAAAATAAGATTAAAAATTTATATTCATTTGATGGCGATGCAGAAACTTCAGTTTGAGTTGCTATTACAAATGGCCGAATATACAATGAATTTCCTATTCCACTCTTTATCCATTCTTTATCAAGTAAAAGCATTTTTTCTAATGCTTCAAAAAATAGATCTTTTGGAAATTCAGGTATGGCTAATCTTTTAGAGGATTTATTTATTCTTTTGAAATTTTCTTCGGGTCTGAATAACCATATTTTTCCTTGGTCATCTTTATAAGCTTTCATTCCCTCAAAAACTGCTTGACCATAATGAAAAACTTTGGAGGCTGGAGAGATGGATAGATTTCCAAAAGGTTTTATGGTTGGATTTACCCAAGATTCATCTATATAATCACATTCAAACATATAATCCGTGAAAACATGCCCGAATTTTAAATTTGTAAAGTCTACTTTATTTATCTTTGAATTTACTATGTTTTGAATGGTCACAGAAAGAGATTTTTTTTTGATCATAAACATCAGTTTTCCAACAGCAAAAGTAGTTAATTTAAGCCTATTTTTACTTAAAATTATATTAATTTTGCAATAAATCAAACCATCTGAATCATGAAAAAACTAATTTTATTATCGGTTATGTTTACGCTACTAATAGCTTGTAAAGCTGAGCAAAAAAAAGAAGTTTCTTACCTAACTTTTGGAGAAGAAACCTCCAATAAAAATATACTTTCAAATGATCAAGTTGTTGAAATCTATAAAAACCTTGCAGTTGGAGATACTGTAAATATGAAATTTTAAGCTTCTGTAAA
>UPTG01001101.1_pt1 | contig 20413 bp, 18 predicted proteins | sample 2160121 | NCBI WGS metagenome assembly UPTG01 (sample SAMN06266255, study PRJEB28933) | marine metagenome | isolation source: Columbia River Estuary | place: USA:Columbia River Estuary, USA | collected 2014-07-27
TATGAGGGACAATTATGTTTTGGGCAGCTTTTGCCTACCGATTTGGATACGGCTTACGGGGCAATCAATTGGAACCATTTATTTGATGCCTATGCAAACTGGAAAGAGAATGCTCCCACGGAGGCGCCAGAATTTTTCAATGCGTTCTTCAAAAAATTGGCCGGTTCAAATGAACTACAAGAAGCCTTGGAATCTGGTATGAGCGTCGAGGAGTGGGTGAACTCTTATTATGGAGAGTTGTACCAATACAAGCAAAAGGCTTATGAGTACGCTTTGTATCCTCATTTAGGGGTTGAGACTTATAAGTCCAACTAGGCACCATTAAAAAACCCCGCTCGAGGCGGGGTTTCTTTATAAAGTCGAAAAGCGGATTATTTCCAGCCTTTCATTTCTTTCTCGTAGCCGGCTCTGTAAGAATCAGGTGCTCCCATGTCCATGGCTTTTTTACCCTGCTTTAGGGCGGCTTTAGTATCGCCTGCTGCGTAAAGTATTTTAGCCTTTACCCAGTTCGTATACCAGTACTCTGGATCTAACTGTAAGGCAATTTCGATCGTTGCGAGTGCTTTTTCGTGATCGCCTTGACCGCTGTAGTAGTTTGCTGCATTTCTGTATGCACGCTTAGCATCAGATAGTGCTCTCTCCACATTTTTACCGCTTTCGCCGTCAGAATCTACTCCTAGGTTAACGCTTACTTCCGTATCAGCCCATTCAAGGACCAATTCACCACCGGTTGTGCTCAATGATTTGAAGCCCATAGTAAAGCTTTCGTCAAAATCCCCTGTTGTGGCAGGTACAGTGGTGCGTAGCACATCGCTTTCTTGCGTGTAACCGGTATTTCCCCAAAGATCAGTTTGGGTAGAGAGTATAATGGTCCACTCATTCTCTCCTGGAATGGTAAACAAGGCATATTCTCCAGCACTCACAGCATTACCGTTCATTGTGAAATCTGTGGAAGCGTTAAGAATAACACATCTGTTCGCCCCGGTGCGCCATACTTCATTGTAAGGCACGAGATCGCCGAAAATGGCACGGTCGCGTGCCGCGGGACGAGAATAAGTAATACTAAAATCAGTTAGACCAATTCTTTGATCAACAGTAGAAGTTGGTGAGGGTTGCGGAAGTTCTTGTGCATTTGCAGGCAACGTGAATGCCAATGCAGCAAGTCCGAGAATCCAATTTTTCATTTGTACTTTTTTAGGGTTTGCCTAAATGTAACAAGAAAAGTGGTCGATGGTTGATTAGAGCGCCATCATTTTTAGCGCGGCCACTGCAGCTTCTACTCCTTTGTTGCCGTGAATACCACCTGAACGTGCACGACTTTGTTCAATAGTATTATCCGTGAGCACACAGAAGATAGTTGGTGCGTCGTAGCTGAGGTTCAGTTCGGTAATACCGTACGTCACGCTCTGGCAGACATAGTCGAAGTGCTTTGTCTCCCCTTGAATGACACAACCTACTACAATAACCGCATCAGGTTCTTCCTGCTCGTGAAGGCGTTTTGCACCATAGGTGAGTTCCACAGCACCCGGTACATCTATTCGAAGGATGTGCTTTGGATCTACGCCATGTGCCACGAGTGTATCGTGCGCACCTTGAGCAAGACCGTTTGTGATTTCATGATTCCACTCAGCGCGTACAATAGCTACGAGTTTACCTTCTCCGGAAGGAACCTGCTCGTTGTTGGTGCTATCCAAATGCTGGTGTGCGGTTGCCATCTTATTTCAGTGCAGCAATCACGCTAGCGATTCCAGAAGCTTGACGGCTTTTTGGGTAATCATCGGCAATACGCTCGTAAAGCTTAACTGCTTTAGCATTTTCACCTAACGCTTCATAGGCCAACCCTGCTTTCCACAAAAATAGCGGAGTAGTAAAGTCGTTCTCCGTGGCATTAGCGGCTTTGTTGTAAAAATCCACGGCATCATTCATTTGACCCAACTCAACAAATGCATCGCCAATAACACCATAGGCAGTTGCGGAAGTGGCGGCATCAGATTTATCGTAATCGTCCAAGAATGCGATGGCATTTTCGTAATCACCCAATGTGTAATACGCTACACCAGCATAGTAATGAGCACTGTTTCCTGCGGCAGTTCCGCCGAATTCGTCAATAATATCGAGGAAACCATAGTAGGCACCGTTGCCGTTTAGGGCTAATTCCATAGAATCGGTCTCGAACCATTTTATGGCTTTCGCGATCTCTGTGGCACCTTCTTTTGCTTTAGGCTCTACGATGTAAGTGCTGTAAGCGAAATAGGCCAATACCACGGCAACTACTGCTGCTACTGCCATACCAACTTGACGTGCATTGTTCTCGAGGAACTGTTCCGTCTTCGTTAGTGTTTGTTCTACGTTATCAAATCCAAGGTTATCCTGTTCTGCAGGCGCGTTCTTCTTAGCCATAGCTAGTTTAAATTGAGTCCGCCAAAAATAGTATAAATTTTCATGCTTTGAGCCCTATTTTTGTTCCTATGGAAAACCTGCTTGTTCACGCATTAGAATTAACTCACTTCAAGAACCACAGAGCTTCTTCTTGGCTGTTCAATCCTAAAGTAAACATCATTTCGGGTAATAACGGTAATGGCAAGACTAACGTCTTAGATGCGTTGCATTATCTGTCCTTAACAAAAAGTTATCTAAACACCACTGATGCTCAGAATATCACCCATGGTGAGAGTATGGCCTTACTCAAGGCGAAATTAGAACGCAAGGGCAACGAACACGTGCTCGATTTGGGACTTAAAAAGGGGCAGAAAAAGAAAGTTCGGCTCGATGGAAAGGAGATTGATAGATTAGCAGATCACGTGGGCTACATGCCTGTGGTGATGATTACACCCATGGACCGCGATTTGATTATCGACGCTGCTGAGACTCGAAGGAAATTGATGGATACCACCGTTTCTCAAAACGACAAACAGTACCTAAATGCATTGATGGCCTACAATAGAGCCCTGACACAACGCAATACAACGCTCAAATATTTTGCTTCAAACCGTACATACGATGCAGAAATGATTGGGTTATACAACGACCAATTAGCGCAAAATGCGGCTATTATTTTCGAGGCACGCAAATCATTTGCTGCAGAATTATTGCCTCTGCTCACGCATTATTATCAGTTTCTCTCGGGAGGAAAAGAGACTGTGGGAGTGCGCTATAAAAGCACATTACACGAGTCCTCTATGCAGGACTTATTGGCTGAGAATGAGGCTAAAGACCGCGTACTGCAATACACCTCGAGCGGAACACATCGCGATGATCTTGTTTTTCATTTGGGCGAACATCCTATCAAGCGTGTGGGTTCCCAGGGACAGCAGAAGAGTTTCTTGATCGCATTGAAATTGGCCCAATTCGAAATTACCAAGCGGCATTTAGGGATGCCACCGCTCTTATTGCTCGATGATATTTTCGATAAATTGGACGAAGGCCGCGTGGCAAATCTACTGAGCTTAGTGCATACGGAAGAGTTCGGTCAAATTTTTATTACCGATACGCATCCGGAGCGAATGCTTGAGTTGAGTGAAAATCTTAAACTCAACCACAGCACCTTTGAAATAACTGATAATGGCGAAATACAAAGTCTCTAACGAACAATCCATGGGGGAGGCGCTATCGCTGTGGCTCGACCGCTACCGTCTTCGTAGAGGGACGGATGAAACGCGCGTATTGCAAGCGTGGGATGAGTTAATGGGGCCTTCTATTGTGCGCCAAACCACCAAGAAAAAGGTGCAAAATCAAATTCTTTACGTTCAATTGGAAAGTGCAGTCGTGCGCAAAGAGCTGCTCATGGTCAAGTCAAAAATCATAAGTAGTATCAACGAACATCTCGGTCGCGAAGCCATCAAAGACGTGCACCTGTACTAATCTTCTAAAAGATCTGGACGTCTCGCTTTAGTGCGCTGGTACGCCTGTTCTTCCCGCCATAAATCAATGGCTTTGGTATTTCCACTTAGCAGCACTTCTGGTACGATGTGGCCCCTGAAATTTTCCGGCCGCGTATAAACCGGTGGCGCCAGTAAATTGTCTTGAAAACTGTCTGTAAGTGCTGAGGTTTCGTCATTAAGAACGCCAGGGAGTAGACGTATAACTGCATCTGAGATGACGGCAGCTGCAAGTTCACCGCCACTTAAGACATAGTCCCCTATACTGTATTCGTGTGTGATCCAATGGTCGCGCACGCGCTGATCTATACCCTTATAATGTCCACAGATGATGATCATGTCTCCCAATAAACTTAGGGCATTTGCATCCTGCTGATTGAATCGGGTACCGTCGGGTGTCATGTACAGAACCGCATCGTAGTTGCGTTCTTTTTGCAATGCCTCAATGCAATTTACAAGAGGTTCACATTGCATCACCATGCCCGCACCACCGCCGTATTGATAGTCATCGACTTGCTGGTGTTTGCCCGCGCCAAACTCGCGCAATTGGTGCACGTGAACTTCTGCAAGTCCCTTGTCTTTCGCACGCTTTAAGATGCTGTGTGCGAACGGCCCTTCCAGCAATTCCGGTAGTACAGTAATGATATCAATGCGCACGTTATTTCTTTTTTAGGCCAATTTCTACCAAGCGCTCATCTAAATAATCTCCAGCGGTGATATCCGTAAAAGCTTTCGGACGAGCTTCGCTGATGCATTGCGCTAAAGCATTTAACGGCATCTTTCCTACAGGGTGAAGGAAGAATGGAATACTGTATCTGGGTTGTGCCCACTTTTCCTGCGGAGGATTCACTACGCGGTGCGTGGTTGATTTTAAATAGCCGTTGGTTAACCGTTGGAGCATATCACCAACATTGACAACTAAAGACCCTGGAATGGCTGTAATTCCCACCCATTCACCTTGTTTGTTAAGTACCTCTAAACCTTCAGCACTGGCGCCCATGAGAAGTGTGATGAGGTTGATGTCTTCGTGTTGCCCAGCACGTACACTATCGCCTGGATCGGTCGTGATAGGAGGGTAGTGAATGGCACGTATGATACTGTTTCCGCCTTTTACCCATGGCTCAAAGTAGTCGGTATCTAATTCCAAATAACTCGCTATAGCACTGAGCAATTCCATACCTATTCGCTCTAATTGTTGGTAGGCGTTGACAAAGGTTGGTGCCAATTCTGGGCGCTCACTGACTGAAATATTGTCGTGGTATTCGGGGCCGTTGTAAGCCGGTGCTGGTTGCCCAACTTGCCAAAATTCTTTTAAATCTGCAGCGGCAATACCTTTTGCATGCTCCCGTCCAAAACTTGTATAGCCGCGCTGACCGGCTAATTTTTCAAGCTCATACTTCTTTTTCGTTTCGGTATCTAGTGCGAAAAATGCTGCCACTTCTTCGTACAGTTGGTCTTGCATTGCATCGCTAAAACCATGATTCTTAATGGTTACGAATCCTATATCGGTGTAGGCTTTTCCTAAATCTGCGGCAAAGGCTTTTTTATCAGCAGTTGACCCGCTCATCCAGTTGGATAAATCTAAATTTGGAATGAGTGACATACGGTTTGTAAATAGGTTATATACAACAAAAATAACTACCTTTTCGCAGTCGTTCGAATGGAACTTAATGACACCAACAGAAGTTATGAACCACCCGCTACCGCCTGAGCTTCTTCAGGATTTTTTGCAAACCCGTGCTATTGAGGAAAAAATGCTCATCTACCTGCGTCAAGGTAAAATCTCAAAGTGGTTCAGCTCCTTTGGACAAGAGGCCATTTCAGTTGCCGCCGTTCATGCCTTGAAAAAGGATGAATACATCTGCACTATGCACCGAAATCTTGGTGTTTTTGTGGCGAGAGAGGTTCAGTTAGAACGTCTTTTTGCTCAATTTCAAGGAAAGCCAGAGGGATTTACTAAAGGTCGCGATCGTAGCTTTCATTTTGGTAGTAAAGACCATCACATCGTAGGAATGATTTCTCATTTAGGAGCCCAGTTGGGTTTAGCCTGCGGATTAGCCTTACGTGAACAGCAAATGGGTACGGGCAAATGCGTTGTCGCGTTTACAGGCGACGGATCAACCTCTCAAGGAGATTTTCATGAAGCTCTGAACGTAGCAGCTGTTTGGTCATTACCAGTAGTTTTTATCGTAGAGCGTAATTACTGGGGGTTAAGTACCCCAGAAGAGGAGCAATTTAAATTCAAAAGTTTTGTAGATAAGGGACCTGCTTATGGCATGGAGGCCCGAAGTTTTGACGGTAATAATTTAGCTGAATGTTATTCGGAGTTGACCAATGCCGCGGCCTATGCTCGCGAGCAGGGCAAACCGATTTTATTAGAAGCAAATACGTTCAGAATACGAGGGCACGAAGAGGCCAGTGGTACCAAATATTACCCAGAAGGTATGATCGATACAGCCATGTCGGACGAGCCTATGGTGAAGATTCTTCACGAGCCAGATCGCTATGCTACGGATGAAAAATCGCTGCAACTTGCTATGGAGAAGGCTAAAGCGCGCGTGGATGAAGCGTTTCATGCTGCTTTGGCTCTTGATGGACCAAGCTACAACGCAGCGGAGAGTACCAGCGATCTGTTTGCTGCGGTACCGGCTCTTCCAGAAAATGCTACAGGCGGATCGCGTGAGATGCGACTTATTGACGCCATTCACGATGGATTGAAGGAAAGTTTAGCCCTGTGGCCGGAATTGGTCTATATGGGACAAGATATAGGTCCTTATGGCGGAGTTTTTAAAGCAACAGAAGGATTGGCCGATTTATTTGGTTCAAACAGGGTGCGCAATACGCCGCTCTGCGAGAGTGCGATAGTAGGCGCATCTTTGGGTTGGAGCATCGCCGGCGGCAAGGCTATGATGGAAATGCAGTTTTCTGATTTTGTCACCACTGGGTTTAACCAGATCGTCAATAACCTCGCGAAACTCCATTGGCGTTGGGGTCAAGCGGTGGACGTAGTGGTACGAATGCCTACGGGAGCAGGCGTCGCTGCCGGTCCGTTTCATTCGCAAAGTACGGAGGCATGGTTTACTCACGTCCCAGGCTTAAAGGTGGTTTACCCGGCTTTTCCTGGAGAGGCGAAAGGACTTCTGATGGCCAGCTTCAATGAACCCAATCCTGTTTTGTTTTTCGAACACAAGGCCATGTACCGCACTGTCCGTGAAGAAGTGAAGGAGGGTCCGCAATTCATCGAACTAGGTAAAGCGGATGTTGTTCATTCAGGGACAGATTTAACCGTGATTACCTATGGAATGGGCATTCATTGGACATTAGACTTGATAGAAGAAGAAGGCTTAACGGGCCGATTAGATTTGATTAACCTACGCACCCTCGTCCCCTTAGACTTTGATGCCATTCGCTCCAGTGTAGAGCGCACCGGTAAGGTTATTGTTTTGCAAGAAGATGTCGCCGTGGGCGGCTATGCCGAACACATTGCCTCGCGCATCGCACAGGAATGCTGGGAGGCGCTTGACGGCCCGGTGATTACGGTAAGTTCGGACCCAACTCCAGTGCCTTTTCATGCCGCGCTAGAGGAAGGATTTTTAGCGAAGTCCAAGCTGAAAGAAGCGGTAGATCAGTTACTTAAATATTAAAATTTACTGAAGGGTAAAGACCCGTCGCGCGGCCGCGCGGTAGGCGTATAAAAAAACACCCCCGAGGCGGAAGCCTCGGGGGTGTTTGCTTATGAAAAAAATCGCGCTTATTCCACGATTAGTTTTTTCGTGATTTTGCTTCCTGCGCTTTCGATAGTGTAGAAGTATACACCAGCGGCGTAGTTGGTCACATCAATTGTTTTAATGTGACGGCCAGCGTCAAGGCGACCGAAATCTTTCATCTCAACAAGACGACCAGTCATGTCCATAACTACCATGTTGTAGTTTGCTGCTTCTGCAGATTCGATAGCCAGTTTCGTAATACCTGAAGCTGGGTTAGGGAAGTTTTGGCTCACAGCGAAGTTGTTGCGCTCAAGCTCTTCCAGACCGATGTTGTTCGGGTAAGGCTGACCTAAGTAGTAGAAGTCGATAGAATTCAATACGCTAAACGAACCGAAATCTTCAATAGGCGAATAAGTCATGTGCAATTGGTGTGTGCCGTCGCCATTGTCAAATGCCCAATCGGCTACGTTACCCCAAGTCGCATCTCCAAAAGTCCCCATCACTGCCTGTGGACCCTCTAAAGAATCACCGATAACATTGTATCCTTGGCATCTCCAGTCAGGAAATTGGTTATCAGTTGTTCCGCTTGCATAGGCTGTATCTGTTTCAAACCATGAGAAGAACATCATGTCTCTATCAGCGTTCATTGAGATGTATGGACGGTTTGCTTCTGACACAGGACCGTTGGTTGGATCGAAATCAAAGTCAAACGTAAATACCTGGCTCACGATGTTACAATCCCAAGAAAGACCACCATCAGTGGTAAAGATGTCTACTAAAAGATTGACACCTGGGAAGTAATTAAAATCAGCTGCAGGCGTGCCACCAGAGGCAGCAGTTCCTGTACCTGGGAATACGTGCACAAACATGTGCGGGTTGCCATTGGCATCAACAGCTAAGTCGTGACCGCGCGTAGACGAGGTCAAGTGACCGATACTCCAGGTTCCGCCAGTGATTTGGTCGAAAATGGTAACCAAGCTATCGCCTGAACCATTATCAACTAATTCATCAAGATTAGGTCCCATTATTGAACCCCAAGAAGAACCGCCGTTGGTTGTTTTAATTAAGTATGGGTGTATGACTTTAGCAGGCGCTAGGGTACTGTCGTATGCTTCAAGGCTTATGTAGCCTGTGGTGCCATTCGCAGCAAAGAAAATGTTGGCATCACCTACAATTTTCCCATTCGCAGTTTCGTTGGTTACCGGCATGTAGGCTCTGTGCTCTACATAGGTCATAGAGTCAGTGCTCCAGTCCATAGTTCCTTTCCAAACCAATACGGTATCTGTGTACTCTTCTACGTCGTAGTCTGGTTGATGGAAGCTCAGTCCCCAGAAATTACCGCCATCGACGTATGAATTGTCTAATGTCAAGTGACCACCTGTAGTATCAACAGAAACATTGGTTGTCGTATTGTCCATTTTATGGGTGCCCATTAAAGCGCCACCCCAAGCACCACCATTGGTTCCAACAAGAGTTGGTGCCCAAACAGCTACACTTGCATTGAGGGGGTTAGTATTCCCTGTTTCATTAAGAATACCAATTCTCGGGTAACGAGCGAATCCTGGATATGCGTAACCACTTAAGTTAGGATTCCAAATGGGACCAGCATTAGAAGTCCATGTAGAACCTCCGTTGGTGCTGTAGTCAAAACGCAAACTACCTGAACTATTATCTCCGTTACTTGAGTAGTCTGAGCGGTGAATGAATGCAATGGTATTTAAATCTTCGTCCGCCCAAATATTGGTTTTCGGCCCAAAGCCGGCACCATAAACGTTAGGTGCAGTACCTATTGCTACTGCAGAACTCTGCTTATGTGCAGAGGTTTTGTAAGGAATGCCGTCTGCATGCGATGCAGTGTACATTTCTGAGCTGCGTCCTAGGTCCGTACGCACTTCTTGTGCAGTAGCTCCAATAACACTAAGACCAGCAAAAGCGAGTATTAATTTCTTCATAAAAGATGTTTTTTGTGGTTGTATAAATATAAGGGGAAATCCTTAAACCGCTTCATTCTATGCGTAGAGAAGTTTTGAATAGATCGTCATCAGCTTCTTACCAATACTGTGAGATGATAAATCCTTGAATTCTGCGGCTTCTGGGCGCGGTAATTCCCTCACTTTTTCGAGTGCTGTTCGGAGCGCTTCATCCGAGGTAACTATCATACAGCCTTCATCGTAAAAAGGCGCACAACCAAACTCACTCTTCACGATCGCCCACAATCCCGCCTGCCGCGCTTCCAACACCGTTATCCCGAAGGTTTCATAGGCGCTGTAAAGAACGAGCGCATGGTGTTGTGGAAGTAAATCAAGAATTTCAGCGTTGGATTTGCGACCGTGAATAAAGACATTCGAATGGTTTTTAACCATTTGTGAAAGGGTAGATTCGTCGGGTCCGCCGCCGTAAAAATGAAGTTCGAACTGCATCCTTGGTAAGGCAGAGAAGGCGGCAAATATTTTATCTTGCTGTTTGATGGAAAAGACGACATCAGCAACCACACAAATGCTGGTACATGGGCGTTTCTCGGTGTCTTTTCTAACTCCACTGTCGATGATATTCGGTACAATATTCCTTCTTGAGTCAGGCGCAAGTGCTTTAATGCCATCAGATAGTACCGAGCTTACCGGCAGTACGATGTGGCACTGATTCATATACCAACGGGCCAATGTTTTACGCCAACCTTGTAAGGGTCTGGGATGTTGCGCCAAGAAGCCGGACCAGTGTTCCGAATGCACGGTTTTGATGCCTGCACGTTTTGCAAACCAAAGCAAAGGGGCTAGATCAGGTGCATAACAGTGGAAGTGAATTAGCTCGGGTTGAACGGACTTAACCTTCGCGAAATAGGCACCCCATTTAGCCGCCGTACTCATGTTTGTACTCCCATATAAGGTACACATTCCGTCGTGCTCAGGCGGACCAGCATGGTTAAGGAATCCAAGCACCAAAGGATTGGAATCGGTGGCGTAGATGTGCTTACGAACGAATACTCCATTTTGAGGATCCGCTGCGTGTGGGTACCATTTGACAATATGTAAAACCCTAGGTGTCTTCACTTGCGCCAAGTTACGCTTAAAGTCAAATCAAATGAAAGTTGGAGAGGAGATTGGTATTTAAAGGGCTTCAGTTCTGTTTTCTGCACTAAATTGGTCCATTCGAACGCTAAACGCGCTTACACATGCTGAACGGAACAGATTACATCGTTGTTGGAATTTATTTTATCCTCGTTTTTATTATTGCCTTTTATAGTGGTTCTAGAAAAAGCGAAAACGGCGAAGCTGCAGATTATTTTTTAGGAGGCAGAAACTTAGGCTGGTTCGTTATTGGCGCCTCGCTCTTTGCATCAAATATTGGTTCTGAACACCTCGTTGGGTTAGCGGGACAGGGCGCCGCAGGTGAACTGGTCGCGGGCCAATTTGAACTGTTAGCCTCTTTAATTCTCATTCTGTTAGGCTGGGTTTTTGTCCCTTTTTACTTGCGTTCCGGTGTATTTACTATGCCTGAATTTTTAGAAAAACGTTACAACGGATGGGCGCGTACTTATTTGTCTTATGTAAGTATTGTCGCCTATGTTCTGACAAAAATATCCGTTACCATTTTTGCAGGAGCAATAGTTTTTACTGCATTGCTGGGTATTAATTTCTGGACGGGTGCCATTGTTATTGTCGTTGCCACGGGGGTATATACCATTTTCGGTGGTTTCAAGGCTGTGGTGTATACTGATTTGATGCAAATGTTTGTCCTCGTTGGTGGCTCCATTGTGCTCACCGTTTTTGGATTAAGAGAATTGGGAGGAGTAGAAGAATTGGTTGCGAATACCACGCCGGAGCATTGGAGTTTGTGGCGCCCTGCGAGCGATACGAGCTACCCGTGGACTGGAATTATGTTTGGGGCTCCCATTTTAGGTGTCTGGTATTGGTGTACGGACCAATTCATTGTACAGCGCGTGCTTGCTGCAAAAGATATCGATACCGCTCGCAAAGGCGCACTGTTTGGTGGTTATATGAAATTACTACCCATCTTCATCTTTATGCTTCCTGGTGTTATTGCCTATGCGCTAGCGCAAAAGAACCCTGAATTGCTTACGTTCGTTGTGGACGGAGAAACTCGCTATGATGCAGCTTTGCCGTTGATGGTAAAAACAGTGCTTCCGGCAGGACTTCGCGGTCTGGTAGTGGCAGGATTGTTGGCAGCTCTGATGTCTTCGTTGAGTTCGGTTTTTAACAGTTGTTCCACGCTCATAACCTTCGACGTATATAAAAAGTACCGTCCGGAAGCTTCAGATAAGGAATTGGTCAATGCCGGACGCATTTCAACGGTTGTCTTAGTGGCTCTTGGTATCGGTTGGATTCCATTAATGCAAGCTATTCAAGGCGGTTTGTTTCAGCAGCTTCAGTCCATACAGGCCTACATTTCACCGCCGATTGCAGCAGTGTTCTTACTAGGTATTTTCTTCAAAAAGATCAATGCTGCCGGTGCTAAATGGGCACTATTAACCGGCGCAGTTCTTGGCGTTAGCCGGTTATCTTTAGAGGTAGCAGCAGGGGAGTATACCGGCTTTATTGGTTGGATGGTAAACATGAACTTCCTTCACTACGCCCTATTGCTTTTTGCCATATGTTCGGTAATCTTGGTAGGTGTAAGTCTTTTGCGTCCCGATGCGGAGAGTTACGACGACGAGACGTTGGTTTGGAGTAAGGCTAATGTTGTGCCAATGAGCAGTACCACAAGGGCTTTGACCTTCTTGTTGGTATTGTGCGTATTAACCTTATGGGTGGTCTTTTAAAAAAGTAAATATTGGTTGCACATATTCTCGGTTTCCGATTATATTTGCGGCCCTAAACATGGTGATTGTAGCTCAGCTGGTTAGAGCGCCGGATTGTGGTTCCGGAGGTCGCGGGTTCGAACCCCGTCTTTCACCCTTTAAAAAAGCCCTGCAGTAATGCGGGGCTTTTTCTATTAAAATCGGCTTTTAACTATCGACTTTTCCGCAAAGGAAAAGCCCATAAGGATATTTTTTAGTTTTCCTCGTCTTGCTTTCTTGATCCGTAGTTGATGTTCCAAACTAAAAAAACCAAATAGCTTGAAAAAATGAGAAAGCCAACGATGTACATGGATAGGTCCATTAGCTTCTGATTTTTTCGATTACCAAATAAAAGAGTAAAAGCGTACCTGGCCAGTGGGAGGTATATTGTGCTTCAGTCGTGTGTCCAGTCAATCCGAGACTAACGGAATATAAGAGTGCTACCAGAGCAATTACCACCGGAAACCATTTTATCCATTTTTTCATTTCGTTCAATTTTCCATCAAGTTAGACGAATACAGACGATAACCCCATTCGAATGTGGCTTTATTTTGGATAAACTCTATATTTAGCGGATTCAATCCAACCCATGAGGCTCGTATATTTTTTATTCTTTTTATTCATAGCCTCGCTTTGTGTCGGTCAGACGAAGGGACCCGTTGGTAAAAGTGGTTATTTACACTACTTCGACCGATTGCTCAACGATACACTTCATGACCCTGCTGATCCAAAACTAATTAATTACCCCACCATTGCCTACTCGCCTGAAACGCGCTGGGAGTTCGGTGTGTCCAGCCTTTATATCTATTCGGCTAAGAATGATTTATCGAACAGATTGAGTGAGCTAAAAGCATTCACTTTCTACACTTTAGAGAATCAATATGGCCTTTGGTTGGACCATGCGGTCTACACGGATGAAAATTTGTGGTTCATCTATGGTAAAGTTCGATACCAGAGTTTTCCCTTGTTTTATTATGGGGTAGGGCCCGGTTCTCCGAAGGAGTATAGCGCCTTAATTGACGGTAATTATACATTAGTGAAAGAGCGTTTTTTACGCGCAGTGGTTCCTTCGCTGTATGTAGGTTTGGAACTGGACTACCAACGATTGGGCAATGTATCCTATCAAAATACGGCAATGAATTTTGAGGCGCCGGAAATTGGCCCCAACGGCTCTTCAAATCTAGGATTGGGTGTAGGAATCCTTTATGATAATATTCATAATGCGATGAATCCACGCAAGGGAGTTTACAGTGAATGGGCGTTTTTGAATTATTCAGAAGTTTTTGGCAGCGATTTTTCATTTACCTCATACATAACAGACAACCGTGTGTATCGGCCCATGGGTAAGAATCGCGTCGTAGCAGGTCAGGTCTATGGCCAGTTCACTTCGGGTGAAGCGCCGTTCAATATGCTGGCGTTGATGGGCGGCGAGAGTTTGATGCGGGGGTATTATTTGGGTCGTTACCGCGATCAAAATTTAGTGGCGGCCCAATTAGAATACCGCATTTTACCATTTTCTTTTTCTAAGAAATGGGGCGCCAGTGCATTTGTCGCCACTGGCCAAGTCTACGGTTCTTCAACCTCTTTTTCGTGGGATGCTATGTTGCCTACAGCGGGTGCAGGTCTGCGCTACCTTATTTTTCCTGAGAAAGATATTTATACCCGAATCGATCTGGCGTTTACTCGCGAGGGCAGTGGCGTTTACTTTTTTATCGGTGAGGCGTTCTAGCACTATTTTTCTTTTTTAGCTTCCTTTATTACGGCCTAGAACAAAATTCAATTTTCATGCGTTGTATAGGTTCATCTTGGGACTTGTTGTCTTAAAACTGTTGATTTTACTATAAATTAACATTAAAACCGTGGTCCCAATATGACATTTTATATTTTTGTGTTAAAATAGAGCACTATGAAATTTGATGTTGCCTTAGGGACTTCAGTAGTATTAATGGCGTTCGACGGAGAACGCTTAGTGGCGTTAATTGGCGAAAAATCACAAGAGCCGTATAAAGGCGCTCCGATGTTGCCTAGTAATTGGGTATCGGCTGGAGAGAGTGTTGAAGAAGTTGCGAAACGCATGATGAATCGGATACTAGGTGTGGAGAAAATATACTTAGAGCAGCTGAATGCATTTGCAAAGGTGTACCGTAATCCTATGGGGCGTGTGGTGAATATTGCCTATTTCGCTTTATTGAATTGGGATTTGGTCAAAGAGGTGAAAACGCCAGGGTATAAGTGGGTTGCATTAGCCGACAGGCCTGAAATGATATTCGACCACAACGAAATCTTAGAGATGGCTTACGAGCGTCTTAAGCGTCGCGTGAAGCACCGTCCCATAGGTTTTGTGATGTTGCCTAAACAGTTCACTTTTAATATGATTCACTCGCTATACGAGCAATGTCTAGGTAAAGATTTAGATAAGCGCAACTTCCGCAAGAAATTCATGCGTAGCGAGCTTTTGATTGATACCGAAGAAACCATATTTGAGGCGCCAGGAAATAAGAAACCGAGCCGATTGTATGAATTCAATCAGCAGAAATACGATAAACTAACCTTGAAGGGTTACGATTTTAAGTTCTAACAAAAAGCCCCGCATTGCGGGGCTTTTTATTGCGTTATTGTTTTGCGTATTTCTCCCAAGGCACCGTTAGATAAATATCATCGCCAAAGTACGTGGCTACCTTTAAAAATGGTGTAGCCTCTTGGTAACCAGGCACCGGGCTGAGCATTTCAAATTTAGGATTCATAAAGACCACCGTAGGGTAGCTCATCTTACCATTCAATAGCGCTGCGGCCAATTCGTGGTAACCTCTGCTTCCTTGCGGTACAAATTCAAATGTATTGCCGAGCATTTCAATACTTTCTTTTTGTTCGGCGTCAAATTTCACATTGTAGTAGTGGGCGTTCATATACGCAGCAACTTCCGGATTTTGAAAGGTTGCCTTATCCATGCGCTTGCACCAGCCGCACCAATCGGTATATACGTCGATGAAAATTTTCTTCGGGGTCGATTCCGTTAAAGTTAGCGCATACGCTTCTTCCATGGACATCCATTCAATTTTCTCTTGCGCGTTCGTAATGGCGGCAAGACTCAGTAAGAGGAGTAAAGCAAATTTTCTCATTCCCCTAAAATAGAAAACCCCGCGCCATAGCGCAGGGTTTTACTGATAAATTTATGCTAAAGCTTATACTACGCCGTGCATTAATTTGTTGAGTGGTTTACTCAATAGCGCAATAAGTACTGCGAATCCAATGAGTACAAAACCTAAGGTAGAGAAGGTGTCTACATACTTGTGGAGGCCTTCCTGTGCGGAAAGTACAATGGTTTCACCGCCATGGCTTTCACCACCCGTTAATGTTGCAATTGCGCCGGCCAGATAGTTTGCCATAGCAAAGGATAAGAACCAGCCGCCCATTGCGGTACCTGCAATATTTTTAGGTGCAAGTTTAGTTACCATAGAAAGACCGATGGGACTCAAGAATAATTCACCAGTGGTATGAAGCATGTATAAGAATACAAGCGTTATTAAAGGAACTTGGAACGCATCATTCGCAAAATTTATTGCGACTAACGTTACCAAAAAACCAGCACCTAACTGCAGAATACCATAGCTAAACTTCATGGGGATAGAAGGGTTTTTACCCATAGCATCTAATTTGATCCACATCCAAGAGAACAACGAACCAAAGGTGATGATGAAGAATGGGTTAAAGAATTGTGTCATGGTTGCCGGCATTTCCCAGCTACCTACCATACGATTCACATTTTCCTTTGCGAAGAGCGTCAATGAAGTTCCTGCTTGCTCGAAGGCTGCCCAGAAAATGATGTTGATGACCATCATGATGGTTAATGCAATCATACGGTCTCTCCAAACGCCGCCTTCTTTTACTCCCGCTGATATTAATTGGAATACCACCAATACGAAGATGCCAATCAAAAGATAAATGAGCCAATTGTTTTGAGATATGAGTACGTAACACAAAGGAATCAGTAATAGGGATAGGATGGTGATGCTTTTCCAGCGTTCCATTCCTAACCATTTTTCGCGTCCGGCTTCCGTAATATTAATATTTGGCACATGCGCATATTTCTTGCGTCCACTCCAGAAAATGAAAAGACCGGCAAGCATACCTAATCCTGCCAAACCGAAACCGTATTCAAACCCGTATTGTTTACCTACTACAGCCACAACAGTCGTTGCTAGTAGTGCGCCGACGTTGATACCGATGTAGAAAATGGTAAAACCAGAATCGCGACGCGGATCGCCGTCTTCGTAGAGCTTTCCTACAATGGTTGAGATATTTGCCTTGAAGTAACCATTACCAACGATCAATCCACCCATACCAATAAGCATCAATGAATCGCGCAAGGCGCGGTCTAAATCTAATAGGTCTGTACTGGCGACAATAAGGAATTCCCCAATAGACATGAGGACGGCGCCGAGCATAATGGCGTATTGGTAACCTAAGAATTTATCGGCAAGGCGACCCCCGAGGATAGGCGCAGCGTAAACTAACGCGGTATAGGCTCCGTAAATCAAGAAGGCCTCAGAATTGCCTTTCATCATTGACTCAATAAGGAAAAGTTCAAGAAGGGCGCGCATTCCGTAGTAACAGAAACGTTCCCACATTTCCGATAAGAAAAGCGTCCACAGCGCTGGTGGATGCTTCATAGATTGATCACTCATGTTTAGGTGTTTTTAGTGTTCAACAAGTATACATTTTATTTCTAAGAGCGGCTAGGGACCAATTCTTATAAATTCTCAGCAATGAATTCCGTCATCATGCGGTACAAATGCATCGTGGTGTTGCCTCCGTAGATTCCATGATTTTTATCCGGGTAGGCGAACCAATCAAAATCCTTATCTGCTTGGACCAAGGCTTCCACCATACGCATGGAGTTCTGCACGTGCACATTATCGTCGCCCGTTCCGTGGATCAGTAGGTACTTGCCTTGAAGGCCGTCCACATGCGAGAGCGGACTATCGGCATCATAGCCATCGCCATTATCCGAAGGCAAACCCATGTAGCGCTCCGTGTAGATGTTGTCATAGAATCGCCAGTTCGTCACGGGTGCCACGGCAATGGCCATTTTGAAGACTTCTGGGCTCTGGAACAAACAATTGGACGCCATATAGCCTCCATAGCTCCAACCAAAGACGCCGATGCGATCTCCATTGATGTACGGACGTTTGGCCAATTCCAATGCCGCCTCAGTTTGATCGCGCGTCTCGAGTTTCCCCATCTGACCGTAAGTACTCTTCTTGAACTCCTCGCTGCGACCGTCTGTCCCATGATTATCTACGCTTGCGACAATGATATCAAGCTCATTGGCCAACATCTGGAACCACATGCCTCGGAAGGCATCATAGCTGTTCGTGACCGTTTGGTTGCCTGGCCCACCGTATACAAACATAAATAGGGGGTAGGTCTTGTTCTCGTCAAAATCCACTGGCTTGATCATCCAGGCGTTCAAGTCGCCGCCAGACGGCGTTGAAACGGTAAAGAATTCCTTGGGGGTGTACGTGTACGTTTCGAGGGCTTTTTCCGCACGCTCGTTCGTTTTAATCGTGCGAATTTCTTCTCCTTTTCGTGACTCCACAAGAGTAACTATGGTAGGTTGTCCTTCTGCACTGAAGGTGTTTACAAAGAGCTTCATGTCTGGGGTGAAGGTCGCGTTATTCGTGCCTTTTCTACCGGCAAGAGTGACTTTACTCGAGCCATTTAATTTAATGCTGTAGACGTTGCGTTCTGTGGCACTGGCCTCAGAGCTCTGGTAGTACAAACGCTTGTTGCTGTCAATACCATAGAAGGTCGTGACATTGAAATCTCCTTTGGTGATTTGGCGCTTGATCTTTCCGTTCGAGGCAATATGGTACAAATGGTTCCAGCCGTCTCTATCGCTCAAGATGATGAACGAGCCGTCCTCCAAAAAGTGGAGTTCGTCGTTGATTTCTAAATACTTCTCGTCCTCTTCGTGGTAAATGTTAGTAGCATTTCCTGAAGTGGCATCCACGGCGTAGAGGTCGAAGGTGTTTTGCAATCTGTTGAGGGTACTTATGACCCAAGTGTTTTCATTCGACCATTTGGCGCGCGGCAAATATTCGTAGTCGACATCCGTCAATACATTGCTTACGGCACCGCTGCTCATGTCCCAGATGTGTGCGGTCACTACGCTGTTATCTTCGCCCGCTTTAGGGTATTTGAAAGTGTACGGATTGGGATATAATTCCTTTCCGTAGATGTCCATATTGAAGCTGCGGACATTGCTTTCGTCAAATTTTAGGAAGCCCATTTTATCAGAATTTGGCGACCACCAAAATGCTTTAACAATGGCAAATTCTTCTTCATACACCCAGTCTGTAGCTCCATTGATGATATGGTTGAAGCTGCCGTCGGAGGTGATGCGGATGTGTGCATCTTCGCTAATGTCGTAGATGTACAAGTTGTTATCCATCACATAAGCTACATATTCACCGTCTGGGGAAAAGGTTGCGTTGCTTATTTTCTCTGGACGAATCTTTGTGGCCTGTAACGACTGTAGATTCACTACATATACGACGCTTTTTGAGCTGCGACGGTAAATTTGGTCCGTCTCTGTTTTAAGCAAAGCCCACTGCTCATCGTTTGAAAGGCTGTAGCTGTCGAAATTTGGCACGCGATCTTCCTCTTGAGCCAGGAAGTTCACATCGAGCAGGGTGGCTACTTTCTCACCAGTCATGTAGCTGTATTTCTCGATGGTTCCTTCAGCTTGAGCCGTGTAATGCTTGCTGTCGTTCATGCTTCGCAATCCACTGATGCCGCCTGCATAGAAGGCGTAGCGTTGCCAAAGGGTACCTAGGTCGATACTTTGTTGTGCAATGCTTCCAAAAGAAACGAGCATTGCGGTTAGGAGTATGAATGTCTTTTTCATGGGATAGATTGTGAATCCCGCTAAGATAACATTCAAGTTTGATGGTAAGAAGGTGGGCAGGCGATATTGATAGAATTATTCGCTTTCCTCTGCCAAACGGACGGTTAATCCGTCGAGTTCTTCTCTCATGAAAATTTGGCAACCTAATCGGCTATTGTCCTCAACAAAAAACGCTTGGTCAAGCATATCCTCTTCATCTTCAGAAGGTTCGTTCAACTCATGGTCGCTTTCAATGTAGCAATGACACGAGGCGCACATGGCCATGCCGCCACAGGTGCCTTTGACCGGCAATTCATAGGCCTTACACACCTCCATGAGGTTCATGTTCATATCGGTTGGAGCCGCAATTTCGTGTTGCACGCCCTCACGGTCAATGATATGTACGGTAATGTCTGACATGCTTATTCGAGGCTGCCTACCCCGCCCATGACGGTAGTGTATTTAAAAGAAAGCTTTTTATCTGGGAAGGCACGCTTGAAAGCGCTTTGTACCATGATGGTTGCCTCGTGGAAACCACAAAGAATCAGTTTGAGTTTGCCTGGATAGGTATTTACATCACCAATAGCATAGATGCCTTCTCTGTTCGTGCGGTAATCGGTTGCATTGTCTACAACTATCGCGTTTTTCTCAATCTCCAATCCCCAATCACCTATAGGTCCCAGAGTCGGTGTTAAACCAAAAAGCGGTAACCAATGATCGCATTCCATGCTTAGATCGTCTGAGCCTTTTACCTTGATCGTTAGACGGTCCAATTCACTTTGGCCATGCACATCTACAACTTCAGCATTCGTAATGAGTTTCACTTTTCCTTGCTGGGCCAATTCTTGCACCTTGTCCACTGTGTCCAAATGTCCGCGGAAAGAGGTTCTGCGGTGCACCAAACTCACTTCACTCGCGATATCCGCCAAGAATACTGTCCAGTCTAGCGCACTATCGCCGCCTCCAGAAATCACAACGCGTTTACCGCGGTATTTCTCGGGATCGCGTACGATGTAATCCACACCTTTTTCTTCGAATTCTTGGTTCCCCCCACTGTTGTTAGCCTTTCAAAATGTAGTATCCCCTAATGACATTACTGCGTCACAGTTTTTTATAGGAATTGTTGGCCACCCCGGTGTTGTTT
>UPTG01001102.1_pt1 | contig 20413 bp, 18 predicted proteins | sample 2160121 | NCBI WGS metagenome assembly UPTG01 (sample SAMN06266255, study PRJEB28933) | marine metagenome | isolation source: Columbia River Estuary | place: USA:Columbia River Estuary, USA | collected 2014-07-27
TAGAGGCGACATACAGCCCCGCACCGGAAAAGGTGGTCTTGCTCAGTGCCGAAGCCATGTTGATGATCTGTCCGGTGCCAACAGGCGTCATGATTTTGAGGCTTTCGCGCATACACAGCCAGACACCCTTGAGGTTGATACCCATTAATCGGTCGTAGTCGGCTTCGTCGGTTTCTGCCAAGGGCACTAGGGGAGAGCCAACGCCCGCATTGTTGAGCACGATATCAAGCCCCCCGAGCGCCTCGTGGCTACGGCTGAAAAAGTCGGCGACCGCATGAGCGTCGGCAACGTCACAGAGTTGCCCGTAGTGCTGACCTCCGATGGCGCTGAGCATCGTGAGTGCCTCATCTAAACGGGTCTGATCGACATCACAGATCGCGACATCTGCCCCGGCTCGCACAAACGCCTGCGCACAGGCCAACCCGATACCGGCACCGGCGCCGGTGATCAGCGCTTTTTTACCTTTCAGTGACAGTTCCATATTGACGCACTCGATTGATTATTTTTTTGAGTATACGGCATCACCGCATTCTTCTCTGCTGGTCACTAGCCCATTACCCCCCTAGCCCACAGGTGCGCTAGGGGGGTTATATCGGGATGATGTAATTGGCTAGGCATGTCCGTTTCCTTCATTTACCCTGACGAGTCGACGGGTCGGTGCCGCCGCATTGGCAGATATCAGGTGAGCGAGTGTATGTGGATTGATGTGTTTAATGGTGACGCAGATGGTATTTGCGCGCTATTACAGTTGCGCTTACAGCAACCCCGCGAGAGTCTTCGTATCACCGGGGTGAAGCGCGATATCGCATTACTCGAGCGGGTGAACGCATCGTCGGGTGATCACGTGACGGTACTCGATATCTCGTTGGCAAAGAATCAGAGCGCTTTGCAAAGATTGCTCGCGCAGGGCGCCTCGGTTGAGTATTTTGATCATCATGACCCGGGTGATCTGCCCGAACATCCGGCGCTGACCACCACGATCAGTGAGGCACCGGAGGTTTGCACGGCATTATTGGTCAATGGTCATTTGCGCGGCACGCGTGTCGAGTGGGCCATTGTTGGTGCGTTTGGTGACAACTTAGATGAGCCCGCGCAGCGGCTGGCGAAAAAAGTGGGTGTGGGGGAGCCCGAAATAACCTTCCTGCGGCACCTGGGTCACTGCATTAACTACAACGGATATGGTGCCGAACTGGCAGATCTGCACTTTCATCCCGACGCGTTGTATGCCGAGCTCTATCAAGCGGAGACGCCTGCAGCGTTCAGGGACTCCCAAAGTTATTCTATTTTGAGCGACGGGTACGCCGCTGATCTTGACGCTTCAGCAGCGTTGCAGCCAGTAGAGGAGGGGGCTGGTTATGCACTCTATCAGTTGCCCAATGCAGCTTGGGCTCGCAGGGTCAGTGGTGTCTTCAGCAACGATCTGGTCCGCGCGCACCCCGACAGGGCGCATGCGGTGCTGACGGAACAAGCCGATGGTGCGTTTCTGGTCAGTGTGCGAGCGCCTTTTGCTCACCGCTATGGCGCATCAAAAATATGCACGCAGTTTGAGACGGGTGGGGGCCGTGAGGCGGCCGCCGGGATCAATCGTCTGCCCGACGAGCACGTTGAAAAACTGATTGCGGCACTGGCTGCCGAGTACGGCAGCCAGTCTTGGCTTTGAGCTATGCAGCGCTTTTAGAAAACGATAACTCTGGGAATCCCGTGTCGGCAGACTCGCGGAGTTTGTCGTAATAAACGTGTGCTCCACCGAAGTAGACGAGCACTCGCGGCTTCCGTTTCTCCAGATTGGCGCCCATCATCCAGGAGTTCACTTTGTCGCCCTGCGCCATCAGTGTCTGGCTGTGGATTTCTGCGGTGTGCTCCGTCCACTCGTCCTCGGCCTGCTGGCTGGGTTCGAATAAGTCGTAGCCCTCCGCCTCCATTTTCTTGATGCAGTCCGTGATGTAAGCGACGTTTTGCTCGATCGATGTGGGCAGGTTGGCAAACGGCGCTTGAGGGCCTGTGATCATGAAGAAATTGGGGTAATCGGCGGCGTAAACGCCCATGATGGATTTCGATTCGTCTTCCCACTTTTCGCGGAGCGTATGCCCGTGGACGCCGCGGATGTCGATGGCCTCGAGGGCGCCTGTGTAGGCTTGGAATCCGGTCGCTAACACGATGATGTCAAACTCGTGGAGGTTCTCCGTGGTTTGTACGCCTGTTTCGGTGATTGCCGTGATCGGTTCGCGGTCCTTAATGTCAACGAGTGTGACGTTGTCGCGATTAAACGCCTCGTAATAGCCGTGATCAAGCGGCGGTCGCTTGGCGAATAACGGATAGCCTTTCGGCGTCAGTAATTCCGCGACCTCTGGGTCATTCACTTTGTCTTTAATCTTGCTGGTAATAAAGTCGGAGGCCATTTGATTGGCTTCGGCGCTGCCCAGCAGGTCGTCAAAGGTTTCAAATACCCATCGGAAACTGCCATTCCAATGTTCTTCGAAGATGCGCTGCACCTCTTCGGGCGGCGTATCGACCGCGTTGCGCCCGGGTGGTTGCTCAAAGGCCATCCCGAACATGTGGTTACGTGCCTTGGCGATGATCTCATCGTAATTTTCTTTAATGTCCTTTTCCCACTCCGGCGTCATGTCTTTTTGCATGGCCGGCAAAACGAAGTTGGGTGTGCGCTGAAAAACAGTGACTTGCGCTGCCGTTTTGGCGACCTCAGGGAGCATCTGTACCGTCGTGGCGCCTGCGCCAATGATGCCTATCCGCTTACCTGCCACGTCGAGACCCTCGGGCCATCGTGACGAGTGGAACAGCGGGCCATTGAAGCTGTCCATGCCGGCAATATTAGGAATGACGGGTTGAGAAATCATACCCATCGCACTGATGAAGTACTTTGCAGTGTGGGTTTTACCGTCACCCGTATGAACGTTCCAGAGGCCGGTTTCATTATCAAATTCAGCACTCTCCACTTCGGTGCTCAGCTGAAATGAAGGCCACAACGAAAACTTGTCCATTACGAACTTAAGGTACGCCTGTGTTTCTTCCCAGCCAGAATAGCGCTTGGTCCACGACCATTCTTGAAGCACTTCTTTAGAGAAGGTAAGGCAGTAATAGTAGGACTCACTGTCCGTCGCGGCACCGGGATAGCGGTTCCAGGTCCACGTGCCACCGATGTCGTCTGCGCGATCGAAAATTTTCGTGTTTAAGCCGGCTTCTCGCAGGTGATAGCTCAATGAGATGCCCGCGAATCCGGCGCCGACAGCGATCACGTCATAGTCTGCTGTGTGGGATGTGGTCATAAAACGTTCTCCTATCCTTTTCAATTCCCTGCCACCGGGTTCCTGTTATGAGATCCCGAGTCCAGTACACTAATACCGCGTTGCAGAAGGCCGGTGGTTGTCTTCTTCTTGCCATCTTTGTCTAATAGACTCACTTATTTTAGTCAGTCTGAGTTAAACTTACTTGTGTTCAGCAAGTTGAGCCGCCCACTATCGCCAACGGTCTGAATGTTGTCAATGTTCCAGCAAATATAGAGGTAAAGAATATGTCATCCAATACAAAGCCGTCGATCGGTATCGTCGGCGGCACGGGCGATTTGGGCCGTGGCTTAGCGTTGCGTTTAGCCAAGGCCGGGCATCCGTTGATTATCGGGTCCCGCAATGCCGAACAAGCAGTCGCATCGGCGGAGGCAGTCGCCGCCGTGTTGGCGGAGCGCGGTATTGCGCACCCCGCTATTTCGGGCGCTGATAACGCAGCGACCGCCCAGCAGGGCGATATTGTGTTCGTAACAGTACCCTTCGGAGCCCATCAGCCGACGCTTGAGAGTATTCGTGATGCAGTGCAAGGGAAGGTCGTGGTTGATGTGACCGTACCACTGGTACCCCCCAAAGTGGCTCGCGTTCAGTTGCCGACAGAGGGGAGTGCAGGGCAGATTGCGCAGACGCTACTGGGAGAGGCGGTTCATGTGGTGAGCGCTTTCCAAAACGTGGCGGCCGCTCACTTGCAGGCAGACATGGAAATCCCCTGTGACGTATTGGTGACGGGTAACGATAAACCTGCTCGGCAAACCGTGATTGATCTGATCGAGTCGATGGGCATGCGCGGGTTTCACGCGGGTTTGATTAATAATGCCGCGGCAGCAGAGGCGCTGACGTCGATCTTGATCAACATCAACAAGCAGTATAAGACCCACGCTGGCTTACGTTTGACAGGCATTGATTGACCGCTGTGTTGCCGGGCGCTTTACACCTTAGCCCCCTGCCTGATTTTCCTGCGGTTGAAGCGGGCGATGTGCTGGCAGATTTGGTCATCACATCAACCCGCCAGAGTGGCTATCAGCCGCCATTCGGTGCCGTGTTGGTCATTGCGCAAAAGGTGGTATCCAAAGCGGAAGGTCGCCTAGTTCATCTGCAAGACGTCGTCGTCACCGCGGAGGCGCGTGCGTTGGCGGAAGCGACCCAAAAAGACCCTCGCCTTGTCACCTTGATCTTGCAGGAGTCACGCTCCGTGATTCGCACTCGGCCAGGCTTAATCATTACTGAACACCGCACCGGACACATTCTCGCTAATGCCGGTATTGATTCTTCTAATGTGGGTGCAAAGGGTCAGAGTGAATCTGTCCTGCTGTGGCCTGAAAATCCTGATGCGAGTGCACGTGACCTGTCGCAGCGTCTATCGGCGGCATGGGATCGGCCGGTGCCCGTATTAATCAACGATAGCTTAGGTCGTCCATGGAGAATGGGTACGGTCGGATTCGCGATCGGTACCGCTGGCTTTGAACCTGTCTGGGATCAAGTGGGTGAAAAAGACTTAGATGGCAGAGTGATGAAGGTGACCGCACCAGCGATCGCGGATGCCCTAGCTGCTGCGGCATCACTGGTGCAAGGCGAGACAAATCAAGGGTTGCCAGCGGTGTGGGTGGAGGGCTGCGATCTACGCCACGATGACCAGGCCAACACGAGTGTGCTATTGCGGCCAGCAGAACAGGATCTGTTTCGATGACCAGTGGATCGATTCGCGACGAGGAACAAGCCGAACTACTGCTGTTAAGTGGCGGCGGCGGCGGCGCGCGATTAGCGGCTGGGTTACACGTTGCGACGGCCGGTGAGCGGTTCAGCGTGGTCACCAATACCGGTGATGATTTTGAGCATTTCGGATTAGCGATCTGTCCCGATACCGACAGCGTCCTGTATGCACTATCGCAACAAATTGACCCGGTGCGAGGTTGGGGTCGTGAAGCAGAAAGCTGGGGTGTTTTTGCCGAGCTCAGCAGGCTAGGGGGCCCCGATTGGTTCCAGTTAGGGGACAAAGATCTAGCGCTTCACCTTATTCGCGCCGCGTTGCTGGCAGACGGGCTGGGCCTTTGTGAAGTGACGGCGTTATTGGCGCGTCGATTAGGCGTGACTTCGGCGGCATCGATCATGCCGGCAACCGAGGATCGGGTGCGAACACGGGTGATCACCTCCGAAGGCGAGATGGCGTTTCAAGAGTATTTTGTTAAACATCGATGTGAGCCTCATCTTATAGCGGTTCGATACGAGGGGATCGAGGCGGCCAAACCCGCCTTGCCGCTGGTTAGCCTACTGGAGAACGCTGTAGGTCGAGGGGTCGACGTCGTGTTGGGCCCATCAAATCCTTTTTTAAGCCTAGCGCCAATTCTCGACGTGCCCGGCATGCCGAACTTGCTAAAAGCGCGCGCTCGGCGTGTGATTGCTGTCTCGCCGATCGTGGAAGGGCAAGCGCTGAAAGGCCCTGCGGCGAAAATAATGTCTGAGCTGGGATTGTCAGTGTCGGCGGCCGGCTGGATGCAATGGATGTCTGATCGTTATCCTGGTTTGATCGATGTGTGGGTATGGGACGAGCGAGACCATGAGCTCGCTGATACGATGCGCGTGACGCACCCCAACATTGTCGTGACCGACACGGTCATGAGTGACCCAGAGCGTGCGCGGCAATTTGCCGAGCGGATCTTGCGAGTGAGTCGTGATGGGGATTGAGGCGATCGTCCCGCTGAAATCTTTATCGTCGACCAAGCAACGCCTGGCGGGTGTGCTCTCCGAGGTCGCACGGCAGTCACTGGTGATGGCGATGGCAGACGACGTGCTGTCGCAATTGCGGTCGCATCCTGAAATCGACAAAGTCTCGATTGTGTGCGGTGAGGGATGGTCAGTGGCACAGTTTGCAGACCCTCATCTCTGTCTTTGGCAGGAATCGGCCTTGGCAGTGAAGGGCCTCAACAGTGCCCTCACTGCGGCACTGACGAAAGCCGAGTGCGAAAGCGTATTGCTGATTCATGGAGACCTGCCTTTTTTGCAGCGAGTTGACATAACCAGGGTGATTTCAGCGGCCTCACGCGTCGACGTTGTCCTGTGTCCTGATCAAACTTCGATCGGCACGAATGCGCTGTTGATGCCGCGTGATACACCGTTGGCGTTGTCGTTTGGTGAGCGAAGTTTTGCCCGTCATCGCGAAGCGGCCATGACCTTGGGTGCTTCCTGGGAAGCGGTGCAAGCATCGGGCATTGCAACCGACATTGATTCGCCTGAGGACCTGTCGCTGCTCAGCGTGGAAGCCGCTGGTCTGGGAGGCAGTACCGTGATGTGGTGTCAGGATATCTAGATAATGCTAACCGTTGTGATGCAGATCTTGGGTCGCGTGCAGCAGTCTTGCGCGCAATCGATCGCCGTGCGCTTTTATTTTGACCAATCACTGACGTGGGAATCTTAACTTTGATCTCAAATGCTATTCAAAGTCACTGGTAACACTGTAAAATAGGAATCCTATGGGGGCAGATCAGATTGAGCGGTATGGCGCACCGATATCGGAGGTGCGAGCGATAGGCGTTGTTGTTCACGACACCGACGACGGCTCTGCGCGCGCGCGGAGATTGCGTGATCAGCACTACGGCGCCCGCATTACCTATAGTCCTAAAGTATTCATTCCCGTGACGCAGTTATGCCGGGATGTTTGCCACTACTGCACGTTTGCCAAGACACCGTCGCAGCTAGAGAACCTTTACTTACCGATCGATAACATTCTGGAGACAGTGAGATCGGGCGCGCGTGCTGGCTGCCGAGAAGTGCTGCTGACGCTGGGCGAGAAGCCGGAGTTGCGTTACCGCGCCGCCAGAGAGTGGCTGGCCGAGGCAGGGTACGTGAGCACGGTCGATTATGTCGCTACCGTAGCAGAACGCATTGTGACCGAAACCGGCCTTTTGCCTCACATTAATGCAGGCACCATGAGTCGAGACGAATTGACCCAGCTCAGGCCTTATGCCGCATCGATGGGCCTGATGTTGGAGAGCGGCGCAGTTCGACTCAGCGAGAAAGGGGGGCCTCATTACGGATCGCCCGATAAGGCACCGTGGCGACGTTGGCTGACGTTGGCGAGAGCCGGTGCGCTCAAGATACCCATGACGACAGGCTTGCTAGTGGGGATTGGTGAGACCCGCGAAGAGCGGCTAAAGGATTTGCGCGGCATTCGCCGACTGCATGAGCGTTACGGCCATATTCAGGAAGTGATTATTCAGAATTTTTGCGCCAAAGCAGGCACGAAAATGGCGGGCACTGACAATCTCGAACTCGCTGAGATGATCTGGACGATTGCACAGGCGAGAGCGATATTACCGATTGAGATTAGCATTCAGGCGCCGCCCAACCTCAATTCCGGACAGCTAGGGGAGCTCATCGATGCAGGGATTAACGACTGGGGGGGCGTGTCGCCACTGACCCCCGATTATGTGAACCCCGAGGCACCGTGGCCCAGCTTGTCTGCGTTGCGTGCCGCGACGGCAGAGCGCAGTAAACAGCTATTGCCTCGGTTGACCGTTTATCCAGGGTATTTACGCGAACCTGCGTGGATGGATCCAGCGATCCGGCCTGCTGCACTGGAACTCGCTGATGCGGATGGTCTAGTGCGAGAGGATGACTGGCGCGCGGGTGAGTCTAGTACGCCACCGGTTCCTTATTTGCGATCGAATGAAGGCGGCATTTCAGCGCCGGTTGCTGAGGCGATCACAGCCTGCCTGCGGGGTGAAGCAGTGGACGACAATGCCATGTTGGCGTTGTTTTCTGCGCGCGGTGCAGAGGTTGATGCGGTGTGTTCGGCGGCAGATACGCTGCGCCAGACGCAAGTGGGTGACGAGGTCACTTATGTGGTGAACCGCAACATCAATTACACCAATGTCTGTCAATACAGCTGTCGGTTTTGTGCTTTCTCGAAAGGGGGCGGCGATGTAGAAGTTGCACGCGCTGCTTACGATATTGACGCGGCAGAACTTCACCGACGAGTCCAGGAAGCGGCGTCGTTGGGTGCCACCGAGGTCTGTTTGCAAGGTGGTATCCATCCGGATTACACCGGACAGACCTATCTCGATATTGTGCGGACGGTGAGAGAGGCTGCGCCCGATATCCATATTCATGCGTTTTCCCCACTCGAGATCGACCAAGGTGCGGCAACTTTGCAGCTGCCAGTGGCCCGCTTCTTGGAAATGCTGAAGGACGCGGGTTTGCGGTCTATGCCCGGTACGGCAGCCGAGGTGCTCGACGAGGGGGTGCGCAGTATTTTGTGTCCTGACAAGGTCACCTCTCAGCGCTGGCTGGACATTATGGAGCAAGCCCACGGCGTGGGCTTGCGCAGCACCGCCACGATCATGTTTGGTCACGTTGATGATGCGCGCTCATGGGTGCGACACTGGCGCCAAGTATTGGCGTTGCAGCAACGAACTCAGGGTTTTACCGAAGTAGTGCCACTGCCTTTTGTTAGTGCGGGCGCCCCGATTTATCGTCGCGGCGGGTCGAGACCGGGTCCGACATGGCGTGAGGCGTTATTGATGCATGCGGTGCTGCGGCTGACCTTGGGACACGCGATTCCCAATGTGCAGGCCTCCTGGGTGAAGCTCGGTCATCAGGGCGCGCTGCAGATGTTGTCCGCGGGCGCTAATGATTTGGGCGGCGCATTGATTAACGAGAGTATTACTCGAGCGGCTGGCGCCACTCATGGCCAAGTGTGGACGCCACCTGATATGCAGGACGCCATCCGCAGCTGCAATCGACTTCCCCGCCAGAGAACAACGCTATATGGTCAGCTCAAAGAGGGCGCGGTAGCTTCGTGGGGAGCAACCCCTGTGAGATGGACGGACAACACGCCGGCAGGTCGAAAAGAAAACCCGAAATATGTGACGCGGGCATTGTCGCAGTGATGCAAGCCGTCTGGAAATCAATTGCACCAAGGGGTTTCCAGGGTGCGACAACCGATCTAAAAGCTGAGTGACATGCGCGCACTGAATAACGGGTGACCAGCGAGCGCATAGTGAGTGGAGACAAGAGGGGGATTTCTCAGTGACGGATGAAATAGCAGCAAAGATCGATCGCCTCGAAAGCCGAGGCCTGATTGAGGATCTGGTCAGTAATTACTGCCATGGTTTTGATAAGCGCGATTACGCTCGATTTCTCTCGATCTGGTGGGATGACTGCGTGTGGAAAATCGGCCCGCCTTTCGGCGATTTTAGCGGGCATGAGGGTATCCATCAGGCCATTCACGAGGTGTTGTGGCCTGCATGGAAACAATCCCAGCACGTGACCTCTAATTTGGTGGTCGAATTCAGCTCACCCGACGCTGCCACCGGTATCTGCGATGTTGATTGTATGGGCCTATTGACGGACAGCACTGATGCAACTTTTGTTGGCGCGACCTACCGAGATCGGTTTGAGCGTCGTGGCGGCGTGTGGAAGATTGTCGAGAGGGAGGTCGTTATCCATCACTTTAACGGGTTCCCGGGCACTCGGTTGACCAAGCCAGAAGCAGATTGAAATGGGGTGAGACCTGCCGCCCTCTACCCGCTGTAAAGTGTGGCCTATTGTAAAAGGTGGCTCGCAGTGAAGAGTGGGGTAAACGGTAGCAGGCTAAATTGATAACGAATAACACGATAGAGGAAGCAACAATGGATCAAAGATTGGCAAACAAAGTAGCCGTCATTACTGGCGCGGCAAGCGGTATTGGCGCTGCGACGGCCAAAACCTTCGTCGAGCAAGGTGCACGAGTCGTATTGGGGGACATTCAAGATGAGCTGGGTGCGTCTCTGACAGAGGCGCTGGGTGGCTCAGAGCATGCGACGTTTTGCCACTGTGATGTCACGGATGAGCAGCAAGTTGAAGCGCTAGTGGAAACTGCGGTGTCGCAATATGGTGGTATCGACATCATGTTTAATTGCGCGGGGATCGTAGGGGCAGTTGGTCCAATGTCCACAACACCTGCGGCGGAGTGGAAGTTAACCATCGATATTATGCTTAATGGCGTGTTCTACGGCATGAAGCATGCCAGCCGCCACATGAAAGTCGCTGGTTCGGGTTCCATTATCAGCATGTCGAGCACTGCTGGGGTGATGGGCGGTCTGGGTCCTCACGCCTATGCAGCTGCAAAGCATGCTGTGGTGGGCATGACCAAAAACTTAGCGGCAGAGGTGGGCTCCTGTGGTGTGCGGGTCAACTGTATTGCTCCCGCCGGCATGGCCACTCCCATGGTTGCAGATGTGCTCACTGGTGATCATCAAAAACTCGACGAGACGATTGCAGCACTTGCTGAGGGTTCCCCGCTGAGGGGGCGCGCTGGGTTGGCGCAAGATGTCGCCAATGCGGCACTCTGGCTGGCCAGCGATGAGTCGGGGTACACCAGTGGTCTGACCTTGACGGTTGACGCAGGAGCGACCACAGGCTCTACCGCTGCGCCACCGGCATTTGCGGAATATGAACCAATGAAGCGCGAAGCGGGACGAACCGGAGTGGAGTGAAGCCCGCTAGCGGTTGAGTCCGAACACATACAGCCCCTGGCCATCTGGGGGCTGATAGATATCGGGAAAGATGACAGCGGTCAGGGCTCTAAAAACGCCAATGCCCGTTGGGATGGCAACGAACTGCTCTCCGTTAGCTTGATAGGTGATTGGATAGCCATGTGCAGGTGCGGGCAGTCGAGTCGACCATAGCTTCTTGCCCGTGTTGATATCAAAGGCTTGGAAATACCGATCAAGATCACCAATGAAGAGTACCTCTCCGTCTGTGGAAACCGCGCCGCTTAAAAACAGTGCGGGTTGTTCTATACGCCACTTGATGGTCATGGTACGTACGTCAATGGCAAGGAGTGCGCCCGCTTTGCCCTCTTTACCCGGCATGGGGTAAGTCGCGACGTCGGCGCCATAGCCACCACCACCGGGGCCGAGATCAACTTCGCGGGGCGTCATATCAGAGCACAGTTGATGCACTGGCAAAAATAAAAGATGTCGCGTGGCATCATAGGTACCTGATTGCCAGTTATGGCCGCCATAAATGCCGGGGCAGGCAGTGTAAGTATCGCCAATCTGCGCATCGGCAATGTCCGATCGGTAGGCGAGTGTCCCCGCTGCTCTGTCGACCTCAAAAATGGTTTGATCCATCGTATCGAGTAAGTCGATGTAATCGCCGGTCTGTCTGTTTAGCTTCCATAAAATGCCGTCTTTCCCGACGGTTAATAACGTCGGTATGCCGTCGATGTCGGCGAGGATACGTTCAAACCCCACTTCCATATCGATCGTTTCCCCAGGAATGTGTTGGAAATACCACGTCAGTTCTCCGGTTTTAGGTTTCAGCGCAAGGGTTGAATTGGTGTAGAGCGCGGCGTCCTCTACCGACATGCCGCGGCTAGGGGCGGCCCATGGCTTGGGTTGGGAAGTGCCAAAGTAAATCAGATCTAATGCGGGGTCATAGGATCCTGTAATCCAGATATCACCGCCACCGCGCCGATCAGGTGACACGTCACCCCATGTGGCGTACTCGGGCGTATCGGGCAGCGCGAGTGTAGAGGTGCGCCATAATTCTTCACCCGTGTCGGGGTCATGGCCCGTGATGAAACAACCATCTTCCGTGAACAGCTCGCAGCCATTGATACCACTCACCACAACGCCATTGGCAACGATGGGTCCCGCACTGTGGGTAAAGGCTTCACGATAGTCCGCTTTCTGGGTGCGCCAGAGCTGCTCACCGGTCGCCGCATCGACCGCGACGAGCGCGGCATCGTAGGTGGCCAGAAACACCTTGTTATCCCATAGCGCAATGTTGCGTGTCGGCCCGCCTAGCATTTTCGATGCGGGTGGGAAGGCGTATTGATATTCCCAAATCAGTTCCCCAGTATCTGCCTGTATCGCCTGAATTTTGTTGTTGGGATGCGTCAGGAACATCACGCCATCTCGAACGAGTGGGGTCGGTTGATTGCTGCCAGCATGCATGGCGATAGCCCACTGTAGGCCGAGTGTGCTCACCGTCGTAGTGTTAATCATCGTCAGAGGGCTGTGCCCATGACCATTAAGAGTGCGTCGCCAGTTCAGCCAATCGGCGTCATCGGGTCGATTCAATTCCGCGGTAGTAACGGGGCGAAAATCAGTCACGCTTTTGGCGGCATACTGACCCGCGTTACGCGCAAGATCCATGACGCTCCCGGCGCCAGAGAACTCGACAGCGTCAGGTGTCTCTGTTGCTGTTAAGTCAGCGATTGATGTCCTCATCAGCGAATCGGCGGGTAGGCTCGATTGGGTCACCACATGTTGCAGGATTTCAGCGTGCTGCGCAGGGGAGAGCGTGTCTGCTTGGCCGGGAGGCATCTCACTTATTTGATAAGACAACAGTACCTGGGCGTCTTGATGCGCCCACTTCGCGGTGAAGGCGGGGCCTGTTAGTGAAGCGCCGTGAGCTGACCCCCTCAAGGAAACCGCATGACAGGTCGCACAGTGCTCAGCGTAAAGGGCTTCGCCCTGCTCTATGGCACTGGCGAGAGGGCTGCCAAATGCGCTGACGACTAGCATCAGCTGGAGTGTTCGCGTTTTCATCATCGAATAGGCCTCTTTCGATGCTAACCATAGCGCATTTGTCAGACTGCCGGCGGATGGATATCAGCCGGCAGCTTTACTCACGCTGCCGTTAAGAAATGGCCATATTTCTTGAGTGCCGCTTCTCGCAGTGTCGGCGTGTGGTAGCTCGGGAACAACGCGTCATGCGGTGAATAATGTCTCAGCACTGCTTTGGCCACCGCAATCTTATGCACTTCGGTGGGGCCATCAACCACTCCCAGCTCGGGAATGTTGGCCCACATGTGGGCCAGTGGTGTCTCGTCGGAACTGCCTAAGCTGCCGTGTAAATGCATTGCTCTCGAGACGATCTCTAGCAGTACTTTGGGTGTTGCCGCTTTAATAGCTGCGATTTCTTTGCGCACCTCGCGGTTGTACTCCTTGTGCTTATCGATCAGCCACGCGGTGTAGAGCACATGAAGACGATACTGCATCATCATGGTGTAAGCGTCGGCGATTTTTTCTTGTGTCATTTGCTTGTCTGCTAGCAATTCACCTTTGGTGCGACGGCTGACTGCTCGCTCGCACATCATATCGAGCGCTTTACGAATCACACCCACGGTGCGCATGGCATGGTGGACTCGTCCGCCACCCAGCCGTGTTTGTGCAACATGAAAGCCTTGCCCCTCGTCTCCGAGTAGGTTGTGCGCGGGAACTCGGCAGTCTTTAAAAGAGATATAAGCGTGAACGCCATCGCCTTGCTCAACATAAGGACCGACCGCAGAGTTGCGGATGATGTCCATGCCAGGCGTACCCTGCTCGACTAAAAAGATCGATGCGCCCTGGTGAATGGGCGCTTCGGTGTCGGTCACGACCATTACCAGCAGGAACGCAGAGAACCGGGCATGCGAAGCAAACCATTTTTCCCCATTAATGACCCATTCGTTGCCGTCACGCGTGGCGGTACACAAAAATTCGCCTGGGTCTGCGCCGGCTTGTGGCTCTGTCATCGAATAGCAAGAGGCGATTTCCGCGTTGAGCAGTGGTTGTAAGTATTTAGTCTTCTGCTCTGGCGTACCAAATTTTGCGAGGATTTCGGCATTGCCAGAATCGGGGGCCTGACAACCAAAGACGCTAGGCCCAAAACGGCTGCGACCGAGGATCTCATTCATCAATCCGAGATTGACTTGTCCATACCCTTGGCCGCCTAGCTCGGGTTCTAGGTGGCAGGCCCACAGGCGCTTTTCTTTTACGATCTCTCGCAGCGGTTCCATTGCCTTGAAAGCGGGCGATTTCGGATCCCAAGGATCGCCGGGCTCGCGAAAGACCAAATCAAGGGGTTCAATTTCTTCACGCGTGAACGTGTCTATCCAATCTAATTGCGCTTGAAATTCGGGATCTGTTTCAAAAGACCACACAGCCGTTACCTCCTTGGGGTTGAGATGTCGTTGACAGAACGTGCCAGTCACCTGTTTTGCGGATGAGTGTCTGGACTAGGCTTGCCAAATTGGGCCGCTAGTTTAAACTTGCTAGACGCAAACAAGCAACGCGGCTGATAAAAAATCGGTCGGTTGTTGTGGTGCCGTAAGGCGCCATCGAGGAGATTGTAGTATGTCTGGCGGTAAAGTGTGGGTAGTGACCGGGGCGTCACGGGGCATCGGTGCGTCTATCGCGCGAGTGGCATCCGAGAGTGGAGACCGAGTTGCCTTAATCGCGCGGGGTGAGTCGGTGCTCACGCTGGCGGACGAACTGGGCGCTGATGCCATGGGGGTGCAGTGTGATGTAGCGGATCCAGAGTCGGTGTCTGCCGCGATGGATGCTGTTATCGCACGATTTGGTCGAGTCGACACGTTGGTCAACAACGCCGGGGTGCATCGCGGGGGCAAGGTGAAGCGGCTAGCCGATGACGCCTGGCAAGAGGTATTGCAAGTTAATTTGACCGGCGCTATGAATATGGCGAGAGCGGCCCTGGCGCACATGGAAGAGGGTAGCGCGATTATCAATGTAGGCGCGGTTGTCGGTTTCCGCGGTTTTCCCGGTGACGCCGCTTACGCGTCCTCGAAGGCCGGGTTGTCGGGATTGACCAAGGCGCTGGCAATTGAACTCGCGCCGAAGGCGATCACCGCCAACCTCGTGATACCCGGGCTCGTATTGACCGAAATGACCTCGGGCCTCACTGAGGCGTCGCTTGAAGCGATGAACAAACAAATTCCCATGCGGCGCTTCGCAGAAGAGCGTGAGATTGCAGAGGTCGTTTACTGGGTCAGCCAGAGCCGATACATGACCGGCGCCTGTGTCCCGGTAGACGGGGGTCTTCTCTCCAGCTTTGGAGTCTCCTAATGGCATCAGCACCTCCAGAGGCGCTCGCTGCTTGGTTGGATGCTAACTTGGGTTGGGAGAACACCCAGTTTTGCTCAGCGTTGAGCGGTGGCAACTCTAATTTGACGTGGCAGTTTCGGTCAGGCGACAGCTCGTGCGTGGTGCGAACGCCCCCCGCTAATGACATCTCTCCCACCTCTGCGCGAGGCATTCAGCGCGAGGCACAAGTGCTGCAAGCGATCGCGGGGTTCGAGGTGAGAGCACCTGCCGTGTTGGCCTGGTGCGACGATGCTTCAGTGATTGGCCGATCTTTTCTAGTACAAGAATTTATCGATGGCAGAGCGCTGACCGATACCCTACCCGACAGCTACCCAGACACCGTCGATACGGTGAATCGTCTGGGCATCGATTTGATTGACCAGCTAACGGTGCTGCATAACGTGCCCACCGATTTACCCGCTCTAGCAAAGTTAGGTCGTCCAGAGCGTTTTGTGGAGCGACAAATTGAGCGGTGGTTAGCCGTTAGGCGTGAGCACCCTGTGCGCGAACTGCCGGCGCTGTTTGCGCTCGGTGAATGGCTGGGCGCCCACGTGCCGGAAGCGGGCTCGCCTGCGGTGATTCATGGTGACTATCACCTCGACAATACGCTGGCATCACCCTATGAGCCCCAAATCTTAGCGATCATAGACTGGGAGCTGGCGACCGTTGGCGACCCCTATATGGACGTCGCGTTGATGCTGATGTTTTGGGGTGAATACCGCACTCAGCAACCACCCGCATTCACAGCATTGCAGTCTGTCTCGCGCCGTTCTGGTGTGATCAGTCGTCGGGAATTGGCGGGTCGTTGGTCCGAATCGGTCGGCCGGCCGCTACACCATATGAACTTCTATATGGCGTTGGCCTTCTGGCGTCTCGCCGCCATCATTGAGGGAGCTTATGGGCTCTTTACAGCGGGGCAATTAACGACGGATTACGCTCGCGGGCTCGAATACGATGTTCCCGCATTGCTGGCTGAGGCTGAGCGCGCTGCGAAGGGCGATTGGTGACGGCTATGCTCAGTACGATGATGAATACGCCGCTGGGCGTGACGACTTTGCATCGTTTTGGCGCGCGTCATTTTGCGAGCAGTCGGGTAGGTGATTACGACGGGGAGCAAGTCAAGTGGCGGCGCTATGATGAGATCGACGCTGATAGTGCTCGTTTAGCGCATGGGCTTTTGGGGCTGGGGCTCGCAGAGGGGGATCGAGTTGGCACCTTTATGTGGAATAGCACCCGGCACCTTGAGGTTTACCTTGCAGTGCCCTCAATGGGTGCAGTGCTGCATACGGTTAATTGCCGACTGTCCCCAGAGCACATCGCTTATATTATTGATCATGCGGGCGATCGCTTTCTGATCGTCGATAGCCGACTGGCATCCGTTTTGTTGCCGGTGCTGCCCCTGATACCCAAGGTTGAGTACCTCATTGTTACGGATGATTCCGCGAGTGTGGATGACCCACGGGTGGTTGCCTACGACGCGCTGCTCGCCGATAGCCCAGCGGACTATCACTGGCCTGAACCGACAGAAAATGCTGCTGCCGGTATTTGCTATACCAGCGGCACCACTGGCAACCCGAAAGGCGTTGCCTACAGTCAGCGCACCACCTATCTGCATGCACTGGCTTCTCGCGCCGTTGACAGTTTTGCCGTGCAAGAGCGCGATGTCATTTTAATGTTGCCCTCGATGTTCCACGCGAACGCTTGGGGTTTTCCTTATAGTGGCTGGATGTCGGGGGCAGACATGGTCATGCCTGGCCCCTTGCTTCAGGGTCAACATCTGCGAACCATGATTGAGCAAACTCGGCCAACACTGACGGCAATGGTGCCCACGCTGCTGGGCGACCTCTTGCGGGCGGATGAGGGACAGTCTCTGGATTTATCGTGCTTTCGAGCGATCGTTTCCGGTGGGTCCGCGGTGCCGTCTTCGATGATCGAGGTGGTTCGGGATCGCTGGGGCGTCCCGGTGGTTCAGGGCTGGGGGATGACTGAGACGAGTCCCATGTGTGTCCTGTCCCACCCCCCTAAAGATTTAGAGGGTGAATCTGAGACATTTTGGCGCCTGAAGAGTGGTCGGCCGGTGCCTGGCATCGAAGTGCGGATCGTCGATGATCAAGGAAACTGTTTACCACAGGATGGCGTGGCAATCGGTGAGCTACAGCTGCGCGGTGCCTGGGTCACGGGTGAATATCTTAATTCGGAAAGTGATGCCTTTTCGTCCGATGGCTGGTTGCGTACCGGTGATGTGGGAGTGGTTGATGCGAGAGGTTACGTACAATTGACCGATCGCACTAAGGATGTCATCAAGTCAGGTGGGGAGTGGATTAGCTCGGTCGACTTGGAGGATGTTTTACTGCAGCACGCTGCCGTGACTGAGGTGGCGGTGATCGCGATCCCCGATGAGCGGTGGCAAGAGCGTCCATTGGCGGTTATGGTCACTCAGGATCAGGGCGAAGTGACTGAGCTGTTATCAGAGTTGCGTCAGTTTTTAGCGCAACGAGTGGCGAAGTTTTGGGTGCCTGAATATTGGTGCGTGCGAGATTCAATTCCTAAGACCAGTGTCGGCAAGATAGATAAAAAAGGCTTGAGAGCGGCGCTCGCGTCTAACGAGCTCACGGTGCAGCGGCACGACAGCGAGAGGAAAATTAGGTGACTGAGGTAACAGCCAGAGCGGAAGCGTCGATCTCGACCCAGGCAGAACGAAGCGCATTATCCGATCAAAAAATGTTCGAGGTGGCCATTGAGTTGGTCAACGAGCGAGGCACCGCCAAAACCACGCTAAAAGACATTGGAGAGCAGGCAGGTTACAGCAGGGGCTTGGCGAGCTATCGATTCGGATCAAAAGACGGGTTGTGGATGGAGCTTTTTGCTCGCTTTGACGAATTGTGGAAGGAGCATATATCGCGCCACTTGTCTGACAAGCGAGGACTCGCGGCGCTGACCGCTGCAATGGAAGCACAGCGCGACATTTTTTCGCGAGAGTCGGGTTATCTCAGGGCGATGTATATCTTGTGGTACGAGTCACTGGGCAGGGAGTCGGATATTCGCGCGAGTCTGGCTCGTCACCATGTCATTTATCGACGTGATGTTCAGCAGTGGGTCGAGGAAGGGCAGGCCGCGGGCGATATTAAAACGGACGTTGATGCGGCGCACTTCGCAACGGGGTACTGCTCGATGATGTTCGGCACGATTTATCAATGGGTGGTGGCGCCCGACGCCATCGATATCGATGCATTTTTTGCACGCTTCGCTGAAACGACGGTGCGGTCTATTACGCATCAGACGGAGGATTAGTCATGGCTAGATTGGCAGTCGACGGGACGAAAAGCATTTACTTTGAAGATCTGGGTGGCGCAGGCCGGGCGCTCATCATGGTTCATGGCTGGGGAATGGATAACCGCTGTTGGGATGGCGTGATTCTGCCATTACTCGCGGCGGGACACCGCGTCATCACAATGGATCACCGAGGCTGTGGCCGGTCTGATCATGACTTTGCAGACGTGAGCATCGCGGCGAATGCCGCTGACATCGTCCAGCTCGTGGATCATTTGGGATTGAACGAGGTGGTCGTGAATGGATGGTCTCTGGGCGGTGCCGTTGCGACGCATGCGGCCAGTTTGTTGGGTAGTCGCTGTGCTGGGCTGATTCTCACTGCCGGCGCGAGCCCGATCTATACCCAAAAATCCGATCTCCCGATTGGCGGCATGCCGGCTGATGTGGAGGGCAACGTTGCTGCCATGAATGATGACCGAGTGAATTTTTTGACGATGCTGGCGACCGCTATTTGCGCAAAACCACCCACTGATGCAGTACTGGCTTGGATGGCATCTGCTTTTATAAATTCTAGCGCCCGCGTGTCTTCGACATTGGGTGAGCTCGCGCACTTGGATCAGCGTGACATGATGATGGCGCTGGAAACACCGATTCTTTCTATTATCTGCGGGCAGGATGGTTTTGTGTCACCGGATATCTCGCGCTGGGTCGCAGAGAACCATCCACGAGCGACGGGCGTAGAGTTCCCTGATAGCGGGCATGCCCCATTTATCGAAGCACGAGAGGGTTATTTAGCAGCCCTTAATGATTTCATCAGTCACCTCTGAAGGAGGGTAACCGAATGGCGCAAAAAGTAGATTTTGGTCTCTGGTACGACTTTCGTAACCCTGAGCCATGGCAGATAGATTTTGAGCAGTTCTATGCGGAGCGTCTCGATCAAATAGAACGTGCAGAAACCATGGGTTTCGATTCGGTCTGGTTAACAGAGCACCACTTTTGCGACGACGGTTATACGCCCTCTCCGTTGGTGATTCATGCTGCGATTGCAGCTCGAACTCAACGCATGCGGTTGGGGACGAATCTCATGCTGTTACCGATCGCTGATCCCGTTCGGATGGCAGAAGATGCCGCAACACTGTCGCTGATTTCGGGTGGGCGATTTGATTTAGGCGTGGGTATTGGTTATCGCCAAATGGAGTTTGATCAGTTTGGCCGTAAAATTTCACACCGTCCCAGTTTGGTAGAAGAGGGCATTGAGATACTGCGTCGGGCTTGGTCTGGAGAGCCGGTAAATTTTGAGGGCAAGCGATTCAAGGTAGGCGACCTGTGTGTGACACCGACCCCCGAGCACCCGCCACAGATTTTGCTTGGCGGTATGGCGCCGCCAGCCATCGAGCGCGAGGCCTCGAATGCGCATGCGATCGAAGCCCTGCGGCAGCACGGGACGTAGCCGCAACCACGCGGCATCGACGCGCGGCCCGGTGGCAAGGCGCAGGCCGGTGAACTGCCAGCGCTGGTGCGGGTAGAAGAAATTGCGATAGCTGGGCCGCGAATGGCCGCGCACGGTGGCGCAGCTCGCACCGCGCAGCACGATCTGCCCCGCATCGCCGCCTTCCAAGATGACCATATTGGTCCCGCCTTGGAGTTGGCCCAAGGGCGAATTGGCCGGAACCAAACAGGGCGTCATGCGCTGCTCAAGCCCGCGGCCGGTGCGTTGCGCAACACCCAATAGTTTGACGCGATAGCCCATATCGGCGGCGGCATGAATGTCTTCGATGGTGATGGCGCCAATGCCTTCGATCACCACAGATCCAAAATCAACCTCTGTGCCGAAGGCGATGGAGGCGAGCAGAGCCAATTTATGGGCCGCATCAATGCCACCCACATCAAGGTTTGGATCTGCTTCGAGATATCCTAGGCCATCGGCCTCGGCAAAGACCTCTTCATAGGTCAGGCCGGCATCTTCCATACGCGTGAGGATATAATTGCAGC
>UPTG01001114.1_pt1 | contig 20252 bp, 13 predicted proteins | sample 2160121 | NCBI WGS metagenome assembly UPTG01 (sample SAMN06266255, study PRJEB28933) | marine metagenome | isolation source: Columbia River Estuary | place: USA:Columbia River Estuary, USA | collected 2014-07-27
AGCCAATGTTTTATGGCGCTGAACTGTTTCAGTCAGACGGTTACAGTGGATTAACCTCTACGCAGATTTGCCATGCAGCCCACAACAATTAACCCGGTGCCTAGCAGAGTTTGTAACGTCAGCCCCTCCGCAAAAAACCACCAGCCCAACAGGGCGGCCCAAATAAATGCGGTGTACTCGATGGATATTAGCTTCTGCGCTTCGGCTCGTCGGTACGCCATAGACATCAGTGCCAGTGACCCCATGGCAAAAACTGCCGCAAAGGCTGCACCGCCCCACTGCATCGCATTAGCGGGTAGAGTGACAAAGAAAGGTGCGCCCATAAGCAGTAGGGCGAATACCATAATATTTTGGTAGAAGACGATCTCAATAGGCCGGGCCATCAGCGAATGTTTTCTTTGCACGATTAAGTAAAAAGCGTAGAGCAAGGCAAATAGCAGAACAGCCGACAAGCCCAATAGATCGCTGTCCGCATCGAGGCTTAGTAGTTCACCCCCAACGACCACAGTGACTCCCATGAATCCAAGCCCTGCTGCTATTTTGGCGTTGCTGTGAATACGTTCCCCTAGCAGCGGCGCTGCGAGGAAAAGGGTGATAATGGGCGCAATGAACGAGAGGCCGATCGCTTGAGCCAAAGGGATACGTGTGAGGCTGAAAAAGAACAGGTAGGTCATTAGGGTCGTGATCACCGCCCGCAGGATATGAATTCGTAGGACTTCGCCTGAGATCGGCCTAACCCTGCTAGGGGAATAGAGCATCAGCGCGAACAACACGCCGAAGGCCATCCGCCAGAACATGGCGCTGTAGGTTCCCATAGCTAATGCCTGCGCTTTCATAACGGCATCGAGTAGTGAAAACAGCAGCACGCCAAGCGCGGCCAGAAATACTGGGAAATGTGTGCTTTGCTTCATGCTGAAGCCGTCTCCAAAATTAATGTGCTAGCGCACTGCGCAATAGCTTGGATTTGAGCAGATCTGATCTCATCTACCAACCCCCATTTAAGACTTTCTGTCGAGGGTCAGGTGTACTCAATACGCCTTTATTGGCGGAGATCTGTGAAATTGGTGGGCTTAAGAGAGCTTGAGCCTGAGTTAAGCTGCTAGTGAAACCTTGGAGCCGTGATTTTCTGAAAGCCGTTAATCGCTACCTCGCATGTTGCCTTTTGGCACACTCCAGCGCCACTGCCTGAAAGAGCTTTCCTCGCTCATTAAAAAAATCTAGTAAATGCAATGATGTGGGTACGAAAGCAAAGCCTATATCAGCTTCCGGGTGCCATTGGAAAACGGAGCCGCCAAGCCCCATCCAACCATAAAAGCCCTCACGCCCATCGTTCAATGCTTTGGTGAAAGCCGAACTAGAGCCTTTACTGGGCAGGAACTGGTCCACACCGCCTTGGGTAAAACGCGTCGGTAGCACGCCCCCCATAGTTGCAGGTTGCGGGTCATTGTGTAGCTCTTGCCAGGCAGCTGTGCTCAGGCAGTTGACTGAGTCGAGGCTGCCGCCGGCGGCCATCATAGCGGCTATGCGTGCCAGCCCCCGAGCGGAGGCGTGGGTATTGGCTGAGGGGGTTTCTCCACGACGCATGCGGTCATCGTTGAAGAAACTGATACCTCGCATTTCCCGAACTGGAGGTGTTCTCATAGAGGCCCCTTTACGTACGGGCAGAAGGATTTTCAAGAGCCGCGCCATCAGTTGTATAACGTTGTGTAGCACCCTACGACCAAGGGCTTTCGGTCGGAAGCTCGCCAGAATATGACGCCCAATGCCCAGTGGCGTTATTTTACTGACCCGTTGAAGCTGCTCTTCATTCAAGCCCACCACAACGTCAGCATTAAGTGGCCCACTAATCTCCTCAGCAAGGTACTCACCGATCGTGCGCCCTGCGGGGTCTACCCTACGAAACACTTCGTTTACGATCCAGCCTCGGGTCATGGCGTGATACTCACGCCGTCCTCTGTCGGGGAATCGAAAGTGCTGTTCCTGCTTTTCGATAATACTGCCAAGCCGGTTCGCCTTGATGTTTTCCGGCAGTAAGTCGTCGACGTCGATGGCGGTGTCAAAGTTGGCAAGTCCGGCTTCGTGACGCATCACATCGGCAACCCGGGTGTGTTCTTTGCCACCCCCGCGGTATTCAGGCCATACGTCGTTTATTCGGGTCTCATAACTGAGCAGACCCTTGCCAACCAGTGATGCAATGGCGATGGCCTCAAGGCTTTTGCCACTGCTAAAGACATTGACCAGCGAGTCGGGTTTAAAAATAGGGTCGTAAGCTTTTGAGTACCACAGGTCTACGACCTTTTGACCGCTGTGATAGATACAAAGCTGCGCATTTTCTTCCGCGAGGGTGTGCATCTGCTTCTCGAAGAGTCGCTGCACAGGCTCGAAGCCCGCTGCCGTAGTGCCGTTGATCACGTGTCTGAAAACTCCTGTCGGTTCGAGATATTTTTGTGATGGCAAAGTGTAGTCAGCCATTACCAGAGGGGCACCATAGCCTGAAGTGCAGTTTCAGGCGAGCTGCTCCCAGGTTCACGCCGCTGGAGGGTGCAAGTTGGATACTTGCCGGAACCTGCTGAAACTGGTGCGGTCGTAACTTGCCTGAGCGCACTGCCCCTTACAATCTAGAGCGCTATCTCAACAGCTATCGCAAGAGCTAACGCCATCGAATGTCTGGCATACTACAAAAAACAACCCAAAGCGCTGTCTTATGACGCACCACAGTATTCTCGATTTAGTTCCGATTACCCTTGGTAGTGACGCAGGGTGCGCTCTCGAGCGCAGTAAACAGCTCGCTATTAAGGCGGAAGCCTGGGGTTATAAACGGTATTGGGTCGCCGAGCACCACAATATGCCGGGCATTGCCAGCTCGGCCACCGCGGTTGTAATCGGTCATCTTGCTTCGGCGACTCAAACCATTCGCGTGGGCTCGGGGGGCATCATGCTGCCCAACCATGCACCACTGATGGTGGCGGAACAGTTCGGAACACTAGCTACGTTGTACCCCAACCGAATTGATTTAGGCATAGGCCGCGCGCCGGGCACCGATGGCCTTACGATGCAGGCACTGCGACGTAATCTTGCCGCAAGTGTCGAAGACTTTCCCAGGGACGTGGTGGAACTGCAGCAATACCTAAAGCCTACCCAACCCGGACAACGCGTGAGCGCAACGCCAGGGGCGGGCACTGAGGTTCCAATCTGGATTTTGGGCTCTAGTTTGTTTGGCGCGCAGCTTGCGGCCACTTTGGGTATGCCCTTTGCGTTTGCCTCACATTTTGCACCTACTTACTTAGGCGCTGCGATCGAAACCTATCGCGCACAGTTTACGCCCTCGGCAACCTTGAAAGAGCCATACGTTATGCTGGGTTTCAACCTTTGCGCCGCAGAGACCGACGCCCACGCCCATTTTCTGCGCTCGTCCTCGCTACAGTCCTTCGTCAATTTGAGGCGAGGAGCGCCCGGGCCTCTACCAGAGCCCATTGAGGGGTTTGAAGCCAGCCTTTCGCCCACGGAGCGACAGGTGGTTGAGGCTATTGGCCAATGCTCAGCCGTTGGCAATTTGGAGACCGTGCAAGCACAAATCGGCGCCTTCCTCGATCAGACGGGGGCAGATGAGCTGATGCTGGTATCCTCGATTTTTGACCCAGAGCAGCGTCTGAAGAGTTACGAGCTTGGCTCCGTTGCGATGCAGAACCTAGCCGAGACCAACACACCACGTCGAGCCGCTTGTTGATTTAGCCCAACATTCGAGTCTATGACGCGATCTCCCGTTAGGGTTCAGGGCTGACAAAGCCACATTCCGAGCCCTAAATCTGGGCGAGGCATTCGAAAAATTGTGCTGTATGTTCTCTCGCTAAAGTCCTACCCACAACGGCTAAATTCATCTTAGGGGCGGTTTTTACTACCCTGTTCTGTTTTTTTATTTTGCCAAGAGCCATCACTTCCAAATACGAAAGGAATAGCATTGAAGTTAATTATTCAGAAATGGAAAAAACGCACATTCCCAAAAAAACTGTTTTTAATTTTTGATTGTGTGGCTGTCGGAATATTAAGTATTCACTTTAGTTTTGCCGCATATGCTCACACTTTTTCTGAGAGTTATACAGATCGTGTTTTTGTAATTGAGCATGATTGGCAATTTAGCATCTTATATCCTATATCAACGACTCAATTAGGTTTTACTCCGCCTTTCTTAGGAGTGGCTTATGTTAATAAAAGTGCAATTGATGAGGCAGGAGTAACCATAGAAGAGGTTAGCGCACATGAAGCTAAGCATATCGAGCAGTTTTGGGAGTTGGGATTTAGTCACTTTGGGGTTGAAACATGGAAGCTGGAGGGGGTAGCTGAATATGTTCGAGGTAAACCAACAGCAGATTTATGTCAGCCCAAAGAGGATGAAAGTATTAATCGACTGAATTATAGAGATTACTTTATTGTCGTAACCTATCTAATAGAGAAGCAGGGTTTAACTGAAGAACAGATATATGAAACAAGTGAGTATCCCATTGAAACTGCAAAAGAATGGGTTCTGAATAATAGGTGCAAAAAAATATAATAAGCCACTCAAAAGAAAAAGTAACAGTTGGTGATTGCCCGTGCTCCACGCCTTCAATCAACGATCATTTTCCGCATAATGAGGCGTTATCAGTCGCTCTGGGTGTTGTTTAGCTGCCTAGAGGCCGTAAAGTCCCAATTGTGTCGCCTAGCTGTCCGGCCATGCCGGGTCATGTAGCCAACCTGCCACACCTTCTTAAGAATTTTCCCGCTGCAGGTCAACCACGGGTAGTTGGTGAGCCTTCTTGTCAAAATTTAGGGTGCTTAGCCGTTCGAACTTGAAGGCCATAGCCAACAGATTATCGGGAAAGCTCTGCAATCGTATATTGCAGTTTATGACTGAATCGTTGCTTGTGACGACACATGCTCTTGGCTTTTGCTCCCTCAATATCCCGCTCGGATGGTTTTTCTGAAGCCGTGGTCACATATGAGCAGGTCGCGTTTTAGCTTGGTCTAAGCAACTAGGGTGCCGCAAGTAATCAAGCGCAAATATCGCGATCCAATAAGGCACGCATCTGTCAGAGTTTTAGGGTGAAAAAAAAGAGCCATTCTAAGAAATGGCCCTTTTTTAACGTAACGCACTGTCAAGCTTGCAGCATCCCTAGCGCGGAACGTCCGACGCTAGGAGCGGCTAGCCATTGGTTTATTCATTCCACGGCAATAACCACCTTGTTAATGGTGCCTGTGAAGCGGGTTTCCGCTGGCCCTACACCGATGTCGTCTGCGACTGGCGTCTGATTGTCGAGACCCACGTCAGCCGTTTCGTCGGCAGAGAATATCAGTGGCTGGGTTCTGCCAATTCTGCCAGACGCCACTTTTTTGCCGTCCACAGAAATTGTTGCGTTACCGCCTTTGCCCAAGCCGCCACCATCGTAGTCAAAGTTCATGACAATGGTTGCCGGGCCTGGAGGGATCGGCTTCTTCGCCGCAACCGTAAATCGCTCAAGGCCGAGGAAGTTATAGGTGTAAATCGGTCGGCCATCTTTCATGTAAAGCGACCAGCCACCAAAGCGGCCACCCTGAGTCAGGATCACGCCGGTTGTGCCTTTGTCGACTTCTACTTCTGCGGTAATGCTCTTCGACTTGTTCTTGGAGTTCATGAAAACGTTCTCCAACATGCCGTTCATACCGTCGTAAAGCGTGAGTGACTTACGGTCGCCCAACAAATCAGGACGTCCTGCGATCGCGGGATTCATGCGTTCTACCGTACGATCGTCAATTGGCAACACATTGTACTTTTCAGCTTCCTCCATGAAGGTCGCTTCCATGGCCGCTACCCGCTCGGGGTATTTGTCCGCAAGGTTATTCACCAGGCTGAAGTCCTCTTTGGCGTTGTAAAGTTCCCATACGTCATCTTCGAGGGGCTTCTGTTTACCCGTCTGCCACGGTGCTCGGTGCAACACGCGGGCAAACCAACCATCTTGATACAACGCTCGGTTACCGAACATCTCAAAGTACTGAAGTGTGTGCTGCTCAGGGGCATCAGCATCATTCAAGCTATACATGAGGCTGGTACCTGCCATGGGTTCCTGAACCGTTCCATTGACGCTTTTGGGCTCCGGCAGGTTGGCAGCCTCAAGAATGGTTGGCGCAATATCGATCACATGAGAAAACTGGCTACGAATCTCACCCTGACTGTCGATACCCTCAGGCCAGTGAACGATCATGCCGTTGCGGGTGCCGCCAAAGTCGGAAGCAACCTGCTTGGTCCACTTAAACGGTGCATCAAAGGCCACCGCCCATCCTGCTGACATATGCGGAAAAGTATATTCGCCGCCCCACTCGTCAAGACGCGGCAAAAGATCTTCGACCTTTTCCTCCACCTGGTTGAAGTAGGTCATCTCGTTATACATGCCGATGAAACCACCTTCTGCACTGGTGCCGTTATCACCCGCAATGTAAATGATGATGGTATTGTCCAGCTCGCCAATCGCCTCTACCGCATCAACCAGTCGGCCGATATTCACGTCTGTGTGCTCCATGAATCCGGCAAAGACCTCGGCCTGACGCGCAAAGAGCTTACGATGATCTTCAGGTAGATCTTCCCAAGCACTCAAATCCTCTGGGCGACCCGCCAGCTCGGTAGACTCTGGAATGATGCCCATCTCCTTTTGCTTAGCGACGGTCTCGGTGCGGACCTGATCCCAGCCCTTATCAAACTTACCTTTGTACTTGTCGGCCCACTCTTTTGGCACATGGTGCGGTGCGTGCACTGCGCCCGTCGCAAAGTACATATAAAAGGGCTTGTCGGGCGTCATAGACTGCTGCGCTTTCATCCAGCCAATTGCCTGATCCGTCATGTCGTCGGTAAAGTGATAACCCGGGACGTGGGGCGGATTCACGCGGGTCACACCATCGTAAACCAGCGGGTACCACTGATCGGTCTCACCCCCAATAAAGCCATAAAACTTGTCGAAGCCTGAATGCGTTGGCCAACGATCAAACGGACCGGAGACACTGGTTTCCCAGGCGGCAGTCTCGTGCCACTTACCAAAGGCGCCCGTGCTGTAACCATTGAGGCGCATCATTTCGGCCACTGGCGCAACTCGGTTAGGAATTTTTCCGGTGTTCCCCGGAAACCCTGTCGCGCTCTCCATGATGGAGCCGGTATTGGTCTGGTGGTGGTTGCGACCGGTCTTCAGTGCGTTCCGCGTGGGTGAGCAGAGCGCCGTCGTGTGAAAGTTGTTATAGCGCAAGCCGCCCGCGGCCAAGCGATCCATCGTCGGTGTATTAATGGGACCACCAAACGGGGTGGTCGCACCAAAGCCCACGTCATCAATCAGCACAATAATCACGTTTGGCGCACCCTCTGGCGCCTCAACGCTGAACAATGGCGGTGCCTCGACATTGCGAACGTTAAGCTCCTTAAACTTGGGCGGATCAGGTTCTGCAATGGGAAGATGCGTGCGATCCACCTCGAAGGCTTGCGCACTGACCACCACCATCACAAACGAAATGCCTAGCAATAACCGTTTGGCAATGTTCATATTTTTTCTCCCCATCCTTTTCCTATTCGTCAAATTTCCATCAAATTTAACGGCCGCTAACCTAGCCTGTGAGCACTTGCCCCCTGAAAGGGCCGCACCCGTGTCGGCTTATTAATAACAAACAAATGTTAGCTTAAGATAACGTTTAGATAACTTCAAAGGAAAGGGGAAATCGAGGATTTGAGAGCAAGTTGTCACCTTTTGCACCGCTGACTACCTGCGCCATGGCGGTAGTACCCGGCGAAGAGGTGCTGCAATCGCCTTCGTATCAGTCTGCGAGCACCGATTCGAGGTACGCAAGCACAACGCGCTGTGCTTCCTTATGGTAAGTCGGGGTGAGGGTTCCCTTTTCAATAAGGGATTTCCGCCAGACAAGATCTGCAAGTTCTGAGCATATTTCGCAGGCCCTTGCAGCTCGGCGCGTATTGGGCACCAAATCCTGCTGGTGAAGCAATGTAAACAGCGCTCCCCCAAAATCACGGCTCACTGTGTTGGCCGTTACAAGCGATACCGGGAGTAGAGCGAGAATCATCTCCACACGGTTTTTAAGATAAAAATCACGCACGCTGTCGATATATAGCACCATTACGTCACGCCAATCAGGGGCCCTTGACGATTGAGGCAGCTCGGCAACCATTTTCTGTACACCACGCTGATAAAGCGCATCCAGAAGCGACTCAATCGACGCAAAAAAATAGTAGAGCGATGCTCTTGGTACAGCGGCTTGCTTGGCGACCGCATCGAGTGTGATCGTCTCTAGCGACCCCGCTTCGAGAATCAAATATTCAGCCGCTGCAATAATGCGGTTGTAGCGCTCCACCCCGGGTTTTCGCGTCGGTTGGCGAGCGGGTATGCCTGTTTTTTTGGCCATGGCTTCTTCACCTACATGCACGATGAGTACAACATAAACCTAGCTTGTGAAGACACATGCTCTTAGTTTTTGCTCCCTGAGTATTCCGTATCGCACTATTGATGAATTACGGCAAGCGAAATATTTGCTGAGCATTAAGCCGCCGCCTCCAGAGAGCTTGCCTCTAAATGTGCAATTGATACAGCTACAAAAATTTCTCAGTCGAGCGCGGAACCCACACCAAAAAGTGGACGCGCACTGAAATTACAAAACTGTGCGCTCAACCTGATCGTAAGGTCGATAAGCCCAAGGTTACTAACAGAACCCTAGGGAATCTGTCGCTTATAGAGATTTATCTGCCGTGACGTTAGCTCTAACCTATTGATCTGGCATTTGGCTGCGATTGCCCATTTGGAAGGTAGCGCAGTTGCGTAGGCAGGTTGTCGGCATAAGTACCAACGAAAATTGCGGCGTCAATGTGTCTGGTTTGGTGAGTTAGCATCGATCTGTTTCGCAGGCGGCATTGCGGCGCAAAAATGCTGTCTGACAGGGTCAGTATAATTTTCTGGAGTTTCCCTATGAGCGATAAATCACTGTCCTTGATTCTCGGCAGCGGCGGTGCGCGAGGCATGGCACATATAGGCGTGATCCGCTGGTTGGAGGAACATGATTATAAGATTGAATCAATCAGCGGGTGCTCAATGGGCGCGCTGGTGGGTGGAATATATGCCTGTGGCAAATTGTCGGAGTTTACCGACTGGCTGCGAGCCCTCGACAAGCTCGATATTGTTAAGTTACTCGACCTCACCCTGAGTGATGGCGGTTTTGTAAAAGGTGATCGGATTATCGAAACCTTGAAAGAGCTGGTCGGTAATCATTGCATCGAAGACTTGCCGATTACCTTCACAGCCGTTGCCGCGAATATCGAAGATGAAAAGGAAGTCTGGCTAAATCGCGGTCCAGTATTTGATGCCATCCGGGCATCTATTTCACTGCCACTGTTTTTTACCCCGGCCCAGCTGGGTGAGCAGCGCCTGCTTGATGGTGGCATTTTGAATCCAGTGCCTATTGCACCGACCTTCAATGACGCTACCAGCGTGAAGCTGGCGGTGAACCTCAACGGCAAGCCCCTCGCCTATGCCCAGCCCGCAAAGCAGATGGCGGCGGAAGGTCAAAGTGGCCTTCGTGAAAAGGTGCAAACTTACATTGAAGACCTGGCCCGGCGTTCAGTGAGTAAAGTCGATATTGATATGGATATGTTCGACATTGCTAACCAAACGTTCGATGCTATGCAGGGTGCGATTGCGCGTCACAAGCTTGCCATTTACCCACCGGACGTCGTGGTGGAAATTCCTAGGAACGCCTGCGGCACTCTCGAGTTCGATCGCGCGGAAGAGATGATCGAGCTGGGTTACGAGAGTGCGGAGAGCGCGCTAGGCTCGCTTAGTTGAGTTCTATTCCCGGGCACTGTGCCCGGTTGGGCAGCATCACTATTTGAGAAGCGGCGATAAGCGTCAGTGGGCCAGCCGATTCCCTGGTGATCGCCTCAGAGGGTGGGGCGCCAGTACAGTGTGTCACTTATTGCACATTTGTTCGGTTCCTGTTGATATACCATAGTGAGTTGGCATGTCGTGGTGGTATGTCTGAAGGCAATTCCTGAAGGGGAGAGATTTATGCAAATTGTGAGAGCCGTAGTGCTGAGTTTTTGTGCGTTCATGATCCTACCGGCGCTGGCTGATGAGGTCGAGACGACACTGGAGAATTTCCGCACGGCGGGTGCTGGCGACTTTATTGAGGACGCTTATGGCTACGCAGTGTTCCCCAGTATCGGAAAAGGCGGCATTGGCATTGGTGGTGCGCACGGTAAGGGTTTTGTCTATCAGGATGGCGAGCGGACGGGCAAGGTAAAAATGAGTCAAATCACCTATGGCCTGCAGTTAGGCGGACAGGTGTATAGCCAAATGATTTTCTTCCGAGATGAGCGCTCCTATAACGACTTCACGTCGGGCAATTTTGAGTTTGGTGCACAGGCGACTGCGGTGGCGCTCACCGCGAGCGCAACGGCTTCGACTTCAACTGGTGGCGGTGGCACTGCGTCTGCCGGGACCGACGCCGACTCTAACGACGTAACCGCTGAAAATAAGCAGTACGATGGTCGCAGTGGTATGGCGATCTTCACGATTGCCAAAGGCGGTCTGATGTACGAAGCCACGCTGGGCGGCCAAAAGTTCAAATTCGAAGCGTTGGACGATTAGCCCACAGAGTTAGATGAGGCCGCTTGATAGCGGCCTTTTTTTTGTGCTGTCACCGGTCACGCCCTGATCGGAGAGGTCGGACGAGCGAACAGCAATCGACCCTTTTTTATGATCACCTATTGCAATCACTAGAGGCTTCCACTGAGCGCAACGCAAGGCGGATTGTCAGTCTTCGACAACCTTAAAGTGAATATCAACGCCAGGCAGCCGCTGCAGCAGTGCGTCACCCATAGCGCTGGCCGGCGTCCAGATACCCCCGCCAACACTGAGTGAATCCTGAGCGAGACAGAGGGCCGCTTGAGCCAACATGCGCGACGTGGCGCCATAGCCTGGATCGCGCTGCCCCGTTACCTTGACGCGGAGGTGATCGGAGCCATCACTGCCATGGGTCCAGAACTCAAAAAATCCATTTTCACGCTTGCTTTCATTGGGTCCTTCACCCGGATCGGGCAGTATTTTTTTGAGCAGGGCGCGGGTGGGCGCAAAAAAAGTGCCCGCCATGACGGTGCCTAGCCCTCCGGCGCTGAGCAAGGCTTTGGCGCGGCTGTCGCATAACTGGGATTCGTCATAGCCAAAACGATCACCATAGGGCAAGCCGGCCAACGCATGAGAACGCCGCACGACCTTGGTGTTGATGGCGGCCATCACGAAAGGGGCGGTCCAGCTGCCGAAGTCGTCATCCCAAGCGACACCGGTTTGATCGGGCTTGTCAGATCCCGGCGAAACGCCCGCTGGGTAAAGTGCATAGGGATCCATAATGCGAGCCCGGATAACCGGGTCTTGTGACGCCTGCTCGGCGACCAGCATCAGACTGGCGACGGTGCCCCCGCTGACCCCGCCTGAGGCCCGGCCCATGCGTCCGGAAACCCGGCTTGCATAGCGTCCAAAGCGCGCTTTGAACTCCTTTTGCAGGAAGTACACGGACAAATCAGATGGAATGGAATCAAATCCACAGCAGTGCACCAGTCGGGCGCCGCTTGCTTTCGCCAGTGGGTCAATTTTGGCATAAACCTCGGCCATCCACTGCGCCTCGCCCGTCAAGTCGCAGTAATGAGTGCCCTCGCGTGCGCAGGTCTCTAATAGGAGAGAGCCATGCCGGGCATACGGCCCTACGGTGCTGATGATCACCTTAGCTTGCAATGCCATCGCTTTGAGCTGGTCGGCGTCGTCACTGTCGGCGATGAGAATGGGCAGATCTGGCGTGCCGAGATCACGTCGGCAGCGTTCCAGTTTTTGTTGGTTGCGGCCTGCAATGGCCCAACGGAGCTCTGTGTGAGCAGAGGCGAGATACTCCGCCACCAGCTGCCCGGTAAAGCCAGAAGCACCATATAGCACGATGTCAAATGCACGTTCAGTCATGTCGCCACTTCCCTACAATATCGACCTTTAGGGTAGCAAGTCTGCTCTGCCGTCTGACCGACACAATCTGGTACTTATTTGCACAACGCTTTGGTATGTCGCTTTGTATGGCTCTGGGGTAAGACGTTTGGGCATCACCTTTTTGCATAAAGCGGGCAGCATTGCCGTTGAGCATGAGCTGGGTTTTCGCGGATTGATGAGATCAATTGCGACATTTCCCCATAGAGTGTGGGGGGATTGCGCAGTATCATCGCTACCGCTGCTGCTCATCGCCACGGCGCTGCCATCGGTACACGGCGGCAAAGCACCTAGCGAGCGGATGGTCTTTGCGGAGCAAGGGCTCGGAGCAGTGAACGATTATCATCATGGAAGGTGACAGGTCTGCGAGAGAGACTTGATGGATTTAGGAAAATCATCATGATTGAGTTATTACGGCGTATTGCTTGGCCCGCTGGCGCGGGTTTAGTGGGCATTGCGGTCTATGCCCTCTTGCAGGTTACCAAGCCGATCCCGGCCCCCAGTATCGAGCCACCGCGCGCTGCGCGCGTGGTCGTCGTGCCGGCCATTCGGACAACCGCTCGCCCTACTGTGGTGGCGTATGGCGAAGTGAGGCCGAGCGTTCGAACGCAATTAGTGGCGCAAGTGGGAGGGAAAATAACGGGCATTGCCCCTGCTTTTATTGAAGGCGGGCGCTTCTCACCCGGCGAAGTATTGTTGACCATTGAGGCCACAGATTATCGTGCCGCTGTCGACGAGCAACGCGCTCGTGTTGCTGCGGCTAAGGTGGATCTTGAGCAGTCTCTGGCCGATGCCGATGTCGCCCGCAAGCAGCTCGCTGGGCAGGCAAACCCTTCACCATTAGCACTGAAAAAGCCGCAGGTTGCGCGGGCTGAGGCGGCACTGCAGGCCTCCAAGACGGCGCTTGCCTTAGCGGAGACCAATCTTGGGCGCACTCGGTTGAGCTTGCCTTTTACGGGTCGAGTCGAGAGCCAAGCGGCAGACCTGGGGCAGTATGTGAATCCCGGTAAAGTCCTCGGCACGGTATTTGGCACCGATAAGGCAGAGGTGCGCCTCGCTCTGACGCATAACCAGTTATCAGCATTGGGCGTGCCCATCGGGTTTCACGGTAGTGCGGCAGACGGCTTGCCCACCACGCTGTCGGCGACGATGGGTGGGACTCAGCACCGATGGCAAGGACATCTCAACCGACTCGATGCGGCGATCGACCCTGCCACTCGGACGATCTACGGCACGGTCAGTATTGATGACCCCTATGGGACAGCTAATAGTGTGAGCGCTATGCCACTGGCGGTGGGACTTTACGTTGATGCAGAGATAGAAGGTCGCCCCTTTGTCGATACCGTGCAAATTGTGGCGGAGGGGCTTCGTGCAGGCAACGAGGTTTATGTACTGAGTCAAGAAGGTCTGCTCGAGGTTCGACAGATCGATGTCATTCACCGCAATCGCGACATCATCATGGTGGGGTCCGGCATCGAGGCGGGCGATCAAATCGTCGTCTCGGCCATTCGTAATCCGGTGAGCGGCATGCGACTCGAAGCAATCGAGACGGGCGGTGTCTCAGAGGCGACAACTGACCGCCAGCTCGACGACGATAACGAAGCCTGAGTTCGCTGAGGTGGAAGCATTAATTCGTTGGTGGGTCCGCAATCCGGTTGCCGCCAATCTGCTCATGCTCATTATTATCACTGCGGGATGGTTAGGTCTGCGCGGTATCGAAAAAGAAGCATTCCCCTCCGTGCAGCCCGACATTATCCAGATAGAGATCATCTGGCCGGGCGCGTCAGCAAAGGAGGTCGAACAACAGGTTGTCCAGCGGGTTGAGGAGTCATTAAAAAATGTCTCCAATGTCTATCGAGTCAGCTCGGTGTCTCGCGAGGGTCTCGGTTCTTTGTCCGTTCAAACCTTCCCATCGGTCGCGCTCAATCCGTTTTTAAACGACGTTAAGAACGCGGTCGACTCGATTACCGCGTTTCCGCGAGATATTGAAAACCCTCGTGTACGACGACTTGAGTGGCGCCAGGAAATGATTCGTGTTGCTCTGGCGGGTGAGGTGGGTGAGAAAGCGCTGACCCGTCTTGCCAATGAATTGCGGAACGAATTGGCGGGGTTGCCTTACGTCTCTCAAGTTGAGGTCTTTGGCTCGCGTCGTGAAGAGGTCACGATCGAATTGTCTGAGCGTGCCCTGCGCAATTTTGGATTGAGTTTTTCAGACGTCGCAACCGCGATTCGCCGCGATTCGATGAACGTATCGGTGGGCGAGGTTCGCACAGAGACCGGTGACATCCAGCTGCGGGCCGAAAATTTAGCCGATAACCAGGATGACTTTGAGCAGATTATTATCCGTCAGACGCCTCAGGGCGGCATCGTCAGGGTGGGTGACGTCGCGACGGTGCTGGATGACTTTGAGCAGAACGAGATCCTCGCCACTTTGGACGGACAAGCTGCGGTGCTGCTGCAGGTCATGTCTACCGACGACATGCAAGTGGTCAAGGCCAGTGCTGCCGTTAAAGAATGGATAGCAGAAACCCAGCCCAGTCTGCCGACGGGCATCGAGCTTTCGGTCTGGTTTGATACCGCTGATGTGTATGAAAACCGTATGAACCTTATTGCGGAGTCCTCGATCATAGGGCTGCTGCTGGTCTTCATTATCTTAATCCTCACCCTCGAACCCAAAGTGGCGCTGTGGGTGACCGTGGGGATTGGCGTGAGTTTTCTCGGCGCCTTCGCGCTGCTGCCAGCAAATGATGTCTCGCTGAACTTGTTATCAACCTTTGCGTTTTTGCTCGTGCTGGGCATCGTTGTTGATGATGCGATTGTGGTGGGGGAAAGCATTCATCACCATGTGCACCAGCGCGGTATTTCGGGAGAGGATGCGGCGATACAAGGGGCTTTGGCCGTCAGTCGACCTGTGATTTTCGCGGTATTGACCACAATCGTCGCCTTTGCGCCGTGGTTGTTCGTGTCAGGTGTGACGGCGCAATTTACACGTCAGCTCTCCGTCGTGATCTCGCTGGCATTGTGTTTCTCGTTGATTGAGGCCTTTCTCATTTTGCCGAGTCATCTACGCAATATCGATCGCAAGGCTCCCACGGGTCAATGGCGAATCCGTCAAAAACGCATTGCCGACAGCATTGTTCGTTTTGCTGAGCGGTCTTACCGACCCTTTCTTGAGTGGTGCCTGCAACGTCGTTACACCACTACGATGGTATTTTTCTCGTTGTTTTTGATTTCGCTGGGCTTATTTAACAGTGGTTGGGTGAAGTTCTTTTTCTCCCCGCAGGTCGAAACAGAGCAAGTCTCTATCGATGTCACGTTGCCCCCTGGAACCCCCTTTAGTCGTTCTCTTGAGGTGCTGAGGCAACTGCAAGACGCGGAAAAAGAGCTGGTCGCTGAACTCAATGTTGACGCCGCGGAGGGCAAAGGTTCTGGTGAGCTCATTCAAGGCTGGTATACCCGTGCCCGCCGGGGCAGTGTCGTGGCCATTATTCAGTTGGTTCCGCCGGGGCAGCGAGACTTGAGCAGCCGCGAGGCGGTTGAGCGATTTGTCGAGCTAGCCGGCGAAATTCCTGATGCAGACGAAGTGGATGTCCGCTACACCCTCGGTGACAGTGAGGCCAGTATTACCTTCTTGTTGCAGCACGATGATCTGGAGACGCTCAATGCAGCGAGTCGGACCCTGCAGCATCACCTCCGTGAGTACGACAAGGCCTATTATATTCGGGATGACCAGTGGGGCGCGATGCCAGAGATGCGTTTCCACTTAAAGCCCGGTGCAGAAAAGCTCGGGGTGACCTTGGCTGATGTCTCTTCGCAGGTGCGACAGGCTTTTTATGGCGAGGAGGTACAACGTTTACCCCGCGAGAACGGCGACGTTAGGGTCATGGTTCGCTATCCCAAAGCCGCACGCGGCACATTGGCGTCTTTTGAGGATTTTCGCATTCGCACGGCTGATGGCCGACTGATCCCGCTCTTGTCGGTAGCCGAGGTCGAGGTAGGGCAAGCCACTCGGCGGATTACTCGGCGTAATGGTGAGCGCGTGGTGACGGTGAGTGCGACGGTGGAGCCCGAGTCGCTAAGCGAGATCAATGCGGCTGTGGAGGACGGTTACCTCTCCACGCTGCGCGAACAGTATCCTGGGCTGCGCGTCTTGAAAGGGGGGTCGCAAGAGGCCGAGGCCGAGTTCTTTGATGAAATCATCGCGCTCTACACGATTGCCCTTTTTGTCATTTACGCGCTCATTGCGGTCGCCTTTCGCTCCTACAGTTTGCCGATTCTCATTATGACGGCGATGCCTTTCGGTTTTATGGGGGCGGTGTTTGGGCATTTGATTTTCAATTTGCCGATGGCGCTGTTTTCCTACTTTGGCATTGGCGCGGCGGCGGGGGTGGTCGTTAACGACAACCTAGTGCTAATCGATTATGTTCGGCGGCTAGAACGTGAGGGTCACCCGTCCCCGAAAGCCATTGTGATGGCCGCAGTGAGCCGCTTTAGGCCTATTTTCTTGACAACGCTCACGACGTTTATCGGCTTGATTCCGATTATGGCAGAGCAGTCCACCAGCGCAGAGTTTTTGAAGCCTGCGGTGTTGTCGCTCGCTTTTGGGGTGTTCTTTGCGCTGTTTGTGAGTCTGCTGCTGGTGCCCGCGATGTATCTCATTGGTCATGATTGGCAAGCAATACTGGCGGCGCGAAAGGCACGAAGCGCCGCATCGACCGCCGCCAACTGATTGTTACCTCACGCCGTGCATTAATTTTTTCAGCAGCGGCGAGAGAATCAATAGCACCGCGCCACCGGCCAGACCAATTACTAAGAGCTGACTGAACAGTTCGGTGTAGCCGGCCAGTGCGTCAGCGCTGTCTGCCACTGTTGCACTGGCGGGTTGTGCTGCGATCGTGGCAATTTGCGCGGCAACATACGACGAATAGGCCGAGGCAAGAAACCAGGTGCCCATCATGACCCCCACCACCGAGGGGACGGCGAGCTTGGTCACTGCAGAGAGACCCACGGGGCTTAAACAGAGTTCTCCTGTTGTGTGCAGCAAATAGGCGCAAATTAACCACCATGCTGATACCACGCCCGCCTCATTGGGGAACTGCGCGCCATACACCAGCGCACCAAAGCCCAGGCCGGCTTGCGCGATACCGAGGGAGAACTTAACCGGCGTGCTGGGTTCGAGCCCGCGTTTGCCGAGACGTGTCCAAAGTAGCGCAAACACGGGGGCCAATGAAAAGATGAAGAAAGAATTGGCGGCGCCAAATTGTGCGGCCGTGAGCGAGACGCCGAATAGCGCTTTGTCGGTCACCCGATCGGCATACAGTGTCATTGAGCCAGCGGCTTGCTCGAACAGTGCCCAAAAGATCACGGTTGATAGGGTCAGCACAATGAGCACAAACATCCGCTCGCGCTCGACTTTATTGCATCGAGCAAACAGGAACCACGTTAGGCCAGCCAGCACAGCGAGCGACATGACATCGAGCAAGGTGCCCACCGTATCGGTGAGCTGGACCAGCTGCCAAATCACCGCGACCATGACAAAGCTGCCCAAGTATATGGCACGCTCCAACGTCAGACCGGGAATGCCCACTGGTTGGCTGAGCCGGCCCGGGTCTTTGGGTTCGCCATGGCCCAATAAAAAAGGCTGTCCCCACTGAAAGAAAATCAGGCCGATCAGCATGCCGATTCCCGCGGCGCCAAAGCCCCAAGCCCAGCCATAGACTTCACCGAGCCATCCGCACAAGAGCGTCGCCGCAAACGCGCCAATATTGATGCCCATATAAAAGATGGTGAAGCCGGCGTCTCGTCTGGCGTCGCCCTCTGGGTAAAGCTTGCCAACAACCGTGGAGATGTTGGGTTTGAGAAAGCCAACCCCCACAACAATGAGCGCGAGTGACAGATAAAAAATCGATAGCGCCCCATCATCTCGGACAATGCCGTCGGCGGTTTGGCGAGCGGCGTCTCCCTCGACCGCCATACCAAGATGCCCTAACACGAGTAAGGCCCCGCCAAAGGTCACTGCTTTTCTCATGCCGATAAATCGGTCGGCAACAAGACCCCCTAAAACCGGCATGGCATAGACCAGCGACGCATAACTACCCAGCACGCCCAGACCCGCGGCGTCAGAAAATAAGTGGTACTTGGTTAAATACAGTAACAGCAAATACTTCATGCCATAGAAGGAGAAGCGCTCCCATAACTCTGTGGCGAAACAGATATAGAGGCCTTTCGGATGACCCCAAAGATCGCCAGATGGAGAAGAGGATGTCGTGCTCATAGTCTGATGCCTTACTGCATGGGTTTTGCTTGGATGCGGTTTGCTTGGATAGGATGTAGCCTTGCATCGGAGTCGACAGATGTCGAGTCCGTTTTTATGGTTAGCGCGAATGGGTTGTCAGGCTGCCTCCGACCGCGATGGCGCCATGAGGGCCTGTGCCATTTGTGTTGGGTCGTTGATGCGCTTGACCTCGTTGAATAAGGCTCCCGCTTGAGGATAGTAAGTCCGCAGATACATTAGCCACTGTTTCACTGGGTTCACGGCGTAGCGCTCGTCGTAGGTTTGTTGATTGCGCTCAAGAAACTGGATCAATAGCTCCTGAGTTTGCTGCCACGCGAAGGCGGGCGGGGCGATGCCCCGGTGGTGACCCTGAATGGCGGCGGCCAGATCGGGACGGCACAACGCACCCCGCGCCAACATAAACGTGTCACAGCCACTGATGGCGGCGCACCGTGTGACATCCGAAGGGCTCCATAACTCGCCATTAGCAATCACGGGGTAGGGCATTTTCTGCGTTGCTTTAGACAGCTGATGCCAGTGCGCGGGAGGCCGATACCCCTGCCGTCGGGTGCGTGCGTGGATAGTGAGTTCACTGAGCTCTACTTGGGCCAGAGCATCGAGTATTTCCTCAAACTGATCTTCAGTGTCATAACCCAGCCGGATCTTTGCGGTCACAGGCACCGTGTTGGGGACGTGCTCACGCACTGCTTGGCAAATGGATCTGATCAACAGCGGGGTTCGTAGCAACGCTGCACCACCTTGAGAGCGATTCACCGTTTTGGCGGGACAGCCAAAGTTGAGGTCAATACCAGGAGCGCCGAGGGTGGCGGCACGGGCCGCATTGGCCGCCATTAAGGCGGGGTCAGATCCCAAAAGCTGAACAAAGACCGGTACGCCCGAGGGGGTCACGCCGCCGTGCTTGAGTTCCGGCGCATATCGGTGGAAGACTCGTCTGGGGAGGAGCGTTTGCGACACGCGCACAAATTCGGTGACGCAGCGCTCGTAGCCGCCAATTGCGGTCAGCTGGTCGCGCATGATGGCGTCTAATACCCCCTCCATGGGGGCCAGGATCAGGCGGGGAATAGGGGGTGGCGTGGGCGACATGGCCCGCAGGGTAACGAGATAAGCCCCCGTTTAACAGTGGGATACTGCTGATTTTCGCCCCTTTGCAGACTCTCAATGCAATCTATAGAGTAAGCAAGCTATAGGGTAAGCAATACAGTCAGTCACCAAGCAATGTCTAGGAGCCAAGCGAGCAACATGAATCCAAACTATCTTGACTTTGAGCAGCCGATTGCAGAACTCGAAATGAAAATTGAGGAGCTGCAAGGCGTTAGCGATGATGCCGAACTCAATCTGGGTGACGAAATTGACCGTCTGCGTGAAAAGTCGACCGCCCTGACGGAAAAGATTTATACCGATCTCAGCGCGTGGGATACCGTGCGAGTGGCTCGGCACCCTCAGCGACCTTACTCCCTCGATTACATCCCGGAGATTTTCACTGAATTCGACGAGCTGCACGGCGACCGGCACTTTGCCGACGATAAGGCAATTGTCGGCGGCATTGCGCGGTTAGACGGCAAGCCCGTGATGGTGATCGGCCAGGAAAAAGGTCGGGCAGTGAAAGACAAGGTGCTGCGTAACTTCGGGATGCCCAAGCCCGAGGGTTATCGCAAGGCCCTGCGCCTGATGAAACTCGCCGAACGCTTCAACTACCCGGTCATTTGCCTGATTGATACCCCGGGAGCCTTCCCAGGTATCGAAGCAGAAGAACGGGGACAGTCGGAAGCCATTGCCCGCAACCTCTTCGAGATGGCCCAGCTTAAAGTGCCTATTGTCTGTGCCGTGATTGGCGAAGGTGCCGATCAAACAATGCAGGATGCAGCGCTTAGCCTATCGCAAAAAATTGAATCTGTGCTGCCAGAAGAAAATCAAACAGCTCCACAGACCTTTGGTTTTGC
>UPTG01001116.1_pt1 | contig 20225 bp, 19 predicted proteins | sample 2160121 | NCBI WGS metagenome assembly UPTG01 (sample SAMN06266255, study PRJEB28933) | marine metagenome | isolation source: Columbia River Estuary | place: USA:Columbia River Estuary, USA | collected 2014-07-27
TAGGGTTAGTTTTTACTATACCAAAGGGAGATACTGACTGGAAAAGAATTAATATTGCTATAGGCTGGAATCAATTAGCAAGTTACAACAGAAGTGTAAGGATTGAAGGAGATAATAGTGGATTGACTTTTACTGATAATATTGTTGACGCCACTAATGGCTTTTCTATGAACGATCTTTCAGAAGGAAATGCTTATTCCGAATCAGTAATGGCTTGGAATACTTATTTAATTGACCCCTTATTTAATGGGGATAGTGTAGTAGATGGACAATATATTTCAAATTTTTCTAACGGCACAAAAAATCAGTTTAAAACCATAAATTCAAGAGGGAGTTTAAATGAATTTGTATTTTCAGTTGGGAGTTCTTTTCAAGAGAAATTATATTTAGGAGCTACACTTGGTATTCCAACTTTAGATTATACAGAAATTGCTAATTATACAGAAAAAGAAACTTCAGACACTACAAGCAACCTAAGGCAATTAGATTACTCAGAAGAATTTACAGCTTATGGACATGGTTATAATTTGAAATTAGGTGCAATTTACCGTGTTTCAGAAACCTTTAAAGTAGGTGGAGCCATACACACTCCAACAGTTTATACTATTGAAGAAGATTATTACACTGATATGATTACTCATTTTAAAGACAGTACATTAGATCAATCAATGGGATATGAAATGCCTTTTCAGTACAACTTAACAACACCATGGAAAGCTATTGTTAGCGCATCAACAATCTTTAATAAAAATATATTAATTAGTGCTGACTATGAAATTCTTGATTACACTAAAGGTAAATTATACCCAGATTATGAATTTGAATACGGTAATAAAGCAATTAGTAAAATCTACCAAAAAACTGAAAACATAAAGATAGGAGCAGAGATGAATATCAAACCATTTATTTTAAGAGCTGGATATGCTAAACTAGGAAGTGCATTTGCAAATAAAGATTTTAGCAGAGAAAACTTTAGCTATGGCTTAGGAATAAATAATGGCGGTTATTATTTTGATATCGCTTATGTTTTATCTCAAGGAGCAAATGAACACTTATTATATAATGAAGAATATATTGCGCCAACATCTTTAGTTAACACCAATCATAGTTTGATTTTTACTATAGGCTTCAGATACTAATCTGATATTCTTACCAAACCTGATTTAGCTTTTTGATGAATTCCTCTCTCATAGTCAAAATCTGACATTGAAAGACACTTTTCAAAATAGATTGCTGCTTTATCCAGTTCATTTTGCTTTTCATAGATTAAGGCAATTTGCAAAGCTGACATAGGAGCATAATAATTAGCAGAATTCTTTCCTTGATCAATAGACAATTGAAAATGCTCAATAATTTCTTTATCATCATAATCAAGTTTAGATTTGATACGCGCTAAACGATACCAATATTCATCATAGAATCCAGAATAGTCTTTTATTATCTTTACTCCAGAAAGGTCTAATAGTGCCTTTTCATAGTACCCTCCATCATAAAGCAACCTTGTTTTTAACAATCTAGAATGTGTTATATAGTTTTTATTTGCATCTTTCAATGCAACTTTATCTTCATCAATTGAAGTATTACCTTCAGTAATTACCTTCTCAAAATAATTATCATCTTCTCCTTGCAAAAAAGAAATCCAAGCTAATTTATGATAAGCAGATTTGATGTAATTAATACCATTAAAATTGCCTAAAAAGACTTCAAATTGCTGTTTAGCATTTTCATAATTCAACTGATACAAATAAGACATACCCTGCAAATAATTCAAATAATGAAAAGGGAAAGCTGACAAAGAACTTGGCTTATCTTCCAGTATTTTAAGTGTTAATTCATTCTCTCCTAAATTATGAGATAGCCGTGCTGCAGTAAAATTCAATAATATATTTTCTTTATACCCATCTCCTATCCTATCGAGATATTGCTGAGAAATAGCATCATTTTCATTCAAGTTAATTTGCAAAAAAGAAAGCAAAAACAATACTTCATTCTCATACATTTTAAAATTCTCATCATTCAAAACTTCATCTAATTCCGAAAGACCAAGCGACATTCCACCCTCTAAACTAGCCAGATTTAATATCCAATGGAACTGCTCAGGAACTGCACCAAGCAAAGCATGAATTAAACCTAAACCCTTTTTATTTAAAGTAAATTCAGGGAATTTTTCTTGATTTTCTTCTAATAGCTTATATGCTTTAATAAACTCATAAGCAGCAGTTGAATATTGCTCAAATTTTAAACGAGAAAAAGCCCATTGCAAATGAATTTCTGCTTGAGAATATAAATAGTAAGGAGAATCTTCATTTTTGCTTTCAAGCAATTCCATTCTCACTTCCTTTTGCTGAATAGAATTATCAAAATAACTTTTCTCCTCACCAATAATAATGGTTAAGAAGTCAATATAGTTTTGATGAAGTGGAATAAAACCATTAGTGGGATTTTGAGATTGCTCATTAGCTAGTAATTTTTTAGCAGACTCAAACTCCAAGCTTATAATATGCGAGTATGATTGTTGCATATTCTCATTCATATCAAAAGAGGCGAAAGTAAATTTGCTTAATAATAAAAATATGATGATAAAAAATCTCATGGCATAAAAAAAGGGATTCCAAAAATATGAAATCCCTTTTAAATAGTTCTAAATTTTACTAAGCTTCTTGCTCTTCAAAGATGTTAGCATCAATCATAATTCTACCGCAATGCTCACAAGCAATTACTTTTTTATGCATTTGAATGTCCAATTCTCTTTGAGGTGGAATAGTTGCAAAACAACCTCCACAAGCATTTCTATCAACAGAAACAACAGCCATACCGTTTGCTACTTTTGATCTAATTCTTTTGTAAGCTCCAAGTAATCTATCATCAATAACTTTCTCAGCTTTAGCAGAATCAGCCATTAACGCTTTTTCTTCTTTCTCAGTTTCTTTTACAATCTCGTCAAGCTCACTTTGCTTAATTTTTAATTCTGCATCTTTTTCAGAAATTTGCTCCTTACAAGCATTAATAATTTCTGTTTTATGTAAAACATTTGCTTCATTCTGAATTTTCTTCTTTTCAGCAATCTGAATTTCTAAGTTTTGGTACTCTACTTCTTTAGTTAATGAAGTAAACTCACGATTATTCTTGATGTTTTTTAATTGTTTTTCGTACTTTTTAATTGCATCAGTAGCTAAAGCAATCGAATTTTTATTGGCAACAATTTCATCAGTAGAAGTTGTTAAATCCTCATTAAATTTCTCTAATCTTGAATTTAAACCAACAATTACATCTTCTAAATCTTCAATTTCTAAAGGCAATTCACCTCTGATAATTCTAATTTTATCAACTTTAGTATCAATAACTTGAAGTTGGTGTAATGCTTTTAATTTATCCTCTACTGAAGCAGTAGTTTTTTTTGTCGTTTTTGCCATTATAGGTACTTTATCGGATTAGTATTCACTTTTGATAATCGGACGGCAAATTTAGTAAAATTTTTGGTAAGCAAATCATAAATCAAATCCTTTGTGAATTGCTCGCTTTCATAGTGCCCAATATCTGCTATAATTATATGATTTTCAGCATCAAAGAACTCATGATATTTAAAATCTGCAGTAATAAAAATATCTACTTTTGCCTCTATTGCATTTTTTAATAAAAAACTACCACTACCACCACAAACTGCCACACGCTTTATTTCCTGATTAACAATGGGAGTATATCTCACACAATCCGTTTGCATATTCTCCTTTATATCCATTAAAAACTGTTCAGTATTTACGGCTGTTTTCAGTTCACCAATAATACCTGAACCTACTTGTTTGTTTATCAAATCAGACTTAGGAGCCAACACCTTGCAATTCTCTAGTCCTAATTTTTCTGCAATTTTAGCACTTACCCCATTGTGCATATTGTCCAAGTTGGTGTGTATGGCATAAATAGCAATATCATTCTTTATTGCTTTTATAACCGTGCGTTCTATGTAATTGCTGCCATTTAGTTTTTTTAACCCTGAAAAAATAATAGGATGATGAGCCACAATAAGGTTACACCCTGTTGCTATTGCTTCATCAATTACACTTTCTATACAATCTAAAGTAATAAGAACGCCCTTAATCTCAGCATTTGCATCACCTATAATTAGCCCACAATTATCATAAGTTTCTTGATATTCCAATGGAGCATACTGTTCTAAAAAATTTGTCACTTCTATTATTTTCATTTTTCAAAAATACAAAAACAAAGTCTATCCCTCAATTTCTAGTATCTTAAATCTAAATCTTATCTTTGCGAAAGATGAAATGGACTAATTTTAATATACAAACTTTTAAATCCCTTATATATTTTCTATTAATCCCATTATCATTCATTTACGGTAGCATTACAGCCATTCGTAATTTGTTATTCGACTATGAAATATTTAAATCCGTAAGTCACAATATACCTATCATCTGTATTGGTAATTTATCGGCAGGAGGTACAGGGAAAACTCCTCACACCCAGTACATTATTAATCTACTGAAAACTGATTATAAAGTTGCTATCCTTAGTAGAGGATATGGCCGAAAAACAAGCAACTTACAAATTGTTGAAAGCACAAGCAAGCCATCAGAAGTAGGTGATGAACCTTTACAACTAAAACAAAACAACCCTGATTGCTTAGTTGTAGTTGAAAAAAATAGGAACAAAGGAGTAAAGCATATCCTGAAAGATTCTCCTGAAACAGAAGTCATACTTTTAGATGATGGCTATCAACACAGATGGATAAAAGCAGGATTTAATATTCTCATTACACCTTACTACTACCCCTATTACAAGGACTCCCTCATGCCAGTTGGTAATTTAAGGGAAAGTAAAAAAGGAGCAGAAAGAGCAAATGCAATCGTTTTTAGTAAAACACCAGAGAATATCAACCCAACTTTAAAAAAGGGGATGCTAGAAAGGCTCCATCTTTTTGCACATCAAAAAGCTTATTTCTCACACATTAACTACTGCACTTGGAGGTGCATAAGCACAAATAAGGAATTTACTTCAGATCAAAAATACAGCATTACTTTAGTAAGCGGAATAGTAAACCCAAAACCCCTAGTGGAGCATTTAGAAAACAAAGGGCACACTATAAGTCAAATTACATTTAAAGATCATCATTCCTATACTACTTATGATGCTCAAAAAATCTTAGCAAAATACAATGCTGATGAAAGTGCAAAAAAACTTATCTTGACCACCGAAAAAGATGCTACTAAATTAAGAGAATTATTAGCCCACTTTGAAGATGCAAATCTCTATTATATCCCTATTGATATTGCATTTTCAGAACAAGAAATCTTTGACAGACAAATATTAAACTATGTTGCAAAAAATTAAAGAATCAGCTGAATTCTTACAAAAAAAAACAAATAGCCAACCAAAAGTTGGTGTCATTTTAGGCACAGGGCTTGGAGGTTTAGTTAATGAAATTGACATTAAACATTCTATTTCTTATAAAGACATTCCTAACTTTCCTCTTTCAACCGTGGAGGGACACAGTGGAAGATTAATTTTCGGAAATCTAGGAGGAAAAGGAGTAGTCGCTATGCAAGGGCGTTTTCATTTTTATGAGGGCTACCCTATGGATAAAGTTACTTTTCCTGTACGAGTAATGAAACTTTTAGGAATAGAAAACCTAGTAGTATCTAATGCTAGTGGAGGTGTAAACCCAGATTATGAAGTAGGTGATTTAATGATTTTAAGTGATCATATCAACCTTATTCCAAATCCGTTAATTGGCGCAAATATTGCTGAACTTGGCCCAAGATTCCCTGATATGAGTGAACCTTATTGCAAAGATTTAATCAGTAAAGCAGAAAGCATTGCAAAGGCAAATAATCTACCTTTACAAAAAGGGGTTTATGTTGCGCTTACAGGTCCAACTTTAGAAACTCCAGCTGAATACAATCACATGAGGATTATTGGTGGAGATACTGTTGGAATGTCCACTGCACCTGAAGTGATTGTTGCTCGCCATATGAATATTCCTTGTTTTGCCATGTCTGTAATTACTGATTTAGGAGTTCCTGGTAAAATACAAAAGGTAACTCATGAAGAAATTCAAAAAGTATCAGAAGTAGCTGAACCGAAACTAACCCTAATTATTAAAGAACTAATCGAATCAATATAATGAATAAATTTATTTTAATAGTAGCTATTGCTCTTATTGGCATCAGCTCAAATGCACAACAAACAGGAACACTTTTATACAATTGGCAGGACACAACTTTAGTGGGTTCTTGGGCTTACAACAATACTTATAACGAATGTTGGGGTCTGGAAGTAAACGGAAGTGAAATAGCAATTATAGGATCAACTGCTGGCACACACTTTTTTGATATAACTGACCCTGCAAACGCAACACAAATTGCTTATGTTGCAGGAGCATACCAAGGTGGTGGCGTAATCCATAGAGATTATCATGATTTCCAAGGGTACTTATATGTAGTTTGTGATGAAGGAAGTTCGTCTACATTACAAATAATTGACATTTCAACTTTACCTGACTCAGTAACTACCGTTTATGACTCCAATGCGCTATTTACAAAATCACACAATATATATATTGACACTGCAACAGCAAAACTATATGCTTGTGCATCAAATACTGCTATGGATGTTTACGATTTGCATACACCAACTGCACCTATTTTAATTTATTCTTATAATGGTGTTGGGCATGTGCATGATGCATTTGTTAGAAATGACTCAGCTTATTTAAATTGTGGAAATGATGGTTTTAGAATTATGGATTTTTCAAATGTAAATGCAATGGGAGATCAACCAACATTATTAGGTTCTTTAACTTCATATCCTGATGCTGGTTACAATCATTCTGGTTGGCTAAGTGATGATGGAGCAGTTTATGTAATGCAAGATGAAAACCATGGTTATGAGGTAAAACTATTAGATGTAAGCGATTTCAATAACATTTCCGTTTTATCTACATTCAGCTCAGATGTTGATCCTCAATCAATGGCACATAATGGTATAATAAAAGGAGATAATCTTTACATACCCTATTACCATGATGGTTTAAGAGTTTTTGATATTTCTGATCCAACAAACCCAATTCAAACTTGGGAATATGACACTTACGCTCCATCAAGTCATGCATCATACAAAGGAGCTTGGGGAGTTTACCCTTATTTGTCATCTGGGAATATTATTGTTTCTGATATGCAAACAGGACTTTATATTATTGATGTAACTAGTGGAACAACTCATACAATTGAAACAAATTTAAAACCTAGCATCTACCCTGTTCCTGCTACAAATCAGATTACAATTACTAATAATACTGCTAATAACTTTATACTTTACAATAGCCTAGGAGCAAAATTAATGGATGTTGCAATTAGTAAAAATCAAAATACTATTAAAAGAGGAAATTTAGCGAATGGTTTGTATTTTTACATCCTTAATAAAGGAGTGAAACAAATAGAATCAGGAAAAGTATTATTCGAATAATGAGTTTAAGAGATAAATATGAAGTTGTGATTGGGCTTGAAGTCCATGCACAATTACTTACAAAAACAAAAGCATATTCGTCTGATGAGAATATTTATGGGGCTACACCCAATACAAAAACATCAGTAATTTCATTAGGCCACCCTGGAACTCTACCCAAATCAAACGCTAAAGTTATTGAATATGCTGTTCGGTTAGGTATAGCAGTTGGTTCAGATATCAGAGAAAGAAATGAATATGCTCGTAAAAATTACTTTTATGCTGATTTACCTAAAGGATATCAAATAACACAGGACACTACACCTATTTGTAATGGCGGGATAATCACTATTAAAGATGCAGATGGAAATCCTAAAGACATTAAATTAACTAGAATTCACATGGAGGAAGATGCTGGAAAATCTATTCATGATTTAGATCCTTTCCACACTTTAGTTGATTTAAATAGAGCAGGTGTACCTTTAGTTGAGGTTGTGTCTGAACCTGATGTTAGATCATCAGATGAAGCTTATCAATACATAAATGAAGTGAGAAAATTAGTTCGTTACCTAGATATTTGTGATGGAAATATGGAGGAAGGATCATTAAGATGTGATGCAAATATTTCAGTAATGCTTAAAGGAGCTACAGAATTCGGAACTAAAGTGGAAGTAAAGAATATGAACTCAACAAGAAATGTAAAAAGAGCAATCGAATTTGAAATTGACAGACAAATTGAACTTTTAGAGGAAGGAGGAACTGTTGTGCATGAAACAAGAAGTTTTAATGCTGCAAACAACACTACTATTTCCATGCGACATAAAGAGGAAGCAAATGACTACAGATACTTCCCGGAACCAGATTTACAAGCCGTAATTGTAACTGAAGAATATATTGCACAAGTTAAGAGTCAACTACCACCTTTACCGAAAGAACTATACAGTAAATTTACAACTGAATACGGTTTATCAGATTATGATACCAATATACTTATAGACGAGAAAGGGATTGCACTGTATTATAATGAGCTATGCTCACATACAAAAAACTTTAAATCAGCTGCCAATTTTGTTAACGGAAGTGTAAAATCTTACCTTAATGAAAATGCAGTTTCAATATCAGATTTCAGCATTTCAACTGAACAATTAGCAACACTTATTAGTATAGTTGATGATGAAAGAATAAGTAACTCAGTTGCTACATCAAAAGTATTTCCTGCAATGTTAAGTAGCAATAAAACTGCTGAAGAAATTGCTACTGAAAATAATTGGGTGCAAGAAAGTGATAGTGATGCTTTAGGAGAATACATTACTCAAGCAATTGCAAAATACCCAGAGAAAGTTGCGCAATATAAAGGAGGTAAAAAAGGGTTGATTGGTTTGTTTATGGGGGAAGTAATGAAGCTTTCAAAAGGACAAGCTGATCCTAAACTAGCAAACCAATTACTAAAAACTGAACTAGAAAAATAATCTTGACTAAAGAAAATATATATTTTGCTTCTGACTTCCATTTAGGAAGCCCAAACCTAGAAGAAAGCCATAAGAGAGAGAAACTTATTGTAAGTTGGCTTACTTCAATTGAGAAGGATGCAAAAGCAATTTACTTAGTTGGTGATATTTTTGATTTCTGGTTTGAATACAAAAAAGTTATTCCAAAAGGTTTTGTGCGATTATTAGGAAAGTTAGCCGAACTAACTGACAAAGAAATAGCAGTCCATTTATTTGTCGGCAATCATGACCTATGGATGCAAAACTACTTAACAGAAGAGGTAGGAATCACTATACATCATAAACCAATTGTTGTAGAAGAACAAAATAAAAAGTTATTTATTGGGCATGGAGATGGTTTAGGGAATGGGGATTATTTATACAAACTTTTAAAGCAAGTTTTTACATCTAAAGTTTGTCAGTTTCTATTCGCTCGTTTACATCCTAACTTTAGTCTAAGCTTAGCTCACACTTGGAGTAAAAGTAGCCGAAAAAGCAGTGAAGTACCATTTGCTTCAAAAGATAAAGAATTGCTTTTTGGATATTGTGAGAAAATGCAAAAAAATAATCCTGTTGATTATTATGTGTTCGGACACAGACACATCCCTTTAGAGCTTAAAGTTGACGAAAAAGCAACCTACATTAACCTTGGAGAATGGTTAAGCCAAAATACTTATGGAGTGCTTGAAGAAGGAAAACTCAATCTAAAAACTTATAATAACTAAAAAAGCCATCATTTCTGATGGCTTTTCTTTTATATTTATTTATCTCTTACTTAAGAATTAACTTATCTGTAAGAATCGTATTCCCATTAGAATTAACTCTTACAAAGTAGATCCCTTTATCAAGATTAGTAAGATTCGCATCAATTGACTGGTAGTTACTTACTACTTCTCCACTATAAACTTCCATTACTTTTGATCCTAGTATATTGATTAAAGTAACCTCAATATTTACAGCTGCAAGATTCTCAATATCAATAACTGCATTTCCATTTGTTGGGTTAGGATAAACAGATAATCTTGAATTATTTTGATTTTGTGCAGTCATTAATGCGTCAGCTTCACCAATCATAATATTATCTAAATAAAAATTATTTGTATTTCCGCTAATTACATATTCAAACTTAAAGCGGATATTATCATGTTTAAGTTGGCTTTTTGACATAATTGTATCATTCCACTCAGATGCCTTAGGTACAAATCTAGTTGTATATAATCCTGCATTAGCAGCCAATAAAGCATTAATTGTTCCAAGTGATTTCCAGTCCTCACCACAATTATCAGAATATGTAACAATTAGTTCATTAACTGGGAAAGTATTTGCAGCAGCACCTGACCATGAAAATTTAATTGCAGGATCATTTAAATCATATAAGTTATACGCTCCTGAAATTATTTCTGTAGATCTTAATACTCCTCCTAATTCTTCTGCATCTATCATAATAGAAGCATCACCATGAGCTGCAACACCAGAATTCCATTTCCATTCTGTAAAATCACCAGCACTAAACTCCCAACCACTAGCAACATCAGTTGATTGATTAATAACCCAGTCATCATCTAATTCTGAAGCATTTTCAAAACTATAAGAATAAGAGCCAGCATTATTTGAAGATGAATTTGAACCTACTTTAATGAAGTTTTCAGCTGTAGTAGTAGAAATACATGTATTTGAGAAATAAGCAATATAAACAGTTTGCTCTACATTTCCTCTATAGAAAAGAGTATCCATAAAGTAAGCGTCATAAGCATCAGCAGAATACCAACCAAAATAATAAGTTAATGTATCATATTCCCATACCAAAGTAGCTGTATTTTGAGATCCAACCACTGAATCCATTATTAAAGTTGAAAAACAATTCGTTAATCTATCAGAAGATTCTGTATCTAAAACATCACCTTTAGGAGTGTCAAAAATTAACATAAATGTATCAAGCCCATAATAAACAGAAGAATGCTCCCCTACCATGCTATCAACAGGGATATGTGCAAAATAAGATCCGATACTAAAAGAATCAACATCAAGATGTAAATTAATATTCGTTGCATTTACTGCCTCTAATTCAGCCAGTGAACCTTGAACTATTAATGTTGAAGTTATAGAATCATAAGATGTTGCATTTGCAATATCTAAATCAGTTAAAGAAGATGCTCTTGCCTCAGTCATTTCATTATACTCAACAGTCAAAGTGACATCATAAGAACCTGTTGAAATATAATCATGAGCAAGGAAATTCTCTCCTGAATTATCCGTATTTCCATCACCGAAATCCCATGTCATAGAATTTACATTTCCAGTACCGAACATAGTTTTATTCCCTTTTAATAGAATTGATTCACCTGCACAAATTGAAGAAGATCCACCAATAACATTAAAAGTAGCTTCTTGTGTACAAGTAGGAGTCATATAGCCATCAGCTGTTCCAGTTAAGGAAATATTTTCATTAGACCACATATACTCTCTAAAACCTACACCTGAAGTTTGAGTTTCTTCATCATAATTACCATCAAGAACTTCATTCATAATAGCATTTTGTCCTTTAGTAAACATAGTTACATCTGCATCATTCGAATAATCCATATAGTTTACAAACATCTCGCCAGCAGGATTTAATGAATCAGCTATACAACCCCATGCGCCAGTTTGACCTGCAGGTGGAGCCAACCCAACATGATAGGGAAAATGATTCATATTAATTCCAAAATTAGGTTCTCTTGCAGGGGGAGTGTCTTTTACTCCGTCATCTCCACAAACTGCATCTCCCCAAACATGTCTTAAACCTAACCAATGACCACACTCATGAGTTAATGTACCACCGCCAACCATTTGACTAGCTAATAATACAACACCATCAGTTGACATTGAACCACTCCAAGGAAACTGAGCATAACCTAAAAGTGTATTTCCATCATCCTGTGGAGCAAACTTTTTAAGTGTCCAAATATTTAAATACTGATAAGAATTCCAATAACTTAACGATTTAACTGCATCTCTAGGTTCAGGTTCATCAGTCAAAGTTGACCTAACTCTATTTATTCCAGTAGTTGGATTTCCGTTAGGATCAAGTTTGGCTAATCTAAACTCAACTTTTAAATCACCTCTAACAGCAGCAAAAATATCTGGCGTTTTATTTAAAAAGTTAGCCCCCTGCCCATTAATATTTGCATTTAAAATATCTAAAGCACCTTGAATTGAAACGTCAGAAATATTTTCATTTCCTAAATCATGAATAACATGAACAACAACAGGAATAATTCTAACTCCATTCTCAACTTTTAATGAAGTCATTTTGTTTAATGCTTTTAAATGACTTTGTTGTAAATCTGAATTTTTACTTTCTATAGATTGGTAAAATTCTGGAAATTTATTTTTTTCATTTTCAAATGAACCTTCATAAGTTCCACACTTTTGAGCAAAGCTGAAGTTTGCTGACAATAATGCTCCTAAAAATAATGGTAAAATTTTATTTCTCATATCTAATGATTTGTTTGTTAAATTTAAGGTTACAAATATAAGGTTTAAAGCTAAACAAACAACAATAATTAGAAAAATACTTTTTACTAATGAATATGTTTTTCTGCATGATATGAAGATCGAACTAAAGGACCGCTTTCAACATGCCTGAATCCTAATGACTTTCCAATTTCTTCATATTTTTTAAATTGCTCAGGAGTAATATACTCGAAAACTGGTAAATGCTTTTTAGTAGGCTGAAGATATTGTCCGATAGTTACAATCTGAACGCCAACTTTACGCAAATCGCGCATAGTTTCAATAACTTCATCTTCAGTTTCACCAAGCCCCAACATAATCCCTGATTTAGTTTTAATACCCCCCTCATATAAGAACCTAAGCGTATCTAAACTTCTGTCATATTTAGCCTGAATTCTAACTTTTTTTGTAAGCCTTCTTACTGTCTCTACATTATGAGAAACAACTTCAGGAGCTACATCAATAATTGGCTGAATATCTTGTAACCTTCCTTTAAAATCAGGGATTAAAGTTTCCATAGTTGTGTGCGGATTTTCTTTACGAATCTCATTGATAGTTTCCACCCAAATACTCGCTCCACCATCTTTTAAGTCATCTCTATCAACTGAAGTAATTACAGCATGTTTAACTTCCATTAATTTAACTGATCGAGCAACTTTTTTAGGCTCTAAAACATCAACAGCTAAAGGCCTGCCTGTCATAACATTACAAAATCCACATGACCTTGTACATATATTTCCTAATATCATAAAAGTTGCAGTCCCTTCTCCCCAACACTCGCCCATATTAGGACAATTACCACTTTCACAAATAGTATGCAAATCATGAGATTTGGTAATCCCTCTTACATTTTTGTAAGCCTGCCCAGTTGGCAGCTTAACTTTTAACCATTTTGGTTTTTTCAATACTTCAGAAGAACTCAAAACAAGAAATTAAGAATATGTGTTTACTTGATTATCTTCAGCAACACCAGGACATGCATTACGATTTACAACACATGAACTTAATAAAGTAATCGCAAAGAGAATAAAAATAACTTTTTTCATTTTATAAATAGTTTGTTGCAAAAATACATTTTTAAGCAAGATTATCTATCTTTGAAATAAGAAAATGAATTTGACTAATTTACACCTAAATAATGACTGGATAGAATTTTTGCAAGATGAACTTGAGTCAGATTCATTTAAATTAATTCTAAAAAAAGTAGATTTAGAAAGGAAAAGATTTGTCATTTTTCCAAAAAATGAATTAGTTTTTTATGCCTTTAATAAGACACCTTTATCAAAAGTTAAGGTTGTAATACTGGGACAAGACCCTTATCATGGAAAAAATCAAGCACACGGACTTTCTTTTTCTGTTCCAAATGGAATTAAAAATCCTCCATCATTACGCAATATCTTTAAAGAATTAAACTCTGATTTAAAAATCCCAATATCAGAAAATGGAGACTTAACAAGCTGGGCAAGTCAAGGAGTATTGCTATTAAACGCTACTCTTACCGTAAGAGAAAAAGAGGCTGGTTCTCATCAAAAAATCGGATGGGAGAATTTTACTAATGCTGTAATTTCAAAACTATCTGCAGAGAAAGAAGGGATTATATTTTTACTTTGGGGTGCATTTGCTCAGAAAAAAGCAGATTTAATCGACTCTGAAAAACATTACGTTTTAGAAACTAGTCACCCCTCTCCCTTTTCAGCATATAGAGGTTTTTTAGGGAGTAACCCTTTTTCTAAAACTAATGAAATACTCATAAATAATAATCAAAAACCAATTGACTGGAACCTATGCTCAGATACTTTAACTTTATTCTAATTTTACTTTTTTATAACACTTCTTTTTCCCAAGAAAATATAATCCAGAAAGCAAATAATTACATTTCTACAGATTATTCTGAACTGCTTTTTGTCTCTATTGAAAATCAGAAGATGTATCACATTAAAGAAGGTGCAATTGTAAAAAAATACATTATTTCATCATCAGAATATGGAACTGGCAGTGAAGCTGGAAGTAATAAAACACCACTTGGACTACATAAAGTAAAAGAAAAATATGGAGATGAAACACCAATAAACGGAAGAATGATTGGAAGAGTTTTTTATGGACAAATCGCTACTCTATATAATGACACAACAAAAAGTAAAACTGATGATGTAACATCAAGAATTTTTTGGCTTGAAGGATTAGAAAAAGGAAAAAATAAAGGAGAGGGAATTGATTCATACAAACGTTACATTTATATTCACGGTACATCAGAAGAAGGAAGGTTAGGAACGCCAGCATCACACGGCTGTATAAGAATGAAAAATAATGAAGTAATAGACTTGTATAAAACAATAGCAATTGGTACTTTAGTCCTCATTTTATAACTCAAAAAATTACTTATGGAAATAGGATTACTCGGATTACTTATTATTATCGCTTTAGCAACTTATTTTAAAAAATCATTTGAAAGCGATACTGTAGATTATGGTAAGAAAATTTCAGAGTTAGAAAAATCAGTTGCATCAAAAGAAGAAATAATTAATCAGATACAAAAATCAGAGGGCTTATTAAATGCGAAAATGACATCTTTTGAGCAATTAAAAACGGAAAAGACTCAAATTGAAGAAAGATTAAAACTAGTTGAGTTAGAAAAAAATAATTTAAGAAATGAAAATACTAAACTAAAAAAAGAAGAAGAAAACAGAAATGAAACTCTGAGAAAATCAATTGAATCAACAAACACATTACAAGATAGTCTTAGAACAGAAATTGCCAGAGTTAATGACGAGCGTGTTAAAAAAGAGCAGGAAAGATTAGAAAACATGAAACTCAAATGGGGAGAACATGAAAGGGATATTGAAAATCATATTAGAATTATCTGCAACAACCATGTTATTGAATATATTGGACAGGAAGACTTTCCACATCCAAGAAACAAACCTGATAATTCCATTGAAATTATGGATCAACTAATTGTTTTTGATGCAAAAAGCCCAGCTAATGATGATTTAAGTAACTTTCCAAAATACATCAAATTACAAACTGAAAATCTAAAAAAATACGCAAAACACGATAATGTAAAAAAGGATTTATTCCTAGTAATTCCTTCTAACACACTTTCAGTAATTAACCAATTCACCTATAATATTGGTGACTACAATGTGTATATTATTACAAAAGATGCTTTGGAACCAATAATCCTAAGCCTTAAAAAGATTGAAGAATACGAATTTGCAGATAAATTAAGTCCTGAAGAAAGAGATAACATTTGCAGAATTATTGGAAAGTTTGCACATACTACAAAAAGAAGAATCCAAATTGATCAATTTTTTGCAGAGGAGTTCCTAGAGACACTCCAAAAAGCAAAACAATTACCAAAAGAAATATTAGAGAGCGTAATTCAGTTTGAAAATGCTGAAAAATTAAACCCTCCAATGGAGAAAAGAAAGAAGCAAATCCTAACAAAAGATTTAAAAGAAAAGTCAGAAGAAATACAAAAAGAAATTGAACTCAGAGATATACCTGAGATCACCACTCAAATTAAGTTTAAAGAAGATAATAATGTCTAACACAGAAGAAAGAAATTACATATTTGGTATTCGTGCCATAATTGAAGCAGTAAATGCTGGAAAAACAATTGACAAACTATTTATCCAAAAAGGATTGCATAACGATTTGTTTGCGGAACTCTGGAAATTAGTTCGTCTAAAAAGAATAAATTACAAGCATGTTCCTTTAGAGAAAATTAATCGCTTGACAAGAAAAAATCATCAAGGGGTTTTTGCTTTTATATCTCCTATTGATTTTCATAATATTGAAGATGTAGTTCCAAGCCTTTATGAACAAGGAAAAAACCCTTTGATTTTGGTGTTAGATAGAATTACAGATGTAAGAAACTTTGGAGCAATTGCCCGTACTGCAGAATGTGCTGGAGTAGATGCAATTATAATTCCTGAACAAAATGCTGCTGCCATTAATGCAGATGCAATAAAAACCTCAGCTGGAGCATTGCATAAAATTACGGTTTGCCGTACTTGGAACTTGAAATTAGCAATACAATTTATGAAAGAAAGTGGCATACAATTGGTAGGCTGTACTGAAAAAACACAAGACATGATGTATAAGCCCGATTACACACCGCCTACTGCTATTATTATGGGGTCAGAGGAAGATGGTGTTTCTCCTGAATTTTTGAAAATGTGTGATGCAAGAGCTAAGATTCCTTTGGCTGGAAAAATTGCTTCCTTAAATGTTTCGGTTGCTACTGGTGTTATTTTATATGAAGTAATAAGGCAGAGAGGGTAATATGACCCTTGACTATTTCAGAGTACATTGCCTTTCGTTTAAAGAAACAGCAGAAGAAATGCCTAAAAAATTAAAAGAACAATTATGAGTTGGTTTGCAAACTGGTTTGATTCCTCCTATTACCATATCCTCTATAAAAATAGAGATGAAAAAGAAGCAGAACTTTTTATTGAGAATCTGATAACGAAACTCCAAATTAAAAAGGAGAGTAAACTCATTGATATTGCTTGCGGAAAAGGCAGACATGCCACTTATTTTAATTCCTTAGGATTAGATGTTGTTGGGGTAGATTTATCGCCCAACAGCATAGCTACTGCCACAAAAAATGAAAATGCAACTTTGCAATTTGCAGTGCACGATATGCGTGAGGTGTATAAAAAAAATAACTTTGATATTGCAACTAACCTGTTTACTTCTTTTGGTTATTTTGAAAAAGAGGAAGATGAGCAAAAAGCAATAAATGCTATGGCTACAAACTTAAAGTCAGGAGGATTTTTAATTATTGATTTTATGAATGTAAAAAAGGTAATTACGAACTTAGTACCCAAGGAACAGAAAACAATTGATAATATTGTATTCAACATAACACGAAAAGTAGAAAATGGGCACATCATTAAAGATATTGAGATTCTTGATGGAATAGAAAAACAACATTTTCAAGAAAAAGTAAAGGCAATAACATTAGCTGATTATTCTGAATTTATCAGTGGTGCAGGGCTAAAAATAATTGATATCTTTGGCAATTATAAATTGGCCAGTTTTGATGATAACATTGCTGATCGTTTAATACTAATTTGCAAGAAATGAATTTAATAACACTAGGACTATTATTTGCATCTGTAATTGCTGGAGCAATTATAGTTGAAATTTTTAAACCTGAAAAAAGCAGAAACATCCAACTATTACTTACTTTTAGTGGGGCTTACCTACTAGCAGTAAGTGTTTTACATTTATTGCCTGAGATATTCCATCATAACGACACCCCAAACATTGGACTCTTTATATTAGGAGGTTTCTTAATCCAGATTTTGTTAGAATATTTTTCACAAGGAATAGAGCACGGGCATTTTCACAAAAGTAATGCTATACCTTTTTCAGTACTCATCAGCCTTTGCCTGCATGCATTACTAGAGGGAGTCCCTTTAGGAGGACATCTTCATCATCATGCACATAATTCCTTACTTACTGGAATTGTATTGCATAAAATGCCAGTCGCTATTGTTTTGATGACAATATTCCTTCAAAGCAATATAAGTAAAACAAGAGCTTATTTCTATTTGTTACTTTTTGCATTAATGTCTCCTCTTGGGGTTTTTTCAGGAAGTCTTTTTGCTGATTTAGCAAAATTTCATAATGAAATAATGGCAGTAGTTATTGGGATTCTCCTTCATATTTCAACAACAATATTATTTGAAAGCAGTGAAGGACATAAATTCAATTCAAAAAAGATTTTTGCTATTTTGTTAGGGGCAGCAATTGCTTACTTAAGCCTTTAAAGTGAATCAAAAATACATCATAACTGGAGCTCCTGGAACAGGTAAAACTGCAATTATTAATGCACTCAAAAAAGAAGGTCATTCATGTGCTGAGGAAATTTCTAGAACAATAATAACTCAAGAGATTGCAAGTGGTGGAGATGCTTTACCATGGAAAAACTTAGCTGCTTTTTCTCAGCAAGTAATTGCTCTTAGGAAAGCACAACATACTAATGCCCCAAAAGGTAAAACTTATTTTTTTGATAGAGGAATTATTGATGTAATTGCCTACTTAAAACATGATAACCTAGCGGTTAATAATGACATCATGGAAATGGTAAAACAATTCCCTTACAACAAAACTGTTTTTTATACCCCTATTTGGACAGAAATCTATACAAATGACAGTGAAAGAAAAGAAGATATTCTCACTGCAAAAAACATAGAAAACGTTTTACTCACTACTTACCAATCCTTTGGTTATACTTTAGTGGAAGTCCCTAAATTAACAGTTAATGAACGAACTGCTTTTATTCTATCCAAAATATAAGGTTTCTCCTTATTTTGTATTAGTTTTGCCCGAGTTTTAATAATCAAAAAATAAAAAATTATGTCAATATTAGTAGGTAAAAAAGCGCCATCATTTTCTGCATCAGCAGTAATAAAAGGTGGGCAAATAGTAGCAGATTATTCTTTAGATCAGTTTGTAGGGGAAAAGCCCGTATTATTCTTTTTCTATCCTATGGATTTTACTTTCGTATGTCCAACAGAATTATTTGCATTTCAAAATAAATTAGCTGAATTTGAAGCAAGAGGAGTAGAAGTAGTTGCTTGCTCAACAGATACAGAACAATCACATTGGGGATGGTTGCAAATGGATAAATCAGAAGGTGGTATTAAAGGAATTACTTATCCTTTAGTTGCTGATACTTCTAAAACAATATCAGCAAACTTTGGGGTATTAGCTGGAGATTATGAATTAGATGAAAATGAAAATATGTGCGCAACAGGACCAATGATTGCTTACAGAGGACTTTTTTTAATTGATAAAAGTGGAATCGTACAACATCAAATCGTTAATAATTTCCCATTAGGAAGAAATGTTGATGAGGCTTTAAGAATGGTTGATGCATTACAACATTTTGAAGAAAATGGAGAAGTTTGTCCTGCAAACTGGAGTAAAGGTGATGACGCTATGAAAGGAACACACGAAAGTGTAGCTGATTATTTAGCTAAACACTAAGTAAATTAAAATCTAAATTTTAAAACCCTACTCTTTTTGAGTGGGGTTTTTTATTTTTGCAATATGCAAGTGCCAAAAATTTTACTCAAATTTGTAATGAATATTTTCCCTCCATTATTATTTAACAGAATAGTGTTAAAGGAAATTTCTGATGATTTCTTGGAGATGAAAGTAGTATTAAGACGAGCTCTTTTTAATATGAATTTTCATAAAACTATTTTTGGAGGAAGCATCTTTTCAGCTTGTGACCCTTACTTCCCAACCATGTATTATCATATTTTCGCAAACAAAAACAGGAAACTAATTATCTGGTTAAAATCTGCTGAAATACAATATTTACGCCCTGCTGATTCATCATTAAAACTTCATTTTAAAATTACTGAGGAAGATATATTGTTAGCAGAAAAGACTTTAGATGAAAAGAGTAAATTTGAAATATGGCACACAGTGGAAGCGATTAACAAAAAAGGAATTGTTTGCGCAAGAGCAAAAATGCAAGTCTATTTAAGAGATGATAAAAGGAAAAATAATTTAGGATTTTAAACCTTTTGAATCAAGACAGTTGCATAAGCAGAAACACCTTCCTCCCGCCCAACAAAACTTAATTTTTCAGTAGTAGTAGCTTTTATTGAAACTAAATCAGCATCTACACTCATACAATCAGCAAGTACTTTTTGCATTTTAGGGATGTAAGGTCCAATTTTTGGAGTCTGCAAGCAAATTGTAGCATCAATATTTCCTAATTCATACCCCTTTACTCTGATAAGTTTAATTACTTCT
>UPTG01001124.1_pt1 | contig 20143 bp, 16 predicted proteins | sample 2160121 | NCBI WGS metagenome assembly UPTG01 (sample SAMN06266255, study PRJEB28933) | marine metagenome | isolation source: Columbia River Estuary | place: USA:Columbia River Estuary, USA | collected 2014-07-27
AGATTCATAAAGGGTTGAATGGACGCAGTAAAATGATCCAATTCTGTTTTTAAAAGTTGACGATCCTCATTGATTAAAACGGCTTCCATCAACGTCCTGTATCGCTCTATTTGGGTAATGATCTCCTCACCCATCATGAATTGTTCCCCAGGAGTTAGAGAAGCAAAATACTCCAATTCGTCACTGTATTTATAGGCTACTTTTTTGGCAAGTGACTGGGCAGATTCCAAAGCACCTAAGCGGTAATAGGCATCTACAAAAGGGACTAAAAGACTGTAGTATCCAAAATAATCCATCGGCATCTTCTCCATGGCCAAATCAAGAATACTTTTGGCTTTTTCATTTTTTCCTTCATCCATCAATTGTTCTGCCAAACGGGCCATATTGCTTCTGAAGGAAATACTGTTTTTTCGGGTTTCGGTGTCGTGATAAATATCGGGGCTTTCAGAGTTCCCCCAACTCCAATTCATAACAATGTCATACATCAAGTCGGCATCCAATCGGCCCATGATGTAAGGATTATCACTATTTATAGGTGTTTTAATGGGCACCAACTTATAGACCAATCCCTCTAATTGCAAAATTATCAGATTTATCCGCGTCATTCAGTATAAACCATTTGTTAACGTTTTGTTTTGCTAAAGATATTCCTGAGTCTGTATCATCACTAGCCTCTACTTTAATATAAGGGGCATTAGCACCTTCGATGTGCAACTCGTCGTCAGGACTCGTAGTACCAATACCTACTTTGCCGCCGTTGTAATAAATATCAAGACCATTAACAGCTTTAGTCCACTCGCCTCCTAGGCCGCCTTGAGTAACAGTCTCAGCTATAACTTGTGTAATATTATGACCACTTACAAACAGCCCCTTGTTGAAATTTCCTGTGTCGTAATATCCATAACCCCAGGTTACGTCAGTAATTCCGATTCCTCCTTCGCCGCTTGCTCTTGGTATTAAGTTTTTCGTAGTCATAATTTTTTATTGATTTAAAATTGTTTTTCTTAATAGATGTACACTTATTTTGTTTGTGTATTGTTATTAATTTTAAGTTGTGGTTAGTTGGTCTATTCCTGTTTCTTGGAAATACTGAGCTGATTCAGTTGTTGAACTGAAAGGTTCAGGTCTTGGGGTGTATTGATCAACCCCAGTAGGCTCCCATAATTGAACAGCTGGGTTGCTTGTGGCTAATGATGTCTCCCTCATTGACAATTGATCAGACCCGTCTTCTTGAAACCATTGAGTGGAAACAGCGGCAGGGGCAGGGGGAATCGGAGGCAAGTAGGAAGAGGTAGTTAATGTAATGTCAACCCCAGTTTCTTCAAAGTATTGAGCCGCTTCAGTATTAGAGCCAAAGACATCTTGTCGGACCATGTAAGCATTATCTCCTGAATTTTCAAATAATTGAGTAGCAGGATAAGAGGTTGTGGTTTCGTCGTCCAATAGAACTAAATCACCATTATTTTCTTCCCATAGCAAAGTTGATTGATAAGTAGCTCCACCGCCAGCCAAACAAGACAAATCAATTTCAATATTCTCTGCGCCAAGATCCCTGAATAAGGAAAACATATAAGTAGAGCAGTCAAACCCGCCGCCAGTTACTACAGGATAATTCTTCTGAGAATTTAATAGGAATTGACCTGTTGAATTAAGATCGTCAGACAAAGCAGAAAAGCTAGCTATAGATTGACCACTCAAGGAGTCTAGATTGCCGGAAATTTCAGTTATTGAGTCTTCAATGTTTACCCCATTTATTATGACTTCATTGAATTGACCGGTAGAGCCGCTAATATTCCCAGTAACAGTAAGGTCGTTCTGAATATTAACATCGCCATCTTGATTGATCACCATGACGTTTTCGCCACCCTGCTGAAAGTTTATATTTCGAACATCCCCTGGATCGGTACCACCAAAGTCAATATTATCTTCGTCTCCACCAATAACATCTCCACCACCAGGAACTTCAAACCCAGTAAGAACAGGGAAGCCGCTTATTGTCAAGGACTCTGTAAAAACTCCAGTCTTTCCGCTGATAATCCCGCCGCTAATATTCCCAGTAACAGTAAGGTCGTTCTGAATATTAACGTCGCCATCTTCATTGATGACCATAACATTTTCACCATCCTGCTGGAAGTTTATATTTCGAACATCTCCAGGCTCTGTTCCGCCAAAATCAATATTGTCTTGATCACCCCCGACAACTGGTAGCCCGCCCACTGTACCACCAGCCCCAGTTGCAACAGAAACCCCGCTGATAGTTAAAGATTCCGTAAAAGATGCAATCTTTCCGCTTGTAGTATTAAAAATACCAGTATAACCACTTATGCTGCCAGAAACTGTTGTGTCTATTATTTCTTGCACATAAGTCGTTCCGCTAACATAAAAATCACCAGAAATATGAGCATCTCCAGACACAACAAGAGTATTAAATTCACCCATGTTAGCCGCAATGCTTGGCCCAGTTATAGGTCCAGAAAAGTTAGCACTGCCAGCAAGCGATATATTACCATCCTCAACAACAAAAACATCGTCCTCAGATGGATCTCCTACGGAAAGTTCTAGTCCAAAATGCCCAGTTTGACCAGTGATAAAATCAAAGTGGCCACTTTTGCCACTTAACAATCCCTCATCATAATCGTAGATTAAATTGGAGGTACCTCCAAAAGATTCCCCGCTATTAAATTGTACCGATCCATCTATCCCTTTGGGAAGCTGCCCTCTGGGTTGACCAACTGTACCTATTTGAGCCCAATCAGTTTGATTATTTTCACCAGTTTTCTCGTAAAGAAAATAAGTGTTAGAATCTACATATTGAGTACCTATAATTCCGGCAGCCTTAGAGCTTAGAGAGGGAAGCCCGGCGTCTAAAATAAAAGGTTTCCGTATACCTAAATTAGCGCTTACATAATCTTCAAAAATATTACCCATATTAATTTTCCTCAATCTTAGCTACGGCCGGATTTCCGGGAGCGTTATTTGCATCTCTGCGAGTTTTATCTAAGTTGTAAATATAGTTTCCATTGTCGGAGAAATTTGCATTTACGTCACAAATAGCAAATTGATGAACAAAATCCATGGTATCATTTAGTTGAGTTCCGTTTGCGAAAGATTTGTAAGCATAAGGAGTTCCACCGTTTGGACCATTACCAGGCTCTACAAGATTTTCGAAGGTTACATTGCTCGGGTCGAATACGCTTGTGCCTATCGGATGTAGTCCTCTACCTAATCCATCGTTTCTTCCTGGATCAGAAGTTGTATCCCTTAGACTGAAACCTTTTAAATTATATGAGCTAGGCGCTACTTGAGTTGTAACTAAACCTGCAAGGTTGACGGCAGAGACAGTCCAGTTGAAGGTACCTTTTTCATCTTCATCTTCAACCGTTAAAGCAAAAGAATTTGAATTAGGATTTGTTCCCTGAGAAGAATGAACCAAAGAAGAAATAGGGTTTTGAGAAACATCTAAAGACAACGAAGGTGCGGCGTTGAAAATTTGATCGCTGTTCAAGTTAAAGTTGTAAGTAGCACCTGGAGTTGGCCCACTCTGTATGTTTCCATTAAGGTTTGGTATGCTAAGTTGAAGGGCGGTATTTGCGATTTTTACATTGGTTGCGCTTGAAACAATAATGCCATTCGTACTCTTTGTGGCGGTGATGTTGAAATTATTATTTGACACGTTGTACCCACCATTTATACGAGATACAGATTTTGCCTGCTGATAAGCGCCTGGATTGGTAATGCTCAATTCACCGATATTAGAGCTATAAGAGTATGTGTCGGCATTATTTATTGTATGATTTACAGTTGCAGGTTCATTTGATTTTAAGGCGCCTTGATTGACTGGGTAATCAACTGCGTCAAATGATATTGTTGGCGCAACATTGTCAACTGGCCGAGTTCTGTTAGCTCCGAGGAATTCTGTAGAGCATTGTTTTGCAGCGACAACGCCTGCGTTATTAGTTGAATCGATGCAAACTCCAAGATTTCCATCTCTATTACTTACGACAACCGGAAGAGTTACGCCGCTAAATCCAGCGCCCAGCGGAGAGGCATGCCACGCCAAGTTTGTGTGTGTGGATTGTTGAGCAAGATCTTCATTGTAAATATTAATAGAAGCAGGTACTTGAAGTGGGTGGAAAAAGTTATTTGCATCGTAAACCACTTCTATGTCAACAGTGTCTCCGTTTTTTAAATCAGTGGTTCCAAGGTTGCTTCCTGGGGCCGGAATTGCGGTATTTACGGCAGCAATAGAAATGTCTTCGGCTAGTATGCCAACTCCAATTTCGAATAAATTAAGATATCCAGTGCGACCATTAGATGATCCGGTAACTCTATTATCTCCGGCCAAATCCAGATCATCCAAGTAGCCTTCAAAGCGGCGAGTTTTATCTCCAAGCTCGGTGATATTACTGATTGGTATTTGAGTTCCATTAATATAACCAGTACCTATATAATCGTCCGGCGGCCCATCCCAGCGTATTGAAATTTTCATGTCATTCGCAAAATCAACAACAACATCAGACAAATAAACATCTGGAACAGGGGTTGAGTTGTAAACTTTAAACGTAGCCCCACCATTGTTCAGGGCGTCAGAAAAGAAAACAAAAGATGAAGAAGAAACTAATTCAAGTCCATCATTGATTTTTATAATTTCAGCTTCCAGAAATTGACCACTAGCATCCAAGGCACCACTTACGCTAGAAACCTTATCGTCCAGCAATTGACCGCTAGCATCCAAGGCACCACTTACGCTAGAAACCTTATCGTCCAGTAATTGACCACTAGCATCTAGGGCGCCACTTAAAGCCTGCAAGGATTGTCCCAGCAGCGCTCCAGTCGCAACAAGCTGACCACTAAGATCATCGAATCTAGGATCAAGAGCGTCACCAGTAAGAACTGTTTCGCCGCTAATGGTTAAAGATTGAGTGAACGTTCCACTCTTCGTTCCTATTGAGCTGTATTCAGCTAAATCAGAATAAGAAACCCTGAAGTTGTCCGCACCAGTCGCAGCCACAAAGGCATATCCATCTTTAGGTATTGATGGATCTAAGTCAGTTATTTTTTTGTTTTCAGACATTTTAAAATTCTATTGGATCAAAGAGAAAGAGTGGCCTCCGACTTGGTTTATTGCAGCCATAATATTTCTGAAATCTTGGGTTATTTCACTTCCATTTGCGTCTTCAGCAGGAGGGTCCATAAAAGGATGATTTGGATCAAGGGATATCCATGAGAAGCCTGCGGTAAAAGCCAAGGCGGCAGTAGTGCCGTTATGTGAGATACTAGTAACCCAAAGACCCATTTCATTGCCCTGGGTTGATGTTGCATCAAGAAAAACAATATCTGAAATAGTACCCGCAGGCGCACCATTAAAATATTGTTCCATTGTGGGGTCAACTGTAAAAACTACGTCGTTGCCAACGATTTGAGTTTGAATTTCGACAAATGCAAAATTGTACGCATAGGCCACTTTCATTCCTGGAAAATCAATATTGCCATCAGTTATCGTCCAAGTTATAGAAGTGGCTGCTGGATTTTGAGGGGCAGCTTGACCGCCTAAGTTGGGCGCCGTATCAAATATAAGGTTGTCGTTAGCATCAGAATAAACTATAACATTGCCGATCTTGATTCTTTCAGAGTAAATATCTCCGCTTACATCCAATTCGGCTTGAGGATTATTGTTATTGACACCTACATTTCCTTCGTCGTAATAAATGTCTCCGCCAGCTTGAATAGTGTCGTACCATTTAGTATTGGTGAAGTTTATTCCATCAATAGAACTTTCTTTGACCGTCAATTGGCCATCTCCGATATCTTCAAGCCATTGAATCGACGCTTGCTGGTTGCCTGTTAATACACTAACCCCGCTAACCGAAAGGCTTTCTGTAAAAACTCCAGTCTTGCCACTGATAATCCCGCCGCTAATATTCCCAGTAACAGTAAGGTCGTTTTGTATATTAACATCGCCATCTTGATTGATCACCATGACGTTTTCGCCATCCTGCTGAAAATTAATTGGACGATCATCTCCAGGCTCCGTGCCCCCAAAATCAATATTATCTTCATCTCCTCCGACAACTGGTAATCCACCCACTGTTCCGCCAGCCCCAGTGGAAACTGGTTGTCCACTTATAGTAAGCGACTCTGTAAAAACTCCAGTCTTGCCACTGATAATCCCGCCGCTAATATTCCCAGTAACAGTAAGGTCGTTCTGGATATTAACGTCGCCATCTTCATTGATGACCATAACATTTTCACCATCCTGCTGGAAGTTTATATTTCGAACATCTCCAGGCTCTGTTCCGCCAAAATCAATATTGTCTTGATCTCCTCCAATGATTGAACCTCCTCCTCCAGCATCTAGTCCAAGATCAGATTTTAAATTACCATATGGTATCTTATAGTTTTTAGCGCTAGAGTTTTCGCTTTCTCCGCTAGCAACTATGAAAAAGACATCTTCGCCTGTAGCTCCTGCGAACGTCTGAAATTCTGAAATCTTTTTGTCTGGCATGGTAAAATAATATACACATATTTATTCCAGACATTTGTTTTTAATTAATCTATATTGTATATAACTTGTTCTTCTTGTAGTAAAAAGTTAAATTTCAATTCTTTTTCTTCTTGATTATTAAAGTAGTGTTCTACTATTTTGTCTTCTATATTTGATTTGATTAATCTTTTAAGTGGTCTTGCGCCCATCTTTTCTTTGGATGCTTGCTCGCATATGAATTCAGCCGCTTCACTATTTATTGTTAATTTTATTTTTTTAGATCTTAATTTAGAAGATAGTTTTCTAATTTCTGATTTAAATATTTTTAATAAATGATCTTGTTTTAAATGATTAAATACTATTACTGAGTCTAATCTATTAACTAATTCTGGACTTAGTATCTTTTTTGCTAGGTCATGTATTTTGACATCGTTAGACACTGGGACAGGCGAAAAACCAAGAGAGCTCTTTGTGGTTAGGTCAGAGCCAATATTACTAGTAAGTATAATAATAGTATCTTTAAAGTAGACTTTTGTGCCCGAATTATCTTCAAGCTCGCCCTCTTCTAGTATTTGTAATAACAGTTGTTGAACCTCTGGGTGTGATTTCTCTACTTCGTCAAATAGTAATACGCAATGAGGTTTCTTTTTAATAGCCTCGATTAATACACCTCCCTCTTCGTAACCAACGTATCCAGGAGAAGCACCAGTAAGCTTTGAGGATGAAACTTTGTCCGAGTATTCAGACATGTCAAAGCGCAAGATATTCTTTTCTGAACCAAAGTAATGTTTGGCTATCATTTTCGCAGTCCAAGTCTTTCCGACCCCACTAGCCCCCAAGCAAAGGAATGAACCTATTGGTTTGTTCATATCTTTTAGCCCCAACTTGAATCTAAGTATTGATTTATGTATATCTGATACTGCATCTTTTTGGTTGACCACATCTCTATTGAGTTTTCTTCCTAGGCTAACTAGCTTTTCATCTTTTGAATTTTCGAAGTTTTCTTTTGGGAGTTTTGTTTTAGAAGAAAGGCATTCTAGCACATCGTCTTCGCATACGTTCTGCCTGAAGCCATCTTCCCATTCATCCCCTAGCTTAGTGTATTGATCAATCAATGCATCTTCGGCTGATGAATTCGTACCCTGCCCACTTAAGTCATAAATTTGAGATTCTATCTTCATCATTTCTTTTGATGGAGTAGTGTTTTTTATTTTTAGTTTGGCCCCGCATTCATCAAGTACATCTATAGCTTTATCTGGGAAGTTTTTACTAGGAAGGTAGTCCTCGCATAGTGACACTATCTTTTTTAAAACAGAAATCGAGTATTTTACTCCATGAAATTTCTCATAAGAAGCTTTAATTCCCTTTAGTATTAATAGGCACTCATTAGGTGAAGGCTCTTTAACCATCACGTTTTCGAAGCGGCGTACCAGTGCGACATCTTTCTCGATATTTTTTTTATATTCAACAAATGTGGTAGCACCTATTACTGTTAAATCCCCCCTTGCTAGCGAAGGCTTAAGCATGTTAGCGGCATCCATTGCTCCCTCTGCACTACCAGCTCCAACAATTGTATGAATCTCATCTATGAACAATACTATATTTTTATCTTGAGAGCATTCGAGTATTAAGTCTTTGAGCCTTTTTTCAAATTGACCTCGATATTTAGTTCCAGCTATCATTGAGGCTAAGTCAACAGAATATATTTTCTTACCAAAAAGAAATGGTGGAACTTTATTTTGCCCTATTCTTTGAACTAAGCCCTCAACAACTGCAGTCTTTCCGACGCCAGGCTCTCCTATTAATAGTGGATTGTTCTTGATTTTTCTACCAAGTATTTCGCAGATTCTATCCACTTCATCATCTTTACCTATGATTTTACCAAGGGACCCTTTGTGGTTTAGCTCGTTGAGGTTAGTACAAAAAGATTCAAGCATACTGCTTGGATCAGATTGAGGCTTTCTTTGCGCCGCAGAGACCTGCTGTTCTTGGTCGAGATTCTGGCTAGGCTCACGAGAGAAGGCCTGCTGTTCGTCAAACAATATAAGAAAAGCTTCAAGCATTTTAGATGGAGACACTTTCTCGCTATAAAAATAATGAGAACAAACTCCATTTGAGTCATTTAAAAACGAAAAGAACAAATGCTCTGGGCCAACATAGTTGTTTTGTATTTTTTTTGCAAATTCGTGTGATTTAGTCAGAAGCTCCTTGATGTCTTCGCCAAAATAAGATTCAGTATTTTCAGCAGCCACCTCTTCAAAAAAATAAAAACCTTCTACGAACTCTATAAAGTGAGCAACGTTTAAGTTGAACCCCCTGATTAGGTCATTCAGAAAACTGCAATCAGAAGATATCAATGATACTAGCAAGTGGCCGCAGTTAACTTCTTCATGAAGAAGAGATTCCGCTAAATTTTTAGAATCCCCTATGATGCGCTGACACTTGGGCGTAAAGTTTGGTGATGTTTCCATACTCATATTGTTACACTTATACTTTTAAGTCTTTCAGATTCATATAAATAATTTCATCCACCACCTTCATGTGGTTGATAAATATAGCGTCTCCGTCTGGAGTTTTATCTCCATGCACAGTGATTATATTTCCTTCTTTGGGCACGGCATTATCCTTTAAGTAGTTCGTGCATTTCTTCTCTCTTGCGTTATCGCAAAGTATAGCATCGATTGTACCGAACTCATCTTCAAGCTCAAGCTTTATATACAAGTTGCCATTCTTAGACTTTTCCTTCTTCGAGAAGGCGACTGTAAATATATATTTTGCCGATTGTCTTGGCTCTAGGGATTTGAAATGTAACGAGTTTTGTGGAGCCTTTGTTTGATGCTTAAAAACCTCACTCAAGCGGGATGAATAGCTAAATCCAAGTAGAGCTTTTTCAAAATACCAGTTAGCAAAGTCTTGGCTCTTGCTATTTTTATAGTATATATCCTTGTAGGGTCCATATTTCTTTTTAAGAGTTCCGTATCTTGATTCTTTCATTAAGGCCTTGCCGTCATCACCAACAGCTTTGAATTCAGAAGTTGTTATAGTCTTAAAAATTTCAAATAAATCAACCGTTTCTTTTTCTGAGAAAGCAATAAAGTTTCGCTTTTCCCTGTCAGTTAAGATGTTGAATAATTGAGCCTCTAAAACTAGCTTAGACCTATCCGCACTTAGATCATCGCTCAGCGCCCCGGCTTGAATGAGCGCCGACAATACACCTATGTTTAACCCGGCTTGCTTTGCGGCTAAGAATAAATCAAACTTAGTTGAGCTATCTTCGCTTCTGAATTTACGTAAAGAGTCTAATGATTTATCACTAATACCCTTGATACTGCTTAACCCGTATCGAATGTTCTTGCCTTCAATTGAGAAGTCCATTTTAGACTTAATTAAATTAGGAGGAAGCAATTTGATATCGAAGTTAGAAAGCTCCTGACTAATCTTTGAAACTTCTGCTTGGGGAGCAGGTTCAGAATTAGTCATCTTTAGTAGCGCCAGGAAGAACTCTTGGGGGTGATTAAACTTTAGATATATAGTCCATGCCGCAAGTGTGCTGTACGCTATCGAGTGACTTTTATTAAACGAATAATTTGCACTATCCTCTGCCACCTTCCAAAGAACATCTCCAGCTTCTACTGGCAAGCTGTTTTCTATAACCTTTGCTTCTATCTTCTGCTTCCACTCTTGCATCTTTTCGACTTTCTTTTTGCCGACAATTCTTCTTAGCTGCTCAGCTTCATCTAGGGTGAAGCCAAGCTTTACGGCCATCTTCATTAACTGCTCTTGGTATAATGGGATTCCTCCTGTGTAACTAAGCTCTTCGTCAAAAACTTCATGGACGCTTTGAAATTCACCAGTCCTCACATATGCGGAGTAATCATCAACGAAGTCAAGGGCTCCAGGTCTAGCGATAGCTATCACGGCGCTAAGCTCCTCTAGGGTTCTAGGTTTAATCTTTTTGCAAACACTAAAGTTTGTGCTAGCCTCAATCTGAAACAATCCATGGGGGCAATCTAATTCCGCTAGAGGGTAGTAGGTTTCGTCAGCCTCAAGGGGTATATCTATTGGGTCCAAATCAATACTCTCGCATGTATTATATATAACACTAAGAGTTCTCAGCCCAAGGATGTCAAACTTAACCATCAATTCAGAAACCCAATTCATGTCATACCCAGTAACTAAGGCTCCGTCATTAGTCCTCTGAACAGGACAGAACTCAATAAGCTCATCGTAGGATATAGCGATACCAGAAGGATGAACTCCTGAATTTTTATTTAGTCCTTGGATTTTTTTAGCAATCTTTATTACTTCTTCATTCTTTGAAGCCCATTCCGAAAACTTTTCATTATCTTCTATTGCGAATTCTATACTTGCAACTTTACCAAAATGCTTTGGGATCTGAGCCGTAATGACATTTATGTCCATCTCGCTATAGTTGCCCACAATTTTACCACACTCCCTTATGCATAATTTACTACTAAGAGTGTTTAGTGTTAAGATCTTAGCGGTCCTTCCAGGATATTTATTTTCAATATACTCGATAACTTTATCTCTATGTTCGTATGCAATGTCGTTGTCTACATCAGCAAGTAAGGATCCATCAAGATATGTGATACCATCTTTTTCAATCTTCTTCGCTCTGCTTTTACTAACAAAGCGCTCAAAGAATAAGCCATACTTAATGGGGTCTATCTTTGTTACATCTATAAGAAAAAGAATAAGAGAGCCAGCAGCACTTCCACGCCCTGGACCTGTGGGTATTTTACTCTTGTGGCAAAAGTCAAGTATGTCCCAATTCAATAATATATAATCAATAAAACCTAGTTCATTTAGGATTTTTAATTCTTCTTTTACTCTATTGTAGTATTCTTTTTTATTAGGTAACCTATCTATGCCTTTATTCTTAACACCTTTTAAGCAGAGTTCCCTTAGGAAATCAAAGTTAGAGGTCTTGGGGTCTAAGCTAAGGCTCTCGTAGTTCTTTTGCGTGATTTTAATTTCTGGAAGTCGCACGCCCGGAGGCGCCGACCCTTCGTAGTTCGAAAATTGGCTTAAAAATTTACTCATAAGATAGAGATAGTATTGCTTGGTTTTTGTAGTCGTCTAAAGATTTTGTAGTGCTTTCTATTTCAAGCAGGTCGTCTATCAATCCAGTAAATTCAACTAGATTTTCGTCCCAGTAGTCTTTTGAGTGAGACATGAAAGACTTTGCTATTGCATTAGTTTTCGCTTTAAGATCTAAAATTTCAGATCGATAAAAATTTAACAACTCTTCTACTTCTATTGAATTTATATTTCTATTTTCCATAACATTTTTCTGAATACTTGGTAATTTTTTTGGATATCATAAAGTGCATCATGTAATTTTGTTGTGTCGAGTTCGACATCATAGTTTTTACAACAAGCGCCCAAGTTTAATCTTAGACCTCTTTCGTATATAGAGTTTAATTTGAATTGCCAGGATAACAGCTCGTCATCTTCGTTGATTTTTATGTCTTTAGCGATGGCTTTTGCGATAGAAAGAGTATCGATACATTTTTTTAAGTAAGAATAGTCAGTCTTTCTGCCAAGTAATTTGCGATATATATTGTGAATATAAATATCAAAACCAAAGATGTTGTGCCCTAACTTGATGTAGTCATCATCGTATAGATATTTTTCAAAATGATCCAGGATCTTTTCCGCAGGCTGAGCCTTCTTCTTGTAAACAGAATCTTTAAATCCAGTAACTTTTCTTGCTCCATCAGACATTTTTAAATCATCCCAATGTATGAAGTAATCGTTAGATTCTATTAATTTATCACCTTCATAAATCATGAAAGCTAGCTGCCAAGGCTTGTTGTCTTTAGACACTAAGTTAAGATTGCAAGTTTCAAAGTCGAAGACCATGTATTTTTGCTTTTTATTGAATCTGAGTAAGTTTTCCTTCATGATGCTTGTACGTATTTTTCCATATAGCTTTCCCAGCAAAACTGGTCGCTTCCAAGATGATCAAAATTAGGCTTCTCCAGAGACAGTTGTCTTCCGGCGAATGAATTTCTGCCGCATATTAACTTATAAGTTAAGTAAGCAGAGAAGTCGTCTTTGTTTTTGTAATAGATCGATTGCACATCTTCTATTTCAAATTTATTCACATCGCAGTATTGAGTTACTTTTTCTTTTACGATAAAGTCAAACGGTAATCCATTGTCCTCCATGAAGAAAGTTGGTTTTGTGAATTTAAAATTAACCACGCAGGAATCAAACGAAGTTAAGTTCTTAAATATAAATGAATCATAAAATGGTATGCACATCGATAAATTATCTTCGTCCCACAAGCCGGACAGCAATTTCATATCAAGGAAGTTGTTGTGGTTTGTTTTGCACTCGGTGTAAATTTTATTTAAAGAACGGCAACCCTGGGAATTCTTAGGGAATATGATTATTTTATGCTTGCAGTTAGACTCTTTTATAGACTCTTCGCTTGAAGCGTCGTTACATACGTCAAACCTTACTCCGAAGATTAATTGAACCCCAAGTTCTCTTGCCACCTTGTCGGCCTCTAGGAAGCCTGTTAGACTGTCCTCTACAATGACTACTTGTTTTAGGTTATTTTCTTTAGCTATATCAAAAACACTGATCGAGCCATCTTGCAGCTCTTCTTCTGGGTCTTTGTCTGAGGCTGGAGATAATGTTAAGATGCTTTTACCGATAGAGTAATGGCTCTTGAATATAGGAATTGTCATGAGAGTAATTTAACATAAATCACCCTCTAAGTCAAGCTATTTTTTTGCTCGCTCTATAAAATGTTCGGCTATTCCGCCCTCTTGTAAATACTCTTCGATTTCTTCTAGTAATTTGTTCCTTATCTCGCGCACGTCAGGTGGGATATCTCCCTCTGCACGCTTTCTTTCAAGCTCAGCATAAGACATTGTCGCCGCAATAAGCAATAGAATAGCCAATGGGTCAAAAACAAAGATTAAGGTTATAATAACTATCCTTATTCCCTTGCCGGTATCAACCTCAACACCAGTCCAGTCGTTCAAGGCTTCAACAATATAGGTTATCGGACCCATCTCTGTTTCGAGCGCCCTTAATCCTTGGCCATATTCAAATGATTGATTCTCGAGCTCGGCAACTCTGTCGTAAGCTTTATCAATTTCTGAGGAGTATAATTCTATCTTCGGGTCTTCTTTAATAGTTTCAATCTTCAACGCATTAGTTGAGTCGATCTGTTTGCGAGTTTCATTTATAGAAGACAACGACTCGGACCTCACCAAATTAGATCGCGCTTCAGAATCAGAAATGTTGGCGCTTATTGATTGTCTTTCTTCTTTTTGTTTCGATAAAATACTTTTATATTTTTTATCATCACTAAATAATCCTGTGCTTTTAGCTCCTTCTAATTCTTTATCTAAGTCTTTTAGTCTTAACTCGTATTTATTAATTAATTCTTGTTCTTGTTTAATAGATAATTCTTGTTCTTGTTTAATTGAATTTATTCTATTCTGTAATCTTGATATAGTTTCTTGTTTATTTGTATCGCTATATGATTGAGTAGATTCTATTTTCTTAATACTTTCTTGTTTCTTTTTTATGAAGTCATTCTCGCGGGATATCTTTGCTTCTATTTGCGCAACCAAGGCCTGCTCTTTTTCCATTGATGCAGAATGCTCAACATGGGAACGAGATAAAAATCCAAAAATACCCATGCTTGTTATGATGCTTAATATAAAAACAGCAATAAGTAAATAATTTCTTATAAATTTAAATGCGCTGTGCCATTCTTTATGCAACCATACGGCTGCGACAAGCTTTCCAATCTCAAGAACCGCACCCATTATTATGATGGCTTCCCTTGATCCAGGGAACATAGTAGCAAGACCAACTATACTAAAATAAGCCGCAGTAAGAGAAATGCAGATTGCAGAAGCAAAAATAATTAAAACCAAAAACATATTAATTTTCTTGATCTGTATCTCTGTTTTCTTTTAACTCGTCGTAATGGCTTAAGTTAATTAATTCAAATCTAACTAGAGAGAAATGTTTACCAGTATTCTTCCTAGAAGATATTTGATATCCATAGTTTTTTAAGAAGGAGGACAACTCCTGTATGTATTTTACCTGAGTATAGCAAATGATAAGTATAGGCGCTCCATCAAAGGAGTTTTCCTGAGAAAAAAGAACATCTTCCGAATACTCGTAGCAAATATTTTCTATTGTATCTGTCATTAATAACAGAGTACACAAAAAATCAGAAGAAATCGTCTATATCGACTTTGGGCTTGTTCCAATAAGGGCAACCTTTATACTCAATCATTTCAATAGTTTGACCTTCTTCAGCCTTGAGGGATTCTTTGTTCTCTTTGAATGCTGATTTAATTATTTTGCCGTTTTCATCTTTTAAGACGTAATAATCTAGAGGCTTTCTGTGAGAACAAATATAAGCAACGATTGGTTGTCCGGATTTATCCAGCACAGGTTGGCCTTTAGATATTTTATAGCCATCTTTTCCGCACATTAGCGGACCGCCAAAGGTTCCATCAGAAGGATAACCCTGCGCTCCTGCAAAATTAGATTCTGCAGTTTCTTCGTCAAAGTTGTCAATGAATTTCTGTATTTCAGTCAGGTGAAATTCAAGACCTTCAAGCTCCTCTTCTGATATGTCTTTCATTTTAACTCTGCCATTTGAATTTAGATCAAATTTTAGAAATAGAAACTCAACCTGCCTCTTTTTGAAATGAGGAAATAGCTTTTTAACTGCAAGCGTATACAAGAGGTCTTGAAGATTGTCTGTCAACTCCTTGCCTTTGAAAATTTGTTTACTACTCTTGAAGTCTCTAATGATTGCCGTGCCTTCTTCTTCGTAGAGAAACAGTTTATCAATAAAGCCCCTCATTCTGTAAAGTTTCTCACCTTCGTCAACTGTTATGTCAAAAGATTGTTCTGAGATTCCTTCGTCTGGGTCATCCATTCCTGCCCCGCCGAAGAAGTCAAAATGCAAGCCAGCCAAAGTCATGTTGTTTATCAACTCAAGATTGTCTTTATCGTTTACATTTAACTTTTTAGCGTGATAGGCTACTAGCCTCCTTATTGGTTCACACAAATATATTGAATCTTTTAATATGATTTCGTCATAAATATGCCTATGCCGAGGCTCACCAAGAAGCTCAAATATTAAGTGACAAATCCAACCCCTACTAGAACCATCGTTTCCCGCATCAGGGACTTTCAATTTATATGTCGCCCAGTATTTCCAAGAGCAACTTTGTGCAGTTTTGATTCTACTAGCCGACAGTGGAGTTATTTCTTTCATGAGAAGTATTTATTTTTGTATGATGAGGCAGGTATATCTTTGCTTTTTAAAAGATTAATGATTTTTTCATGATTTTTCTTAATCCCCTCTTTAATATTAAAGTTGTTTAAGTTATTATTCCACACTAAGAAGTCCTCGTCATTCATATCTCCGAAGTCTGAAGCTGCTGGTGGGTGAATTATTAATTTATCCCTGTCGAAGAAATTTAGCAGCTTGAGATAGCTTTTAAGTGAGCCTATTTCTCCCCTGTTCTTTTCTTTATCGCTGTCATTGTTTAGTGATATGATAATTTTTTTTAAACCCAGAGAAACGAGATGACAGCATAAGGAGTTAGAGACCGAAGTTCCGAAAACAACTAGGACATTCCTGAAACCCTTATGGTGCAGCCTTAATAGGTCACCTATACTCTCAACAAGTATAACCTCTTTACAGCTGCTTATTTCATCTCTGATCGGCTCCTCTTCTGAGTCATTTTTTAAATAAAATGGATATACCCAAGTTGATTTCTTGCCCATGTGTTTCCATTTTGGCCTATCATTTGGCTGTTTGGACATATCTCTACCACTGAAACCATGTATCTCTCCATTTGAGTTGTATATAGGGAAGACGAAACGTTGGTACATTGCTCCCTCTGTAGCCAAGCCACACTTAAAAAAAGAAAGTGTTTCGTCGCCAACGCCGCGATCATTGTAGAATTTATAATGAGGCAAAAGCTTCATTAGTATTGATTCTGGGTAAATTTTTTCCATTTCAATTCTTTCTTTGGATGTGGGGCTTATACTATCAGAAGGTAGGGAGTCAAAATCATATCCATCTAAGAATTTAGACAACTCCGAGGAATCATTAGTTTGTAGGGTAGCCTCAACTAGTGATTTAAGAGGCAGGTGCTGGCTATTATTTACATAGTCAACCCATACTCCAGAGTTTTTATATATCTGTAGTGCAGTAGAGTTTTTACCGCCCCTGTATAGAGCATTGGTCCTCCAATGGTTGCCGAAGTCTGTTAACTTATAGCCAAGCTTTTGTAGAACGTCTTTTATCTTTTCTGATGTCAAATCTCTATCCCCCCTCCAAAAATATCGTTGTCATCTTCTAAGTTTACGTTAACTTGAGACTCAATCATGTCTTGAAGATCTCCGACTTCGGTTATATTAAAGTTTTCAAAGTTTAAGTTGATGTAATTTTTCTTTAGTTCTCCTGTTGGCATTCTTACTGGTTGCACTGCGCGATGTATATTCTCTCCTAGGTGTCTGAATTTAAAACATGTCAATTTGTGAGTGCCAAATCCAGGCTCAGCAGCAAGCTCATCTAAGGTTTTTTGCCGCAAGCCAAATAAGTGAGAACTAAATTGAGTAATTCTATCAGATAGAGAAACTATACTTTCATCTTCCACTATATTTTCAGAACTCCTATTGTTTGTTATGCCAGACCTATTACTTTGAACGCTGGTCATCATAGAAATAGATGGAAGTCCATCTGTGGTAATGTCTCTTTGTATTAATTTCTTAAATTTATCAACCATCTCTCCGACTATTTGCCATTCCGATTTATTTTTAGAGTTTTCAGATGTAGTTTTAATATAATCAAAACTTAAAATCATAGGATTACCCCTGCCAACAGAACCATAGTAAAAATGTTTCACAGCTTGAATCATTGAATCCACAGGCATTCCACCTACGTTCTGGTAGTAAAGTTTGTATTCTTTTATCTTTTTCCAGACGGAGCGAACTCTATTTACCACATCTTCTCCTGCCTGTCTCCATTGCCCTGTCTCAAGCAGGTTCATTGGTACTTGAGCTAGAGATGCGCACTGCCGCATCATTAATTCTTCCTTGCTCATTTCACCATTATCTAAATGTAAAACAGGTATGTTTTCTTTTGCAGAAACTTTAACACAGAAATCCATAACAAACTGAGTCTTACCAACGCCAGTTCTAGCTACTAATGTAGTTATATTTCCTGGACGAAGAAGAGATCCGTAGAGTTCGTGCAGTCTTTCGTGTGGGCCTTTAGGGCCAAACTCAGTCTGAGGGTTGTTGCCTTTGTCTTCTACGCATTGCTCCATTTCTTCAAAAATATTAGAAGCTTTATTGTCGCCAAGCTCATAGGAGCTTACTTGGTCGTTATATATAGAGTCGGCAAGATCTATTATTTGGGTGAAGTTTTTAGAACTATCTAGGTTTTTCATTGACTTGGTCAATTTAGCCCCAGTTTCACCGATCCCCCTTCTTACGGTGAGTTTTGCGAGCTCCTTGGCTGAGTCAATTATAGATTCAGCTGAGCCTTTTCTTAATTTAAGAGCTCGAGAGTATTCAGATATATTAATATTATCTTCAAAAGATATTCCAGAGAGTTTAATTTTTTCAGCAAGAACAACCTCATCTATATAATTACCTTCCTCATAATCAAGCTTCAAGAAAGTAAACACAACTCCGTTTACATCTGATACAAAATCCTTGGAAGTAATAAATGAAGCTATCTCCATATATTTCTCCGGATGATTTAGTAAGCCGCCCAAAAACTGTTGTTCTAATTCGTAAGAATATACCATAGTGCTATACTAGCAGAGAAAAATTGATTTGTAAAGCTTTTTATGAAAAATTATTCAAGCCCAGCATCTGGGTCTTCATTTTCCATATTGTACATGCTCTCAGCTTCTTCAATATTTAGTAAATATTTCTCCAAAGACTTTCTGAGGCCCATCTCTACAATTTGATTCTGTGCTCTAGTGTAAACTAAAGGCTTTCCATTCTGGTCTGCATAAGCTATAATAAAACCTTTACTGTGTTCTGCTCCACCTGTAAATTCAAAAATTTGTTCAAGCAGGTTTTCGGGCATCGAGAAGGTCTGCATGTTTTCTGGATCTATGTTTTCGCTCATTTATATAATATACACTTATTAAAGGATAACTCCAAAGGTTTTAAACAAATCCACGGATAATTTATCTTCTGGGTAAACCTCTACTAGTTTAATGTCGTTGAGTTTGCAGAATTCCTGCTTGTCATTGTCTCTCCTTATCTGACTAAGGAATGTAGTTTTAGATTTGCCATGAAAAAATGGAGTGTATTTTAAGTGCTGCGCGCCTTGAACTTCTATAGCAATATTTTTATTGGCATTGTATAGATCTAGACTCATACGAGTTCCAACAATAGGGAATTCCTCAAATACCACATCGTTAAACCAATATTTCCTTACAAAATCTTTAACGCCAAATTGCATTTTACTTCTGCTTGGCTTGTCCCATTTTACCATATAGTTTTTAGGCTTTTTAACTCTTTTTGTTGAACCAACTAGTGTTTTAAAGATCATTCTGTTAGGACTGATAGATTATTTCTGAAAAATGTTTGATTAAAAATTGTATTAAATCTGGGTTGGCTTCAAGCAGGTCGTTTAGCTTTGGCTCTCCATGAAGTTTAGCGGGGAATTCATGGCCTTCTTTTTTTAGAAGCTCCACAAAGTCTTCTTCTACTGATATCCATGCGCCTTTCTTGCTGATGTAGCCCCATAAGTATAGCATATCAATAAGCTCCTTCTCTACCCATATAGAGGTTCCGTTCTTGCGCCCATATTTAATTGGGTACTCGAGCACATAATTGGTTTTTTCATTAGGGGATTTCTTAACGGTCATTTTTGCGACATGCCCAATTATTTTATTTTTGTCATGGTCTAATGGCGCACTAGGATTCTCTAGTATTAGGTCTTTTTTGAACCTAGGCTCAAATTCAAGTATGTAATTAGCAAAGTGAAGAAGCGCATTACCTCCTGTAGCGGTAGTTTGACGAACAGGAGCCTTGCTATATGGGTCAAGCTTGATGTCCGCGCGAACTTGGGATATGAATATAGCCATGTGACCTCTTTTAGCGAGGGCGATACTCATCTTTTGCATAAACTTTGCGCCCAACAGTGCCCCACCGGCAATCTTATGAGAGTCTTCAAAGTTTTTCTTGAGGTCATCCTTCATTATTAAACCGTCAAGAGAATCAAGAACAAAGCAGTACTTGCATTCTTTGGGATTTACCCCTATTAGAACCCTCATTAGGTCAAGGACTGTTTCGTATATGTTGCTCTCAAATACAAAGCAGTGTCCATCGTGCCAATTATCTTCCTCATGAACGAAACTTATACCGCTCCTTTCTTTTAATTCCTTGGAGAGCCTGCCTTCAGCCTTAATATATATAGCCCGAGAGTTTGGCATTTTTAAGAAATTATGCATAAACTGAAGAGCTTGAGATGTCTTGCCGCCCTCGTTTATCCCAACGAAGCGATGTAGTCCTGGGCCTAACCCCCCACCCAGTTCGAAATCTACTTTTAGGCTGCCACTTGAAACGGTATAGTCTATTTCTTTTTCGTAATTATAATGGTGATCT